>Ga0137379_10004169_pt1 | contig 13568 bp, 12 predicted proteins | sample SagtaG_18_FD_104812 | JGI IMG/M metagenome (GOLD analysis project Ga0137379, IMG submission 104812) | Vadose zone soil microbial communities from Sagehorn Ranch, Mendocino, California, USA - Sage2_L_80_16 metaG | ecosystem: Environmental > Terrestrial > Soil > Vadose zone | place: USA...
TATTATTGTGGTTGGTTTTTCCCAGGTGCATTTATTTCAGATGATTCCCTAATGAATGTATGAGGAGTGAAACAAATATAATTGATATTACTTGTGTGATAGAAACAGTTACTTATTTACAGATGTTGGATGACAAAAATAAAAATTGGAGTAGACGAGCATTCTATCCTACTCCTTTTATGCAAACAAATAGTTCCCACTGAGCGTTTTGTTACTTCCTCTTACTTGTCGATTTTGCTTTTGCTTTTGCGGTTCTTATAGTTGGTTTCTTGCTAGCTGCTTTGGCCTTAGCAATTTTTTTGCCACCACCGCCGATCTTGAACATCTTTGTACCACATACAGTGCATATTCCTGAGAGAGCACTTTGACCGTTTTTCATAGTTACCTGCTTTTCATCTTTCATATCTCGTTTCGCTTTACATTTTACACAATAAGCCTGTGTTGCCAACCTGACATAAATCCTCGTGCTTGAATATAAGAATAGCTGTATTTTGGTTTCTTTCTGGGACAAAATCTAACTGCAGTGAGTACATTATGAGAAATATTTATTACATTTATAGGCGGAAGAGAGATCCCGCGAGGTACATTCGAGGGTTCCCGATCTTTTGCAAGACAAATATGTCCGTTGAACTAGAAAGTGAAGTATAATGCCCACATTGTTTTTCCATTATATTTTTATGTCATGGATTCCCTCCTCTACGTAGTAAGGTAAGCGACGCGGATTGAGCTCTGTAGATCAAAATCCAGTTCATGATTTAGAATCACTGAACTGGGATGATTTGGTGGCTTTGAAACGTAGTTTGCTTAAACAGATAAAGGATTTGACTGACAAAATTATCGGAATCGAGAAAAATCAATTTCGTCTGGTAAACGAGAATATCCAACAAGAGAAAAATAAAGTCGTTAACATGACAAAAAGATTAGCAAAGATTCGGACAGAAATGAAGTCTAACAATTCTCAATTACTCACGATTAGTGAAAAAATTTCGAAGTCCAAAAATTTTGTTAGTACAATGATACCTCGACTTCCATCCGAAAATGAAGTTGATTTGGCTAGAATTCTTGAATCAAGCCAGATATTGGTTGATAAAAAGCGGTACAAGAATGAACGGGAAAAGAATGAAACCTTAACCGTAATGAACGACGCTTCAATGAAGCTTGAGGCAATAAAAGCTATTCGTGCTGTGACCGAACAGTTAGCAGATCTCAACACAGAAGCCGAAGAGATTAAAATGATACTAAAAATTCTTGATACCGAAAGTCAAACGCTACAACCGAAAATTACTGATATTCACAATGAAATAGACAAACTCTTTGAGGATAAGCGACGTCAAGCTGCGGAACACCAAAGCTGCCTTAAGGATTACGACGAATTCCTAGCGACACTAGATCGCATAAATTCGCGGCTTGATGCTATGGCTCAATGGAGGAAGAAGCACCGTCAGGAATACGGTTATCGACATGGAGAGGAAGCACTGTTCAAGGTCAAGGAATCTGCTAAGAAAAAGTTTGAGGCTGGTGCCAAATTAAGCTTCGAAGAGCTGAAGTTGCTGTACGGTGAAGATAAATCGAGTGAAGGATAAATCGCTTACCTAATCGCTAGACGATAATGTCAAAAGTTGTATGTCTATGTATTATTCGGCTTCGCCTTTAGCTTCAAGACACAAAGGTTCAAACCCGAAACAGACGATATACTGCTCACTACTTCTCTGCCTACTTGCTTTAGGCTTATTAATATAAACTCGTTGAAAGTGATTTTTCATTTCCTCCTTCAGTCCATTAAGTAACTCTCCTTCAAAAACTTTAAAGACCGAAGCGCCGCGTCTTCTCAATATCTTAAGAGCCGCAGCTAAGGCGCTTCTTGTAAGGGAGATTTGTCTGCTATGATCCAAATCCCATATACCGCTCAGGTTTGGAGAAAGATCAGATAAGACTATATCTGCTCTACCGCCGATCAATTTGAGAACAATATTTATTATTTCAGCATCATCGATGCTACCTCGCAATATCGTGACACCCTCCAATGGGCGTATTTGCTTGATATCTATCCCGATAACCAGACTTTCACCCCCGACTTGTTGTTTTGCTACTTGAATCCATCCTCCCGGTGCTGAACCCAGATCTACTACGGCTTGTCGTGGCCTAAATATACCGTAAGAGCGGTTTAGTTGAAGGAGTTTGTAGGCAGATCTGCTACGGTAGCCTGCATTTTTCGCCAACTTTCGATAATAATCTCTGGTTGCTTCTGTCAACTTCATCCTTTGTATCATCCCTGTAACAACAAACGAATGACACCATATAATACATTAGTCAACTTAGCCGAACCTAACACCGATTCACGATATGTGTCCATACTCGTACTAAATCTCGATCCATACGCACTTTTAGGATAAAACCCCTATATGCGTATCTATCGAGTTACGATTTACGGAAGTTTGTATACTGGATTACAAAATTAATTTCTAAATGCTTAAGCAGATAGATTTAAAGTGGACTATTTTGGCGCAACTACGATAGCCTCATTTCTCGTTAATTTTTAGGACCTTTTTCGATTGTTGCTTTGCCAGGGATGATTTGGACTCGCTGACTAACAGCTCAGCCTCATTTACATCACGCCTAATTGGGTCATCCTGACGTTGTGGGATAATTTCTTGCCCGGAGTGTTTCTGATGCAGCGGTTCTTCTTGTTGCTGGGTTGCAGCATCAAAAGAAACTAAAATCCAATTTTCAATAAGGTTACAACTATTAGGACTATAATAAGCGTCAACTGAACACATATGTTCGACTGGACAAGTCAGGCAGGGAGCCTGCTCGATAGTTTGCGTGCCTACTGGTAATTTGACTGCAAAAAGTTTGTAAGTCCATCGTCCATTTTTCAATATCTTTTCACGCTTTATGAGAGCCCTTTTTTCGAGACGGATGGCCACCCGAGAACCATCACGGCTAGTTAGATCAAGTTCCTTCCACAATTTTGACTGAAGGATACCATCTTTTCCATTATTGATTATAATTCTGAAACTTTTCCCCGTTAAGCCTTCTACGTCAGCTTCATTCAATTTCACTTAGATAACCCCGAGATGTACTTATAGGCGCTGTCCTTCTAAATAATCGTTTTGAAGTATATTTTGGCAAATCTAAACACTAATCACGGTTGGTTGGATGGTGGATTTGCAGATTGTGCTTGTGGACTTCTAAGGGACTCCAAATCTATTTATCTGCGAGAAGAGCAATTAGTCTCGATGGGCAAATTCCTAGGAAGGAAGCCTAAGCCAGGGTCTAACCCTGCTTCTGAAGATACAAAATATGTGAATTATGATGACACTTCAGAATTCCAGAAGCATGACCTATATCAGAAAGGCGTAAACCAAATGGCGAGTGAAAAGTTAGAAGATGCTATTCGCAGTTTTGAGCTGGCTTTAAGAATTGACCCGAAATATGTAGACTCGTGGATAAAAAAAGGATATGCCCATTTTCATCTTGGCCAATACCCCGTTGCCATTTCCTCTTACAACAAAGCGATAGACATAGATCTCAACAATGGGGAAGCATGGAATTTGAAAGGGTTAGCGTATTATAGAATGAATAATTACGAGAAAGCTGTCGAAGCATGCGAAAAAGCGATTGATATTAATCCTAACGACGGGATGTCATGGTATAACAAAGCCTGCTACCTGACGGTTGTAGGGAAGGTCGAGGAAGGCATGGAGGCTCTAAAGCGTTCAATAGAGATAGATATCTCGTATGCAAAGAGAGCCGTCCGTGATAGAGACTTTGAAAACGCGAAGGCAGAGGAAGGGTTTAGACGTATCATTGAAGTTGTAGTCCTGGAGTCTATAAGGCAAGGCTACAATCATGTGGGCAAAATCGTTTGGGTCACTGGCATGGACAGATTAGAGGTCGAAGAGGCTTTTATGCGGTTATCAATGAAAGGGTTGACGGTAAAAAAACAAAGGAAAGAAATCCATGGTTTTTTCACGAGCAAGGAGGAGTATTACGAATTAGTCAAAGAGATTGCTGATAAGGTAGGAGTGAGTAAACGCGTCGGTTTATTCGGGTATAGCAAGGAAGTATCCGCACCTGTACAACAGCTGAGGGATATAATCGAAGTCATTGGAAGAGCGAAAGAATCAGTGGAAAAAGGTGACGTAAATGTAACGATCGAATGTTTTGATCAGCTTATTAACCCAACCAAGCACGGAACCGCAATGATAGAGCAGTTCTTTGATGAACACAGAGATTTGAGACTATTTCAAATAAGGTTAAAGGACAAAGGAAATGAGTATCTAAACTCGCACAAACCTGACCTGATCAAGCTTTTAGCAGATATTGAGACTAAGATGCGAACTGGGCCTGTCTCGAGATCAACATACGATTAGATCCGACCCGAATGTCCATGATAGCGGAAGCGCCTGACATTACTTACTCCTGCCCCAAATTATTGAGTAGAGGATATTTGATCAAGTCCATGGGACCTTTTTTGTATGGCTCATGTTGTGTTCATATCAAGTTTAGTACATCCAATCTACTTGTTTGAGTGTGGCAGTAGAACGCATTATCACATGCGCTTCTGATCCCTGCTTATTTGCTTAGTTTTCGAGGCTGCCTCGTAAAGAACTATAGAATATTGAACTTTGCTTTCATAAATGGATGGAGTGTACAAAAGTAATCATATGTTTTCTCAGTTAATTTCGCAGTATTAAGAGCAAATGTCTTTTTTGGCATGATAAGGGAGGAGTCGAAGGACTTGCCGCTGTCTGTAAAGCTTGTCACTGTATGAGGAACGTTATCATTATTAGTCCAAATTATCCCTCCCCCTTTAGGCACATTGAGGAATTTGGGGTCAAAATTCGGATTACCCTTGGCAGACGCACCGGGCAAAATAGTTACCATCCTAACAGGTGCACCTTTTGACAGTGTTACATTTGTAGCTGTAGCATTGTGAGCAATGCCGGTCACATTATGTCCAGCCTGAGCAGAAGACTTTGGAGCCACCACTCCCAATGCATAAAACGTGGATCCTCCCACTATTGCAACCCCAATAAGAATAATTCCTAGATTCCTAAGATATGGTGTCTTCTTGTACGAAGCTAGTGCAAGAATTGATACAGGAATAAAAATTATCATCATCAGGACGATATATGCATAGATGCTTGGAACATGAGCACTCACCGTTATCGCAGCGGCAATTCCGAATGTTACTAGAAAGCCTAAGATAATAAAGGTGGCTGACTTAGATCTAGGACTTGAAGGAAAACCGTCCTTGAATAGACCTTGTACCAAAAAAATCAACCCTAAAAACATAGCCAAAAGCGATACTGCGTGCATCCCTTCTAAAAAAGTAGCAGCAATTCCAGCAAGAGAAAGCGCAACGCCTGCTATACCTAAAGCAGTAAGACCTATTCCAGGCATGAGAAGGTCCCAATCGGTCATCTATCAGTTCTATGGACAGAATTTTCAGATAATTAATCCTTTCTGGTTTTGAATATTCACTTGCTAGTATAGATTACCCTAGAATGGGAGACCAGCACTCTTCACCTCAGGCAAGGGAAACGACACGAAAATGTTCAAGTGAAAACAATATTGTTGCCAATCATTAGTAACGGTTAAATAATTTCTTTTTCTTCATGATATTGTGAAACAGGTACAGCTAATGCGGCTGCTCGTTAAAGAGAGAGCCATTGTCAGACTCTTAAAAACTATAGGATATTCAGAATATCCGACTCGAGAATTGCTCCAGAGGCTAGGAGCCTATGGTTATGGTCATAAGCTTTTATTGAAGGCGCAACGCAATGGATTGGTCCAAAGAAAAGCGGTCAAGAACAAGGTCTATAATAAACTCACAGGAGATGGCAAGAAACTTGTCAAATTAGCGAGAGAAATAGGAGTTTAGTCTTAGATGGACTTATTTTGATACAATACCTTCAGCTACGTTGGCTTTTATTGGTCGTTAAATCCGGAAGCCAATTCATATATCTTCTCGATCCAAGAGTGTGATTTTACTATGCCACTCGCGACCATAATACCCTCTGCACCGAGTCGAGCTGCGCTGCTGACGTCGATTTTTTCGCTTATTCCGGCGCCGCAAATCAGTTTTGTAAAACTAGAATACTGGGCTTTTGCTTCTACAGAACGTGTAATAAGTGAGGGCTCATGCTTCGAAACAGCATTTCCTGACCCAATTAATTCAGGGGGTTCGATTGCAATAAAATCAGGGCGAAGCTTTGCTATATCTGCTACCTCGTCAGGAGTTTTGGCACAAACTACCGAAGTCATCTGTAAACTTCGGAGGCGTTCGGTTAGTTTACTAATGGTATGTCCCTCTAGCCTATGTTCGCTATGATTCAGGAGCGAACCACTAGCCCCAAAGGACTTCGCCATTTCAGGAATGAAGAGGCCTGTGGAAGCACCTTCTGGCGCATCGTCGAGATGTTGGCATAAGACCGGAATTGGAACGCTTTGACTAACAACAGCTATTGAAGCTTGCGGTGGGGCCAAGACAATCTCTACATTTGTATCGTCGGCGACTTTCTGTGCTACTTTCGACAATTCAATAGTTTTTTGACCATAGATTTCTGGGTAATTTTTAAAATTTATAATAATAAGAGGAAGTCTCAATTGCCGCCACTATTCCTGTACTTTTTTATTGTGTTTGGTCTGGTTTGATTCTCCTGCTACAGGCTTGAATTTCTCGTTAAGTTTTGACATTCTCGCTTCATATCCCTTATTGTACTCCAGTTCTTCGGGCACGAGAGTCGCAGGGTGTATGAATCCTTGGTTACGCATGATTAGCGCTCTTTCAGCTGCCAGCATTCGTTGTAGATCCCAGTCTGTAGTGCCAAACCCGTCGAGAGGACCAGTCATTTTCCCATCATGCATGCTGAATACTAAGCACGAAACAATTGGTAAAGAATAATTTAGGCTAGCTGCCGAATTCAATTTGACTGGCATGAGAGGCATATGATGGCTGCCCCTTGTATTTCCTGCGACAAAATGGGGATTGTTAAATGCACTACCTGCTTCCTCGGTTGCTGGAAAATCCTTTTGCGTCCTCACGATAGCTATCGGATCATCCTTCCCCACATATGTGCCTGCAATGTTATGTAATCTGTCAGTCGATGCCGACACAATATGTTCGCCATCGGATGAGAGAACCGATTGTATTACATATCTTCCAGGATACATTAGTGCGGCTTCGAGTTCTGGCTTGTCCTCCCACATTTTTAGGTCCGCTATCTTGCCAACAATCACATCCATTACCCTGAAGGTTACCCCAGCAGCCAGCTTTTCATTAATAAGGAGACCAGTGTTACTTCTTGCGTCGACAAATATACGCCACATTGGAAAATTAAATGCCCCAGGTTCAGTCTTGTCTGCTGCAATGATACAAAAAACTTCACTTGGACGCTCTTCCATCTCGATCTCCGCTACGCCAGGACCCATTCCTCTCACATTTCCAGAAAACGAATCCTTCAAGAGGTCTTGGCCTGCACCGTACAAGCCTTGTTCTTTTGCAACTTTGGTCCCTTCTGTAAATGCGTCCCAAGCTAGTTTATGTACTCGATCGTTATCGACGCTGAGAGTGTGACTCATGATAATATGAATATCATCCCCTGTATATCCTACATAATAATCGAGTAGCAGATCTTTTGCCTTTGTTCCTACAAAGGTTCTAACTGTCTCAACCAGTTCGTCACTTGGGCGAGTGTGACCACCGATTCCTCCAATGTCTGCTTTAATTGCTGATAATGTAATTCGCATATCGAAATTCCCCTCTCTGAAGTTTAAAACCTTTCCGATAATGCGGCTATAAGCTGAAACCAAATGAGTTAGTAATCGAGATAGATCACAGCTATCCCTTTCCACACGTATGCCGATGAAATGTGCGCGAAATTACATCTATCTAATTGTACTCTACGTAATACTTGTAACGTCGTTCAACTTCTTTGTTATCCCCTTGAAGCACCTTTTCAATCTCCTTTCGAAGGATTCTCCTAGCGTAATCTCTAAATTGATCGATTTCTGGCCCTTGAGGAAAGGTCGACAATGTATACTCGAAATGTTCCATGAATTCGACAACTTTGGTGCGGAACTCTACCCTCGTGGGCCACTTGGTTTTCGCTAGCTTAAACCACGTGGTAGCACATGCAGTAGAATATATTTTAGCGAGATCTTCCACCAGACGATCTATTTCAAAATAGTCCTGCACAGAATATGGACAGGCCTAAAGTTTAAAACTATTCCTCGTTTTCAAGTCGAGCACGGGTGCAGGGATCTTGAAATGAATACTTGGTTGCATGAGTATATCAAAAGTCGTATTGTGAATGACAGTAATATTCACACACATGCATGTCATATGATGAAACCTCTATGCTATTATGCAGATGCGACAATAACCGTTTGGCGTCTCCTCAATATTCTAACTTTTAGATGAACTGAGATCGGAAGAAGACAGAAACCCCATGATGCAGGAGAATGTTATTATGCTTTGGTGCGCAGGACCCGCTGCCGACTGAGGAAGCTGAATTTTTATACCTGCTAGACATCACTTGCACGAAACCGCTACCTTGAATGTTGCTGCTCATTCATCCTCGCTTTGTCTTGTCACACAAATAGAAAGGTACAAATCAAGCTTTTGTCCATGGGTAGACGAGAAAAATATTGCCGATAACCGATGCTACCAAGAAACAGATCGCTCAGCAGCGCAGACTTTTCTTTAAAGTTTGCTTCAAATGTGGTGTAAAAAATCCCATTTCTTCCGCGAGGTGCAGAAAATGTCATGGAAGTCATATGAGGCTCAAAAACCGGACTTTAGGAGTTAAGAAATAGTTTCTCACAGCTCCAGACATCTCTTAGTTATAGAAGGGATATTCGAGTATGGGATCAGATGAGAAAAAATAAAGTAGCCAAAAGAAATTGTATTCTGGCCGTATGACATTCCTGCTTGGTATGTGTTTGTTTATGTTTATCTATTATACTATCGGAGAGAAGTAGAAAAATCGAAATTCGTTGATACGAATTCTCTTAGGCGCTCAATCCAACAGGGAGAGCGCCATTGTCAACTAGTAAAGTACGGTATTTTATTGATCATGAACCATTACACTGCCGGCCGCCTATGTCTCACCTTATGCTCTTAATGTTCTCAATGTTTCAGACGTATGCCCAATTTTAATTGTGTATGAAGGAGCTGGCTTGGACATGCGATATACCATACAATCCTGTTCCCTACTCTCCATACATAGCATTTATTGCCAACCGATAACCCGTTTTTCTATTGTTCTGTCATAAAGGATCGAAACTGGTTCACATCCTCAAGAGTCATTCCTTCCTCTTTTAGGGGTTCAGAGCCTCGTCTCTTTGCATCTTATTCTACCTCACTCTTGCGGCTTATCTGTTGTTGGATATAGTCTGGAATCTGCGATACTGGAACCGATTTCGATAGAACAAAGATTTCTTTCAAAAGAGGGGTAATCTTATTAGGTGGAAGATCCATCTTTTTGCAATAGTCGCATATGCCTGGGGCAAACTCACCGAATTCTTGGTCGTTCCCCCAAAGTCATCGAAGCAATCCATGCTCCCTCAGCATACCGCGAGGAACTAATCCCTTGATATCAGAGTCCGACGGCCAGTTCACGCAAGTCGTCTACGACGATAGCATCCAGGTTGGCTTCCACTCGCCGAGTACCTTGCTTACAGTTCCGGTGCAAACGCCAACTCTTCGTCATCTTTGTCGTATTCGTCACAATTGCTGTCGACTAGGGCGTCGATTTACACTTACCCACCCATCCAGAGCTGATTGTATGTTATTTATCAGCTATATTTCCGCCTAGGAAGTGGATAGTGTCTTGTCAGCTATTGCCTTTACTACTTTCAACAAAAATTGGCTAAAAAATCGAGATCAAAATTTTTATTCATCGTTTGAATTTATCCTCTATCTTTGTGCCCTTGCCTGTTCCCAAATTAAAAACAAGCGTAGGTTGGCACTCTATTGGGGGTACCAGAAGCGGAGAAAAATGAAACTTGTTCATCAACTCGCTTTGCATTCGAGCCGAAGGTATTAATTCTCCGGTGAATTTGGCCACATCATCTTACGCATCTCTTTTCCAACCTTTTCTACTTCGTGATTTTCAAGATCTTTCATGTATCGAGCAAACGAATTTTTTCCCTCTTTCTTGTAAATGCTAACCCATTCTTCTGCAAACTGCCCCGATTGAATTTCTTTCAGGATTTCCTTCATTCTTCTTCTTGATTCCTCATCAACCACTCTTGGACCTCTGGTCAATCCACCATATCGGGCGGTTTCACTTACACGGGTATACATTCCAGTAATACCATATTTTTGAATAAGATCTACTATCAATTTCAGTTCGTGAAGACATTCGAAGTACGCAACTTCGGGTTGATATCCGGCCTCCACTAGCGTCTCAAAAGCATTCGTAACCAGAGACTGAGCGCCGCCACAAAGATCTACTTGCTCACCAAACCAGTCTGTTTCAACCTCTTCTTCAAACGAAGTTTGAAGTACTCCTGGTCTTGTGCTACCAATACCCTTTGCCATTGCCAGCACCCTATCCCAGGCCATTTTTGAATGATCCTGGTAAACGGCAACTAAAGATGGGGTGCCAAACCCTTGTTGATATAATTCTCGCACTAGTTGTCCTGGACCTTTGGGGGCTACCATTATCACATCCACGATTTTCGGTGCAACTATCCATTTCCAATGAATTGCCGCTCCGTGAGAAAAGCTGAGCGCCTTTCCTGCTGTCATACATGGGGCAATATACTTGACGTATGTGTCTGCCTGTTCCATGTCCGGAATCAAAATATGAACGATATCAGCGCCTGCAGCGGCTTCGGACAGGCCCATTACCTTGTGACCGTCCTGCTGTGCCAACCTCCAAGTCTTGCCGTCTTTTCTCAAACCAATAATCACGTCAATTCCTGAATCTTTCATATTACTCGCTTGGGCACGACCCTGAATACCGTAGCCGATCACTGCGACGGTTTGGTCTCTTATTGGATCGATTTTTACCTCCGGATCCAGCCATCTTTTGGCAGGCATAGCGATTGAGTGTGAAACTGTTCTATATATGCGCTATCCCGCTGTTTCTCTCTATTCCAAAAAGATTAATATTATACATCTGAGTATTTCTCCAATTCAATGCACAGTCCGCCGGAAGGTTACCACAATTTATACGAGTACCAAATGTATTATGCCTGATCGCCAATTTTCACAAAACTAGCTTACTTTGAGTCCATGAAGCAATAAATTTATCGAGCGCATTCATCCCATCCCCTTCCTGGCACCGATCTGGGGCAAGCTCGATGCCGCAGCTTTTCAGCCGGCCTTATTTGCAACTGCCCCCTAGTCTTCATGTTCATTGCTTGACAGAAACGATTGCGAGACCATCTACAGAATGACTGTCGTAGCCAGCCCTGTCGAAGAGCCCTAGTACATTGAAAGAGAAAGTAGCTTCGTAAATTCGGTAGTCGAAAGTTTGCCATCAATATCTTTCGTTTTTCTGTTTTTTCTTAACAGCACAATCAGAGCGGCTTCTATACGCTGTGCCTCCTTAAATGCGTCCCTATCATCATATTTGTCTGCTAGCCATTCTAGCATCATTTTTGTTGATAATAAAATGGAAGATGGATTCGCTAGATTTTTTCCCGCTATATCGAATGCTGCTCCATGAACCGGTTCGAACAGTGCAAAGGACTCGCCGATATTAGCAGCGGGGCCCAATCCAAGCCCTCCCACTACCTGAGCGGCCTCATCTGATAATATATCACCGTAAAGGTTTGTTGTCAAAATAACGTCAAATTCTTCGGGATTCCGGATCAAATTCATGGCGCAAGTATCTACATATGATTCGCTATAGACTATTTCAGGATAATCACGTGAGATTGACTTGCAGGTTCTTGCAAATAATCCATCACCCTTGCGCAAGACGTTGGCTTTATGTACAGTTACGACTCTCTTCTTTTTGTTCCTAAGCATGGCTGTTTTAAAAGCGTACTGTGCGACACGTTTCGACGCCTTTTCGGACGTTACCCTCAGTCCTACCACGGTATTCTCATCAGCGTCAAATTCCCATCCTAAATAAACGTCTTCCGTATTTTCTCTTATTATTACTAGATCTACACCGGCGGAAAGATTTGGAATATTAGGATACGACTTTGCCGGCCTAACATTTGCATACAGATCGTATAGTCGCCGTAAAACGAGAATCACATCTGCAGCGCTCTCTCCTACAGGTCCTTTTAAACATGCTTGCGATTTTCGTATTATATCTGTGCTGAATTGTGGAAGGGCTTTACCGTATTTGGCTAGAGCTTCGTCGCCTGCTTCTACCTTTCTTATAGTAAATTTGATGTTACTATTATCGTTTATTGTTTCGAGTATCATTTTCGCTGATGAAGCAAGCTCTGGACCCACTCCGTCACCAGATATTAGCGCAATGTTATACCTTCCCAATCAAAAGTCAGTTTATTTAACAGCGTATAAACTTTAATTCTTTGAATAGAACACTTTTTGCAACATCACTTTGTTAATTGCGTCCATCATAGCTTGAACTGAAGCAACCACGACATCCTCGCCAGCATTTCTTGCAGAAACAACGTTGCCGTTTTTGTCCTCCACCTTCACTGACACCTCCGCTAACGCATCGGAGCCTCCTGTAATAGAGTCTAGCCTGTATTCCCGGATCTTTATATTCGCCATTTCTCCTGCAATCTTTTGTATTGCCTTCAGAGCAGCATCCACAGGACCGACCCCAATTTCTGAGGCAATGTAATCCTTGCCCTCAGTATGCAATCGAACCACAGCGGTCGGTATTATATTCATCCCGGTAACGATATGAAAATCATAGAGTTTGAATTTCTCTTCGAATTTATTATTATGCATAACATCGCCCGTTATAGATAGGAGCTCTGCAGTCGTGATAGATTTCCCCTTATCAGCAAGGTTCTTTTGTTTTTCCACAATGTCATAAAGCTCCTTCTCTGTTGGGGTGATACCAAAACTCTCAAGCATTGCCTTTATTCCATGAGCACCAGCATGTTTACCTGCTTGCATCCATCTTTTTCTGCCCACGAGCTCAGGACTAATTGGTTCATAGGTAAGAGGGTTATTTATAATCCCGTGGGTGTGGATACCTGATTCGTGACCAAAGGCGTTTTCACCGATTATTGCTTTATTTGGTTGGACAATTATTCCCATCGTATTTGAGACAAATACGGAGGTCTCATAGAGCAACTCAGTCTTGACATTATGTTTCCTACCGTAGAGGCATTGAAGTGCCATAACAAATTCCTCAAGCGATGCATTACCTGCTCGCTCGCCTAATCCGTTTATCGTTACATGGGCACAATCTGCACCCGCGTTTATTCCCGATATGGAGTTAGCTACTGCCAAACCAAAATCATCATGACAGTGCATGCTAATCGGGAGCCTAGTCATTGCCTTTACATCCTTGACTAGCTGCTCGATATATTGGGGAGTAGCATACCCTACTGTATCCGGAATATCTAATCTATCAACACCGACATTCGCCACGGCCGTGAAAACTTGA
>Ga0137379_10004184_pt1 | contig 13548 bp, 10 predicted proteins | sample SagtaG_18_FD_104812 | JGI IMG/M metagenome (GOLD analysis project Ga0137379, IMG submission 104812) | Vadose zone soil microbial communities from Sagehorn Ranch, Mendocino, California, USA - Sage2_L_80_16 metaG | ecosystem: Environmental > Terrestrial > Soil > Vadose zone | place: USA...
CAAAATAATTTGTGGTGAGGATGGTGACGCGGCGTTCGTTGTAGCGAGCGTTCAAGACAAGGCCAATGATGTCGAGCACCCACGCCGAGGGTTTGCTTGCGCCGATATCGTCGATCACAAGAATTTCGGTGTTGCGGATCGGCTCGAGGATTTTCATTTCGGTTGATTCGCTGGCTGGGTTGTAGCTGGCCTGAATTTCCTTCAAGAGTTCGCGGTAGTCGCAAAAGATTCCTTGCTGGCCGCGGCGTAGCAATTCTTTGAGCGCGGCTACTGCGAGATGCGTTTTTCCCACGCCCGACGGACCCATAAGCAAAAGGCCTTTTTCGCTGGCACCGGGATAATCACGGACGAATCCTTGCGCGACGAGTTTTACCTGCTTGAGCGATTGTGCATGCTGTGTCGTCCAGACTTTTCCATCGGCGAGATCAGTGACGTAACTTTCAAAGTCGCAATGCTCGTAGCGCTTTGGGATCCGCGCGCGATTCATGGTCAACGCAGCGCGTTCGCCGCTGCCGCAGTCGCACGCGACGGCGAATTCTCCCGCGCCATCCGGTCGCGCGACAAGCTTCCATCCGGTTCCGTGGCACAGCTGGCAATTCTCGAGCGTCATCGTAGAACGAGCATACGGGCGTGCGCTGCGAACGGCAAGCCGCGTCGCATGTGGATTTGTGTGAAAGAAAAAAAGACAGACGCCACAGAGTCACTGAGCTGCGTACGCACAGTGGAGAGAAGAATGAGTTTTGAGGTTTTCAAGAGCTTTGGACGGCAGCCCAGGAGAATGGATTTATCGCTTATTTCGTCAGGCGGATGCGCGTGGGGACAATCGCGTGCGGCGACGGCTTCTCATTGGAAATGTGATTCGCAACACGGGAAAGCTCCTGTTGGACAACGGTCGCAAACTCGCTCATTTGTTTTTCCATTTCGAGCATCTTCTCGCGCATGTTCAGAATAATTTCGATGCCAGCGAGATTCACGCCCATGTCGCGCGTCAGCGTAAGGATCACGTCGAGGCGTTCCAAATCGTCGTCTGTGTACAGGCGGGTATTCCCCTCGGAGCGCGAAGGCTTAAGCAGGCCCACACGCTCGTAGAGCCGAAGCGTTTGTGGATGCAGCTTGTAGAGTTCGGCTACCGAGCTGATCATGTAGCCGGCCTTGGCGCGAGTTTTTCTACGTGGCGACATAGGAATGTCAGACTCCGGCTTTCGCGAACAAATCCTTACGCGGGTCATCGGGAGCAACGGTTTCGAGTTCCTTCATCAAGTTGCGAACGCGCTCGTCGGTCGGCTTCGGGACGACAACCTGGATTTCGACGTACTGATCGCCGCGGGCACCGTTGCGTGCGCTTGGTACGCCCTTTTCCCGCAATCGCAGAGTGCTCCCGCTGTTAGTGCCCGGCGGAATGCGCACGATCGAACGTCCGTCGATCGTGGGGACTTCCACTTTTGCGCCGAGAGTCGCTTCGCTTACGGTGACGGGAACTCTCGTGTATAAATCATTTCCACGTCGCTCGAAAAACGGATGAGGCCGCACTTCGACGATTAAGTAGAGGTCGCCCGCCGGAGCGCCCATCGTTCCCGCGTTGCCTTTGCCCGGGACGCGAACGCGTCCGCCGGAGGCCACGCCTGCCGGAATTCGCACGTCGATGGTTTCCGTGCGACGCACGCGGCCTTCGCCGCCACAATTCTTGCACTTGGTGCGAAGTTTTCCAGTACCACCGCAGCGCGTGCATGGCACGTTGAAGCGCATTTTGCCAGCGGCCTGCTGAATGGTGCCGCTCCCATTACATGTTGGGCAGGTTTGCGGCGAACCAACCGCGCCGCTGCCGTGGCAGGTTTCGCAAGTATCCATGCGGGTGATCTGCAATTTTTTTACGCCGCCGCGCACTGCGTCCCAAAAATCAATTTCGAGTTTATATTCCAGTGCGCTGCCGGGTTCGGCTTCTTCTTCAATGCCTGCGCCGCCTCGTCCACCAAAGAACTGACTGAAGAGATCGCGAAAGCTTGCTCCGCCGCCGGCTGTTCCACCGCTGCTGAAATCGAAGCCATTGAAATCAAAATTGACATTGCTGTCGCCGCCACCTGCCGTGGCGTAGTCGCCTGCCGGAGCGTTGTCACTGTAAAAGCCATACTGGTCGTACATCTGGCGTTTTTTTGAATCGGAAAGGACGTCGTACGCTTCCTGCAGTTGCTTGAATTTTTCTTCGGCAGCTTTGTCGCCAGGGTTCAAATCAGGGTGATATTTGCGCGCGAGCTTGCGAAAGGCCGCGCGAATATCCTTCGCTGTGGCTTTGCGCGGGACGCCCAGAAGTTCGTAATAGTCGGTTTTGGATGTAGTCGGCATCGTTTCTCAATCGTTTATCCCAAAAGGGAAAAGTGCACTATAGCGGAAAGGAACTATAGTGCACTTTTAATGGCCGAACTTAGTTCGGCTGTTTCTTCTCGTCCACGTCGACGTATTCGGCATCGATCACGTCGCCGGGCTTGCCTGCTCCGCCTTGTCCTTGCGTGCCGCCGGAAGCACCAGGCTGTCCAGCTCCAGCCGCACTTGCGGCTTCAGCCTGCTGCGCACTCTGGGCGGTCTTGTAGAGCGTCTCCGCCATCTTATGCAGTGTGCGCTCGACGTTTTCCGTGGCCGTACGCAGACGGCCGGTATTGCCCTCGCCGCCATCACTCATGGCCTTCTTGGCTTCCTCAAGGGCTTCCTCAGCGGCCTTAACGTCGGCTTCAGGCAGCTTGTCCCGGTTCTCGCGAATGGTCTTTTCGGCCTGGTACACAATGCCGTCCAGCCGATTGCGGGCTTCGACTTCTTCCATACGGCGGCGGTCTTCTTCCGCGTGCGATTCGGCTTCGACGCGCATCTTTTCCGCCTCGTCCTTGGTCAAGCCGGTCGAGGACTGAATCGTGATCTTTTGTTCCTTGCCGGTGGCTTTGTCCTTGGCCGAAACGTTGAGGATGCCGTTTGCGTCGATGTCGAACGTTACTTCAATCTGCGGCACGCCGCGGGGAGCAGGTGGAATGCCGTCCAGTTTGAATGTGCCAAGCGAACGGTTGTCCTTTGCGAATTTGCGTTCGCCCTGCATCACGTGGATCTCCACGCCCGACTGGTTATCCGACGCCGTCGAATACGTTTCGACCTTGCGAGTCGGAATCGTGGTATTGCGCGGAATCTGAACAGTCATCACGCCGCCAAGCGTTTCAACGCCGAGCGAAAGCGGCGTCACGTCGAGCAGCAGGATGTCCTTCACTTCTCCGGCCAGCACGGCGCCCTGAATCGCTGCGCCAACTGCGACAACTTCGTCGGGGTTCACGCCCTTGTGTGGCTCTTTGCCGCCAAAAAAGTTGCGAACCAGTTGCTGCACCTTCGGGATGCGTGTAGAGCCACCAACCAGCACGACTTCCTCGATATTGCTCGGTGAAAGCTTCGCATCCTCCAGAGCCTGTTGTACTGGCTTCATGGAACGATCCAGCAAATCCGCCATCAGCTGTTCGAGGCGCGTCCGCGTCAGCTTTTCCTGCAAGTGGATGGGGCCGCTTGCTCCCGCGGTGATGAATGGCAGGTTGATTTCCGTCTCCATCATCTGGGACAACTCGATCTTGGCCTTCTCTGCTGCTTCTTTCAGGCGCTGCAGAGCCATACGATCCTTGCTTAAGTCAATGTTGTTGGCTTTCTTGAACTCGTCGATCAGCCAGTCCACGATGCGTTGGTCGACGTCATCGCCGCCCAGGTGCGTGTCGCCGTTGGTGGATTTTACTTCCACGACGCCGCTGCCGACTTCAAGCACTGAAATATCGAACGTGCCGCCACCGAGGTCGTACACGGCGATGGTTTCGTCGGTTTTCTTCTCCAATCCGTAGGCCAGCGCTGCCGCGGTCGGCTCGTTGATGATTCTGACTACTTCAAGTCCAGCGATCTCGCCAGCCTGCTTCGTCGCTTGCCGTTGAGCGTCGTTGAAGTACGCGGGAACGGTAATCACGGCCTTGCTGACCTTTTCGCCAAGGAAGTCTTCGGCGGCATTCTTCAACTTCGTCAAAATCATCGCCGAAATTTCGGGCGGGCTATACACCTTGCCGGAAATCTCGACGCGAGCGTCATCGTGATCACCTTTTACCACTTTGTAAGGAACCCGCTTCATCTCCGAACCCACTTCATCGAACCGGCGGCCCATGAAGCGCTTGATCGAATAAACGGTGTTTTCCGGGTTCGTGACTGCCTGGCGCTTCGCAACTTGGCCGACCAGCCGTTCGCCGGTTTTAGTGATGGCCACGACCGACGGAGTCGTGCGTGCGCCTTCCTGATTGGGAATCACCACCGGCTCACCGCCCTGCATCACCGAGACGACCGAGTTCGTGGTTCCCAAGTCAATTCCGATAATCTTGCTCATAAATATCTCCCTGTGTAGGTGCACAAATCTGAGAATCGAACGTCACTCGGCCGAGCCAAGCTGGGAGCTCAAATACCGGCGCGTCGGGATTCAGCCCAGTTCGATGCAGGAGCGAGTATAAAGGTTGAGTGCATCTTTGTCAAGCTTGCTGACAATCGACATATATTTATTATTTTGAGCTACTTACAGACGCCATCGGGAGGCTTTTCGTCCGCAAGGTCTCCGAACCAACCTCCTTTGTGCTTTTGCATCTTACTTCAGCGGCGTAGAGAAGGCGCTGCGGGCCGGCGCTGGAGGTTGTTCCGAGCTGGCCCGCTCTTTTTTCGAATTCTAAGGTAATATCATTCGATAGGGTCTGCAGGAATCCGAACTTAGGGAGAATCCCCGTGAACGGCCGACATCTTATGGCGGCAGTGATGGTTCTTGCGCTTGCCGGCGCATTGTCGTTTGGTGTAAATCACAAACTTGCCGTTCGTACCGGCGTGGCCGCCACGCCGGAGGTTTCCGCTGCAGCAAAGGCGCTGCCGGCCTCGGTCCCTTCTACAATAGACTTGGCGAGTGAATCGAGCACTTCCGCTGCGGAAGTAGAGGCGGTTCGCGATCCCGCACAAGTTTCCGGTGTGCCCGAAATCGATCCGCATAGAGCGTTCGGTTCAAAATCAGCTCCGATAGCCATGGAAGTTTTCAGCGACTTCCAATGCCCGGCGTGCAAACAGCTCTATAAGACAACAAATCAGCAGTTGCTGGACAACTACGTCAACACAAACAAAGTTTATCTTGTGCATCGTGATTTTCCGTTGCCGATGCATGCTCACTCTCGCGTTGCTGCGCGGTATGTGCGAGCGGCCGCTCAGCTTGGCAAAGGGGAACAGGCTGAACAAGCACTTTTTCAGAATCAGGAAAAATGGGAACAGAGTGGCGACATCGACGGCACGCTTGCGGCGGTACTCCCAGCCACGGACATGACGAAAATTCGTGCGCAGGCCAAGGGAACGGCGCTCGATGCTGGCATTGACAAAGATGTCGCGCTGGGGAAGACCTACAACGTGAATCAAACTCCGACGACGATTATTCACTTCAAGGGGCAGACGTACCCGGTGGTCGGAATCGTGAGTTATGACGTGCTCCACCAATTTCTTGACCAGCTTCTGTCACAGCGTTAGCGATTCGTCACTCGTATGATGCAATCCAGCCCACTTAATTTCCGCCGCGCGGTGATCTGGCTTGGCCGGATCGTCCTTGCGGGAATTTTTATCTACGCGGGCTATGCAAAGCTGACCATGGGAATGCACCCGCGCCCACCGATCGGTGTGGCGCTGTCATTCTTCGCAATGCAGGTTGATTCCTACCGAATCCTCCCCGTGTGGGGAGTTACGTTTGTGGCAAACACATTGCCGTTCGTGGAGATCGGGCTAGGGCTGCTGCTTCTCATTGGCTGGAAACTCCGTGTCTGGGCCACGCTCATAACGCTGATCATGTTGGGATTCTTCATCGCGGTCGTCCGCTCCTACGCGATGGGGCTGCAGATTAATTGCGGATGTTTTGCCAATCCCGAACCGCTTACGATCAGGACGGTGTTGCGTGATGGCGCGCTCGTTGCCCTGGCTGCATTGATGACGATCTTCGCGTTCCAGGAAGCACGCAAGCCTCATCCCTGGACAGCATCGCAAAATTCGTAGCTTCTTGGTTCAGTTTGTTCATCAACTTGATCGCAGCGGGGTGAATGCTTACGCCGTAAGCCCACGAGAGATGCCTCGTTACGTGTGTTCAGCGCACGTTCTGTATATGGAAACTTCTACTCTCTTGCAACCTGCCAAGCGCAGGTACTTGCGCTAAAATTTTCTGTTGATGCTAAGTCTTCCTCCGATCACTCTTCGACTTCGTGGCTGGAAACTGATTGACCGCGTCGCCATCGCGTTCCTGCTGCTGTGCTCGATCGCGCTGGGCGCCGGGTGCGGACTGCTCTTCGTTTATGCGAGCGACCTGCCCGAAATTCGCGCATTGGAAACGTATCGGCCCAACGTCGTCACCGAAATTTATGCAGATGACGGCCAGATGGTCGGTAGCTTTGCATTGCAGCGCCGCATCTTGATGACCTACGAGCAGTGCCCAAAGATTCTCTACAACGCCGTCTCTTCCATTGAAGACCAGCATTTCGAAGATCATTGGGGCATCGACTTTCCACGAATTGCGGGCGCCGCATATCGCAATTTGATCAAGGGCCGCAGAGCCGAAGGCGCCAGCACCATCACCATGCAGCTTGCTGGCAACCTTTTCCTGGACAGAAGCGACCGCAGCTTTCGACGCAAAATGCAGGAGATGCTGCTATCGCTGCAGATCGAGCGGCGCTACACAAAGCCGCAAATTTTTACGATGTACACCAACCAGGTTTATCTGGCGCATGGGAATTACGGATTTGCCGCCGCGTCGCAATTTTATTTCGGCAAGCCGGTTACAGACCTGAAGCTGCAGGAAGCTGCACTGCTTGCGGGAATGGTGCGGGGTCCGATCTATTCGCCGCTGAACGATCCGCAGCGCGCGCTGGGACGCCGGAATCTGGTCCTGCGCAGAATGCAGGAAGAAGGAAAAATTACGCCGAGCGAAGAAGCAGCAGCCAAGAAAACTCCGCTTGGGCTGCATATCCAATATCCTCGCAATGACCTGGCGCCATACTTTTTCGAGGAGCTCAGGAAATATCTCGAATCGACCTACGGGACAGAGGCGGTGCACGAGCGTGGGCTGCGCGTTTACACGACGCTGAATGTCGGCATGCAGCGCGCAGCGAATCTTGCTGTCCGCGACGGATTGCATGCTTACGATCGCCGCCACGGATGGCGCGGCGGACTGCCGAATATTTTGAAGGACAATCTCGGAACACTTGAGAACTATGAAGATGATGATTGGCGGCGCCCGATCGAGAAAGGTAGCTACGTTACGGGCCTGGTAATGGCGGTGGACGAAAAGTACGCCACAATTAAAATCGGCACGTACCGTGCGGTCATTTCGGCGAGCGATTTTGCGTGGACAGGGCGCAAGAAGCCGTCGGAACTTCTAAAGGTTGGCGACCTGGCGCAATTTTCGATCCAGGACCTGCGCGAGTCGACCGCACGGGTGCAGGTGGAACAGCAACCCGCACCACAGGCTGCCATGGTTGCCATCGATAATCCCACAGGCGAAATCAAAGCTCTTGTAGGTGGCTACAGTTTTGAAGATTCGAAATTCAATCGCGCCACGCAGGCGGTTCGTCAGGTTGGCAGCTCATTCAAGATTTACGTTTATGCGGATGCGATTCAAAAGGGAGCGTCTCCGTTTGACACGATTCTTGACGCGCCATTCACGACGATCAGCGGCGGACAGCCATACTCGCCGCGAAATTACGATGAAAAATTCGAGGGCAACATCACTTTGCGGCGAGCGCTGGCAGGTTCGCGCAACGTTCCAGCAGTGAAACTCGCGGAGAAAATCGGAATTGGAAGCGTCGTCGAGACGGCGCGGCGATTCGGGATCACTACGCCGATGCCGCCGTACCTGCCGCTGGCGCTGGGCTCCGCGGACATGAAATTGGTCGAGCACGTGTCAGCATTCACGGTCTTTCCCGATGATGGAATTCGCATCGATCCGCACATGATTCGCCGAGTCACCAGCTACGATGGAGCGTTGCTTGAAGAAGCGCGTCCCGCGATTCATGAAGTGGTACCGCCTGAAGTGGCACACACCATGACGGCGATGCTCGAGGAAGTGGTGCAATTCGGAACGGGCATTGCGGCGAAGCAGCTGAAACGTCCAGCCGCGGGAAAAACCGGGACGACACAGGACTACACCGACGCGTGGTTCATCGGGTTCACGCCACAAATCACGAGTGGCGTCTGGGTCGGCTACGACGACAAACAAATTTCGCTTGGCAAGAAAGAAACAGGTGCGCGCGCGGCCCTGCCCATTTGGCTGGAATTCATGCAGAACGGGCTGGCCGGAATGCCGGTGCTCGATTTTCAGAATGTGGTGCCACTTGAACAGCAGGCAGGCGACCACGTCATCCACGTCGACACTCCGGACACCGCTCCCACGGAGGATGAGCCCAGAGCGCCTAAAGAAAGACCGCCGGCTGTTCCTCCGCCCGCAAAAACCACGGAAGGAACTACCGGCGAACTACGCCGCTAGAAGCGTACTTCGATGCTGTACGTTCTGCGGCTTCTGTTCTGAGAAAATCAGGGTTTTGTAAGCACCACGTTGAGCGTGGAATTCTGCATGGCGGACAAATCACCGCTTGCCGGATTGATAGCCATCGATATCTGCCAGACCGTTCCCGTGCCGTCGGTGAGATTGAGGAACACTTGAGTCTGTCCGACGAGGCCCAGAACTTCAGGCGATGAGACCAACACACACGCTGTCTGGCCGTTTAGCGGCGAATTGCCTAGCGGCAGGATCTCGATTGCGTTGATCTTGGCATTTTGGATGAGCTTGGACAGTGCTGCACCAAATCCGGACATTGCCTCTAAGTACAGGCGGCTAGGTCCTTCGGAATGGATCCCAACCTTTCTTTTTCAGTGCTTCGTAGATGCCTCGTTCGCTTATCAATAGGATGTTCTTTTGCGAAGTGATCTCGCCGACGCGCGTTACGGGCACCCTGCCGATGGTCTTCGGAATTCGCGCGACGTCCTTGGGCCCTGTGGTGAACAGCAATTCGTAGTCGTCGCCGCCGTGCAATGCAAACTCTCTGGCGTCGAACCTTTTCAGGCGATCGCGTCCCGCGATCGCCACGCATGGCAAAAGCTCCCTGTGAATGCGCGCGCCTACTGCGCTGGCATTGCAGAGTCTTGGCAGGTCGCTTGATAGCCCGTCCGATAGATCCATCATCGCTGTCGCAAGGCCGTGCTTTGCCAGCCAGAGACCGGCTGCCAGCCTCGGTTCCGGAAATAAGTGCTTTCGCAAGCGTTGGTCATGAATGTCCATTCGCTTCGGTGCGCGCTGCAGTAGTCGCAGTCCGTACTCTGCCTCGCCCAGCCGCCCAGTTACGAAGATCGCGTCTCCCGCGCGGGCGCCGCTCCGCAAGATGGCGCGCCCGCGCTTGCATTCGCCGACCACAGTTATATTGATGAGGATTTCGTTTTGACGAGTAGTGTCGCCTCCGGCAATCGGGCACTGCAACGCTTGTGAAGCTCTTTTCAGTCCGCGCAGGAATTGTTCCAGCCACGCGCCTGTCCGGGTCGAAGGCAGGGCTAAACTCAGCAGGAAACAACGCGGTTGTGCGCCCATCGCCGTGACGTCGCTCGATGCTCGTACTAGGCATTTCCATCCGATTGATTCTGGAGGATGCGTGTCTGCAAGAAAGTGCGTGCCTCCGAGGAACCAATCGCAGGTTAATATCGTTTCGTGTCCCGCGCGTGGCTGCCACACAGCCGCATCGTCCCCGATGGCAACATGGAGAGATTTGTTCGGCGAACTTGCCACGTTGGTTCGGGATTGAATTCGCCCAAATTGTTCGACGAGAGCGTCTTCCTCTTTAACCTTGGTGCGTGGCGTGGCGCGATTTTTCACAGTGTCACTCGCTTGTCCTGGGCGGCCAGTATAGCTCCGCTTCCTCGCTCCTCTTCGAGGAGCACTGATTCAAGAAAATGCGTTGCCTGTCCCTGGGGTCAGTTGAACAGGAATTCACAGCCTGTCCCAAATGCCCCGAAATACAGGGTTGACCACCTACTGCTCCAAAAATTAGTATAGGGAGGGTCGCGAACCAAAGCTCACGGTTCAGATTGGAACGAGCAGTTCTTGTGGTTCAGTCGTGGGACAGGGCACGAGTCCCGCATTCGTTTGGGAAGACTTTCGTTGTAGAAGAAGGGTCTGAGGGACCCGCTTGTGATTAAAGGTAAGAGTTACACGTTTTTTATTGCGTCGACGCCGGGCAAGCTCCGGAAGCTAATCGTTCCCGCTTACGCGCTGCACGGCTTGGCGGTGCTTGCGCTGATTGGAACGATCACGGTCGTTGCGGCGGCCGGGTCTTATACGCGGATGCTTTGGAAGGTCGGAAATTACAACGCGTTGCGCCATGAACAGGAAACGTTGAAAGTTCAGTATCACCAATTACAGAGCACGGTAAACGACACGAACCAAAGGCTGGATTCCTTGCAGTCGCTGGCCACCGAAGTGGCGATGACTTATGGCGTGTTGCGGTATCACCCTGCGGCATTTGATGTGTCAGACAATCCAGTAACTGCGGAAGACGCTTTCGATCGTTCCGTGGAGCAATACACGTTCTTAAAGAAAAACGCCGCCGCAATTGCGATTTCGTCTGGCGGTTTGCGGTTGATGCCTTCGTTTAGTTTTGCGGATTCAAGCTACACGCCGTCGATTTGGCCGGTGCTCGGACATATCACAGACAGTTTCGGCGAGCGACTCGATCCGTTCAGCGGTGAAGGCGCGTTCCACACGGGCGTGGATGTGGCTTCGGATTATGGAGCGCCGGTGCACGTGACCGCTGACGGCGTTGTGATCAGTGCCGAGAATCACGCCGGCTACGGACGGGTAGTCGTGGTCGATCATGGCTTCGGGATCACCACCTGGTACGCGCATCTTTCTTCGTTTTCGACCATCACGGGTTCGCGAATCAAGCGCGGCCAGGTGATTGGCTATTGCGGCATCAGCGGCCGTTCGACTGGACCGCACGTGCACTATGAAGTGCGCATGAACAACGCGCCGGTCAATCCGTGGCGTTACATGAAGTCGACGCCAGCGGGCGACTAGTCCGCGCGATACCCACGCAAACACTTTCTCCCAGCTGCTTACTTTTTCCTTTGCGCTTTTGCTTTGCTGGAGGCGGCATTTTTCTTCGGGGTTTCCGGCGGACTGGACGTGTCAGTGGCCGGCGCAACGATGGCCGAAGTGCGAGCCATGTCCAGAAATCTGGGCGTGACCGCCAGTACCACGCGCACTGATTTCCATTCGCCGCGATCAATTTTCTGAATCTCTGCGCTCTTCAAGATTTCCAGATACGCTTCGCGCTCGTCCGGATTCATCTGTTTGCGCAGCTTGGGATCGTTCAAGCCGTTTTGCGCGAGCATTACAATACCCTGCAGAAAATCGCGAAGCTGCGATGTTGCTGGTTCCGAGAGGCATTCCCCTTCGGCCACCACGCGCAGTTGATCGGCTTCTGGCTTTCCGGCTATTGAAATCCACTGCAATTGATTGAGCAGCGCCGAAAGTTGCGGCGAGCGCAAAGCGCCGGGCGTAGCGGAATTAAACGCATTTTGCATCGACGGATCTTGGCGGAATACGGCGAATAACGGCGTACCGGCAAGCCTCTCATAATGCGCATTCCACTCCCCGTGCCCGGATTCCACCGTGGCAGAGGCGAGCGCTGCGGGCAAATTTTCGGAATCGGTGATGGCGATGCGCTCATCAGATAGAAACCGGAGAGAGAGCGGTTTATCATGCGAGGTCGCGTTCAGATGAAAAACCTTCCGACGGCCTTGTTGGCCAGGTTGACCGCCGTGATTGAGGAACGTTTCAATTTTCTTGCGGTCAAATTTTCCGTCCGCAATGGCGAGCAGGTTGGTTGTCGTTCCGTTATTCGAAATAGCGACGACGAGTTTTTTCAGGTCGCGTTCGTAAGAGAAGCCGGTGTCGCGCACAAACTGCGCGTATTCGGCATCCTCGCCGGCGAGAGGCGCCCATGAATAAAGCTTTGCGAGGAACGGGGAATTTCGGAATTGGTCGAGGTCGAGAAAAATGACCGCGCTAGACTCAGTCGGAATCAACTGCAGCAGTTGTTGACGCCGAGAGGCGTCCGAGTTTGGCGAAAAGCGCCGAGCCAGAAGGAATGCTGCGACCAACAGAAAGGCAAACGCGACAGCGAGCGCAATTTTTTTTCTTTTGGTGAGCGGCATCTGGAAGTGTGCGCAAAACCCAGCTTCTTCCATCTTACCGGAAGCCCGGAAAAGCATCTAAAGATCGAGGGTAGTTTAGAAAGAAATTTGAAGATTTGCACAGGGCGCAGGCTTGGAACGCGTGGATTTTGCCGGCTTTGGCGTAAACACTTGAAAATACGTAAGTTGTTGTGTCCGCAGGAGTGGAAACCGACCAAGTGTTTTCCACACCGATGGCAGAGCTCGTGCTCGGCGGAGCCCCGCCGGCGCTTGCAATTCCTGGGCCTCGTCTGGTATTCTTACTCGGTTTGAGCGACGCTGGCGTAGCTCAGCTGGTAGAGCATCTGATTTGTAATCAGAGGGTCGGGGGTTCAATTCCCTCCGCCAGCTCCACCACAAGTTCGGTAGGGGAGTGAGGCGGAGCAATTCCAGACGTTAAAATCGAACGGGCTGGTGTCTTTAGACACGAGTCCGTTTTGCGTTTCCGCCGATTCGTCGCATAAGTGCTGAAGCAAAACGATTTTGGGACACGAGTTTGCGTCCCGCCGGGTTTCAGGGTACAGGGTTTGTTTCGACAAACTCTGAGGTACACAAGTTGTACTTAAAAACCTTGGAAGACCAAGACTGGGACGGGTGGGTGAGTGGCTAAAACCAGCAGACTGTAAATCTGCCGCTCCTTGCGGGCTACGAAGGTTCGAATCCTTCCCCGTCCACCAGGCTCTCTGGAACAGAAGTCGTTCGCGGCGAGAGCCAGTTCGTTAGAAACCGCAGGGCAACCACATGCGTTGTTCAAGGGCGGTCTGAATTTCGGCGTATGAGCCGAAGGGGCGAAGTGCGCCGTAGCGGATGTTTTTGCGGTGCCTTAGGGCAGAGAAACGGACTTGGCCTGGGTAGCTCAGTTGGTAGAGCGCGTCCTTGGTAAGGACGAGGTCACCGGTTCAATCCCGGTCCCAGGCTCCAGATTTTCCGGAAGCGGATGGCGCGGCGGTTCAACGGAAGAGTTTTTGGAAGAGACGAGCGGGGGTAACTCAACGGTAGAGTCTCACTCTTCCAAGGTGATGGTTGCGGGTTCAAATCCCGTCCCCCGCTCCAAAAATTTCGCGGCTGGCGCTGGCTAATGCGTGGCCGAGTTGCAGTCACAAATACTTGATTCTTGTCCGCGGCATGCGGGCGATGAGGGTGAAGGAAAATGGCCAAGGAGAAATTCGAGCGCAGTAAGCCGCACGTGAATATAGGGACGATTGGTCACATTGACCATGGCAAGACGACGTTGACGGCGGCGATCACGAAAGTATTGTCGAAGCACAATCC
>Ga0137379_10004203_pt1 | contig 13522 bp, 10 predicted proteins | sample SagtaG_18_FD_104812 | JGI IMG/M metagenome (GOLD analysis project Ga0137379, IMG submission 104812) | Vadose zone soil microbial communities from Sagehorn Ranch, Mendocino, California, USA - Sage2_L_80_16 metaG | ecosystem: Environmental > Terrestrial > Soil > Vadose zone | place: USA...
GAGCACGCCCGCTACCTCGAACGCCACCCCGAGAGTGCACCCGTACCCGCCATCCAGGAAGCCGCGTAATGGCAACGCTCCGTAACCGCGACCCAGTCAGGAACTTACGATGCGCTGCACTAGTATCCGGGCCTGATCATGCTTCGGCAGAATCTGCGGCGCCTGCCACCATACCGCCCGGCGCAGTAGCCAGCATCCAGCTGCCGCCGGCACTACGACCGGGCACGCACGTCCTTGCTGACACTTCAGACCCACGGCACTCGCCGCAATGCTCTGCTGCGCGTCGCCAGGCAGCCAACGTCCTCATCTGCCGCAGGTCGCGCGATTCACGCTGAGTAGCGGGCGGGCTCTTACCGCTTTCGGGCGCGCATAACGAGGAAGTAAGGTGCGATCCGGGTGTCGGCGACCTCTGGGTGGGTGGCGGCGGTTTCTTCGTCGGCGTGGGGCTCAGCGATCGCCTCGATGGTCAGGCCGGCGGCAAGGATGGCACTCAGCCACCCGGTGAGGGTCCGGCGCGCATAGGTGATCGTGAACGGCTGGTGCCTGTCTCGCATCTGTGCCGGTACGGCGCTAAAGGTCCAACTCTCGGTGAGCGGGCCCTGGTAGAAGTACTCGCCGACGGTCCGCGCCTGGCGCACGCCTGATTCGTCGTGCAGCCATCGCCCCACTGGCGTCGAGATGACCGGGTGCAGGACCGAGAACTGCACGAACCCGCCGGGCCGCAGAACCCGGGACACCTCGCGGAGCGTTCGCTCGGGATCGGCGACGTCCATCAAGCTCATGAACGCGGTGACGGCATCGAAGCTCGACCCGCGGAAGGGGAGGATGGCCCCGTCTGCGATGAGGTAGCGAATCCCTCGCCCGTCCTCTCTGGCGGCAGCCGCGATGAACGACTCGGCGACATCGAGGGCAACAATGCGGGCGCCTTGGCCAGCGAGCAGGCGGGTGTTATGTCCCTCACCGCAGCCCAGATCCAGGCACAACAGCCCATCAACGGGCGGGAGCAGCGCGAAGAACGCGGGGGTGTTCACCAAGTCCCGGTAGACGTCGAACCCGGCCCGCGACAACTCCGTCCACGCCGGCGCGTTCTCGTTCCACAGCCTCCGGGTATCTGGCCTCTCCACTCCGTCATGCTTACACGCCCACTACGGCGAAGAACCAAAGTGCCGGCGCTCGGTCATGCATGATATGCGGGTGATCTTCATGGAGATCTTGACAGGCTGACAGGCCTGTTCTTCGTGGAGATGGAGGGCCTGCATGCCGGTCACCGTTGTGCGTCTGACCCGGTCGCGTGATGCGGCCGGTGAGCTGATAGCGCGGCTGGGCGTGCCGCTGGATGAGTACCTGGAGTTCCTGGCTGGCCGGTGCCGGCCGAACACGGTGCTGGCCGTGGCGTATGACCTGAAGGTCTTTTTCACTGTGGTGGCCAAGCCGCCGCGGCGGGTCCGGCCGGCCGATGTGCTGGGGTTCATGACCGCGCAGCACACGGGCGGGGAAGGCCGGCTGCAGGTCGCGGAGCCGGGCGCTGGGGTCGGACCGGACGCTGCGGCGGCGGTTGTCGAGCGTGTCGGGGCTGTATGGGTTCTTGCATGCCCGCGGCGATGCGATGGTGAATCCGGTGCCGCGGGGGCTGCCGACCCGGCGGGAGCGGCAGCGGCCGGGTCAGGGCGTCCCGCTGGTGCGGGTGCCCCGGACGCTGCCGCGGATCCTGGCGCCGGGCGAGGTGGATGCGCTGACCGCTGCGTTGCGCACGCACCGGGACCGGGCGATGGTCGCGGCGATGGTGCTGGGCGGGCTGCGCCGCTGCGAGGTCATCGGGCTGCGGCTGGATGACCTGCGCTTCGGCGAGCGCCGGCTGTTCGTCGCCGAGGGCAACGGCGGCCATCAGCGGCTAGTCTCGGTCTCGCCACGGTTCTTCGCCGAGGTCAGCGCCTATCTCGATGCCGAGCGCCTGGCCGGGGCGGGCACGGACCGGGTGTTCGTGGTGCTCAAGGGCCCGCGCCGCGGCCTGCCGCTGTCGGCTGACGGGCTGGATGAGATCCTCGACGGCGCGCCCGCGCGTGGGCCGGGCTGGCCCATGCGACCTGCCATCAGCTGCGGCACACCTGCCTGACCCAGCTGCGGAAAGCCGGGATGTCACTGGAGGCGGTGCAGGCCCAGGCCGGGCACACCTCTATCGAGTCCACCCCGCATCTACCTGCACCTGGGCGATGACTGGCTGGCCTCCCAGTACCGCCGGGCCGCTGAGGCCATCGACGCGCAAGCCCTCGCCGTGAGTACCCGGTGACCGGGCCGGTGCTGCTGCCCGGTCACCGCATCTAAAGCGGCGGCACCAGCCCCGGTGACGACCCGCCAGATCGTGCACTTCGACGGCGGCCCGGCATCCGGCCGCGCGGCCGGATGCCGGGCCGCCGGTACAGGTCCTCCATCAACTCGGCGGGCACGCCGGCTGCCCAGCCCGCGATCGCTGTGAACGACCGGGACCCGGCGATCACCGCCGCGGCAGCCGGCGCCAGCACCGCCGCCACCGGATGATCCCGCCCCTGACCCGGACGCCTGTCCGTCACCCCGGCCAGCAGTTCCAGCAGGTCATCGCGGACCGCGGGAGCCGGGACCAGGCTGAGGGCAGCGGGCAGGCCGCCGGCCAGATCACCGGCAGGCCCGGACATCAGCGGCCCGGCCGGCACCGGGCGGTCAGCGGCAATGGCACAATCAGGCACGGCGAAGCTCCGGCAGGTGAGGGGTCTATAGGAGGACACATCGGGGCTTCGCCTTACTTCAAGATCAGGCACGCCGGGCGACACCATATCGTGACAGAACGTCACATCACGTCAGCTGGAGACCACCAGCCCGGCACTAAAACGATCTTGAAACGGCCGTGCTGGCTCCGCTGTCCGTGCAGTGACCGGCCTGGTATTGAGGCGGCCTTCTTACCTACGAGCGCATCGCAGCCATGTAGGCCGCCGCTGCGGATGGGTACGCCCCGCCCGAGATCGTGTGGTCTTTCCGGTTGAAGTAGGACTCGTAGGCCACGTGGTGCCTTCTGATCCACCTCAGCATCGCGGTGATGTAGTAGCTGTCGTCACCGCCTCCGCTCCGCACTGCTGACCGGGACGCGAGCCCCCACTCGGGCACGGTGATCGGCTTGCCGTGCGCGGCCGCGAACGAGGCGACCCAGTTCAACCCGTGCGGCTGGCTCACGATCCAGGACCAGCGGTCGGCCGGCGTACTCGCGGGATGGCGCCAGTACCAGTCGTAGGCGTCCACGCCGATGTAGTCAACGTAGGCGTTGCCGGGGTAAATCCTGGCGGGCTGCACGGACGCCGACCCAAGGTTGAGGTTCCAGTCGAACCGGAACGACTGACCGGGCACAGAGCGCATCACGGTGACGATCCTGCGGTAGTAGGTGACCCAGGCGCTCGGGTCGTAGAAGGCGGACCAGCGGTACCAGGACCCGTTCATTTCCCAGCCCACCCGCAGCGAGGCCGACCCGTACCTGTAGTGGACGAGCGTCTGGGCGAGCCTGCGGAAATAGCCGTCGTAGGCCCCCCGCGCGCCGGCCCGCAGGGTCGTCGACGAGCCGTCGATCAGCATGGGGACCGCGATCACCAGCGGAGTCCGCGCTGCCCGCCACTGGCCCAGCTCCCAGGTCGGGCTGTCGAGGGCGCTCCAGCTTTGCGAGGACAGGAAGTCAACGGCGAAGTCGGCCGGACGGCCACGCCAACGACCGAACGCGGCAAGTGCCCCGGGCGCTCCGGCGCGGACGTACGCGCCCGAGCCCGACGGGGTGGGAATCTGGTTGGTCCCCAGGCTGTGCACGGGTGACTGCTTCTGGTAAGGCGTGGGTGACCGCCGCTGGCCTGGCGTGGGTGACCGCCGCTGGCTTAGGGCCGGTGCCAGTGCCAGCCTTGGGGCCGCTGACAGTGCCCGGCTGGCTACGGACGAGGGGATGGCTGCCGCGGCCTGCGCCGCAAACTGCTCGTGCTTGGGGGCACTGCAGCCGCCCAGGATCGTCGCGACGATCGAGAGGCACGCGACGGCGATGGTTACCCGGCCACACCTTGACGAGAACCAGGTCGCGTCCGTGCGGGTCATGCGCCCTCCGAGTCCTGCAGGTACCGTCGGCGCTCGACAGCACCGTTTCATCGGCTGTCCATGGGCAGCAAATCGGCGATACCAACATTTCCTGATCGCCCGACGTCTGCAAGCCACTTTGGGATCTCTGGCCTGGCTTCTGCGCGGAATGCCCCTGTCTGTGCTGAATGCTGACCGCCGGGCACGGTAACGACAGCTCGTGAACCGCTGGTCATACGATCCGCCCGGCCATCGGCCCGGGCATCAGCGCCGCCGACACGGAGAACCGGGATTGGTCATCAGGCCGGCGCCTTCAGCTCGCTACCGTCGCCCAGCCCGATCCCGCCGACCACGCATCAAGGTGGCTGAGCTAGAGCCGGGTGCATGAGCGGATCGCGAGCCGGTTCGCGCGTTCCGAGTCGCGAGCCAGGGTGCGGGAGTGTGTATCAGGGCTGGTCGCGGGCCTGGAACGCAAGAACGGGTGGACGCTGGCGGAACGTGCCCCAGGTCGGATTGTCCGTGGCGATGCGGATCACGAGCTTTGCTGATCGCGGCTGCCGTGGCCGGTCGTCCGGCGCCGCCGGCTGATGTAGTCCCATTTGCGGGCGACCAGCCGCTGGTGCCAGGCCAGCAGCGTCGCCGGGGTCACCGCGAGCACTTCGCCCCAGCGGCGCCGAGGGATCAGCCGGGACAGTGCCGCGAGCCACAGCCGATCGGCCGACTGGTAGTACACCCGGCCGACCTGGCGGCGCAGCACCGCGTTCTCATGCCGGAGCACCAGGAGTTCGGCCTCCTTGGACACCTCGCGCTGGGCCATCACCATCAGACAGCGCGCGAGCAGGTAGGCAGCCGAGAAGATCATTCAGCGACAATCTCGGCCTGGGAGACTGGCCAGGCCAGCCCAGATCGAGTAATTGAGCCCTACAGGGTCGGCGAAACGCTCCGGCGTGTCTGCTCAAGCAGGAGCTGAGCGCGAAGTGGCTTGAGTCGTTTGGGGAGACAGGACGGCGTGCCTGTCGGACCATGGCACGGACCGGGAATCTAGCTGCTCAGGAGTGACATGGCTATGCGTCACGGTCGGGTTTCGGGCGAGGTAGTCCTGCAGTTCTCGGTGACGGAATTGGTAGCCGATGCCGGCGGCGCGGATGAGTCCGGCGCCGGAGCACCAGTGCAGGAAGCTTCCCAGCCGCCAGGGTAGCCAGTGGCTGCTCCATCGCCGGGTACACAGGAGGAGCGTGATATATCGCCAGCCCAGCAGCCCGAACCCGAGCCCGCCCGCGAGCCCGCCAGTGAGCAAGCCCACGAGCCCGGTCCCGAGCCCGGCGAAGAGGTTGGCCCGGATGATCTGCCCAGGTTGCGTGACTGAGTATTCACCGGGATTGAGCATGAGCGCGACCATGAGCGCGACAACGAACGCGGTCACGAGCGCGGCCACGAGCCCGGTCCCGGCGAAGAGGTTGGCCCGGATGATCTCCCGGGGCTGCGTGACTGAGTATTCACCGGGATCGAGCAAGAGCCCGGCCACGAGCCCGAGCCCTATCCCGAACCCGAACGTGAGCCCAAACGTCATCACGAATCGTGAGCGCGAAGGCGATCAGTTTAGTCCGGTCCGGTATCCGGAATCCTGCGCTTGCAGGTCACAGCCTTATAACGGCGGCTGCCGGCTACGGGCGGATGTAAAACGCACCTGTCATCCTATGAGGGGTATGCACTATCCCGCTGGTCTTGCGTTACCTCAACTGCTGCGCCGGCTGGGGTGCGTCTCGGCTATGAGGGGGTACTTCGTGTACCGGTTCCGTTGCCAGAGTGGCCGCCCAGGCTGGGCGGTCGGCAGGGCGGCGCGCGTGCGCGTTGTGTGCGCCGGCGTGGCCGCGACCGTCATGGCGCTTGCGGTGCTCGCAGCGGTCACCGGGGCGCTGCCACCCGGCCGCGCGGCGTTGGCCCGGGCGGATGACGTTACCGCTTCGCTGGATAACCTGCGCAGCGGGTGGGATCCGAACGAGCCGGGGCTCAGCCCTTCGGTGGTGGGCGGGGGAACATTCGGGCAGGTGTTCTCCACGGCGGTTAACGGCCAGGTATACGCTCAGCCGCTGGTGGTCGGCTCGACCGTGATCGTGGCGACCGAGAACGACTGGGTGTATGGGCTGAACGCCACGACCGGCGCGGTGGAATGGTCCGACTCGCTCGGCACGCCCTATAACATCACCACCTGCGGGGATCTGACCCCTAACATCGGAGTCACCGGGAGCCCCATCTACGATCCCGCCAACGGCAATGTGTACCTGATAGCCCAGATCATGCGGAGTTCGGGCCCGGCCTACCGTCTGTACGGGATCAACGCCCAGACCGGGGGCATCACTAAGCGAAGGTGGATCGGCGGCAGCCCGACCAACGACCCAAGCATCTCGTTCAACGGAGCCCAGCAACTGGAGCGGCCGGGCCTGCTGCTGATGAACGGGTGGGTGTACGCGGCGTTCGGCTCACACTGTGACCACAACCCCTATGTCGGCTTCGTGGTCGGCGCGCAGCTCTCGAACAGCAGCGAAACCTTGTGGACTGACGAGTCCGGCGTGACCGACAACCAGGCCGGCATCTGGCATGCCGGCGGTGGGCTGATGTCAGACGGGCCGGGGCGGATCTTCTTCACCTCCGGCAACGGCATCTCCCCGCCGCCCGGCCCGGGCACCTCACCGCCCGGCCAGCTCGCCGAGTCCACGGTGCGGCTCGCCGTCCAGTCCAACGGGTCACTGGCCGCCCAGGACTTCTTCAGCCCGGCGAACGCCCCCTCGCTCGACGCGGCCGACACCGACCTCGGTTCTGGCGGGCCGGTCGGGCTGCCATTCGGCACCAGCACCTACCCGGATCTGCTGGTCCAGATCGGCAAGGATGGCCGGATATTCCTGCTGAACCGCGACAACCTTGGCGGGCGGGAGCAGGGCGCGGGCGGCACCGATGCGGCCGTCGGCGTATTCGGCCCGTACGCGGGCCAGTGGGGGCACCCGGCGGTGTTCGCGGACACCCCCGCCCTGACCGCCAGCAACACAGCCACCGCCAACGACTACCTGTACTACGTGGGCAAGAACAGCTACCTGCGGGTGCTGAAGGCCGCGGCCGACAGTTCAGGCACGCCGACGCTATCCGACGTGGCCAACAGCTCGTTCACGTTCGGCTACACATCCGGGTCGCCGGTGGTGACCTCGAACGGAACCGACCCGGCGTCGGCGATCGTCTGGATTGTCTACGCCTCCGGCTCCACCGGTTCGAGCGCCACGCTGGACGCGTTCGCGGCCGCGCCGCCCAGCACCTGCACGTCGTCGGCGCCGTGCACGCAGACGCCGATCTGGTCGGCGCCGATCGGGACCGCGAGCAAGTTCACCACCCCCGCGGCCAGCAACGGCATGGTCTACGTAGGCACCCGGGACGGGCACGTGCTCGGGTTCGGAATCACCACCGCCGCGCCGCTGGCCGGGGCCAGGCCCCTCACATTCGGCCAAACCCCCGTCGGGACGGGCGCCACATCGGACGTGACCGTCACCGCCTCCACGAACGTCACCGTGAGCGGGGTGTCGGCAAGCGCCACGACCGCAACGGATTCTTATACCGTGGGACCGGTGACCGAGACCGTGAAGGGCACCAGCACCCAGGTCCCGGTGACATTCCCAGTCACGCTCTCCCAGGGTGACGCGCTGCACGCGCCGGTGACGTTCACCCCGGCCAGCCCCGGCGGCACGACCGGCGCGCTGTCGTTCGCCACCGATTCCGCGAGCTTCCCGTCGGTGAACGTTCCCCTGTCCGGGGACGGCACCCAGACCGGGCTGTACCCGACCACCAGCGCCCTGTCGTTCCACATAGTGGAGAACAACGGAATGACGATCAGCGACGTGCCGGTCGGGACCGCCCTCCCGCTGACGGTGGACATCACCAACGGCGGCACATCCCCCGAGCAGGTGACTTCGGTCATTCCTCCGGCTGCCCCGTTCACCGCTGCGGGCCTGCCCGCGCCCGGCACCATCATCAACCCCGGCGAGTCGCTCACCGTCCAGGTCACCTTCGCGCCGCAGCAGGCCGGGGCAGCCACCGGGTCGTTCACGGTGGCCGGCGACAGCGGAACAATCGCGACCGTTCACTTGTCCGGTACCGGCCTCGTGCCGGTGAGCCAGTTCACGGCATCCCCGACGGCTGTGAACTTCGGATCCGTGCCGCTGGGCCGGACGGCAAAGGCAACGTTCGACATCACCAACACCGGTAACCTGCCCGCCACCGTGACCAGGGTCCCGGCGCTGGGCGCACCGTTCCATGCCCAGTACCAGGTGCCCAAGGGTCTCCCCGTCAACCGCGGCTACAACCTGGTGATCACGGTCACCTTCACCCCGGCCAGGAAGGGAACCTTCACCAGCGTCTACCAGTTCACCTGGACAGACCGGTTCGGCTCACACACCCTGGACGTTCCGCTCACCGGCACAAGCACCAGGTAAACCTGGGTGGGCTCTTCCCGTCGTGACAAAGGAGCGCTGCAGAACGCGTGGTGCCCGGCAGCATCGCCGCCGGGGACCCAATGATGGTCACGGATAGTTGACCGGGCCGCCGAGGCCAGTCACCAGGTTCTCACGTTCCGCCAGGTCAGCCCGACAGCAAACGGATAGAGCCGGCTGTCCCCACCGCCATGAGGCTCTTGTAGCTCATCAGCGCTACGCTGCGGTACAATGTCTTCGGCAGACGAGGGAGGCTGATCGTGGCCAGAAGCACATCGTTCCGGATCAGCGACGCGGCCAGGGCCCGCCTGGCGTTGCGCGCCGCGCACGAGGGCATGACCGCCACCGCGTTGCTTGATCAGCTCATCGTCGAGGGCATCGATCAGCTTGACTACCCGGGAATCGTCTTCCGGGGCCCGGCGCACGACCGGCGGGCCGCGCTGGCCGCCGGACCGGACGTCTGGGAGATCATCTCCCGCCTCCAGGACCTCGACGGCAGCGAGGAGAGGCGGATCAGCCTGCTCAGCACCGAGACAGACCTGCACCCGCGGCTTATCCGCATCGCCCTTGACTACGCCGCCGACCACCCAGAGGAAATCCGGGAGCGGATCGACCGCAACAAGGCAATGGCCGAGCGAAGCCGCAAGACGGCGGGCCAGCGCGAAGCCTTGCTGGCGTGACCGCGTTTCTGATCGATGCGATGTTCCCGATGGCCGCCGCCGGGCTCCTGCGCGACAGGCACGGTCACGACGCGGTTCACGTCTCCGAGGCCGGCCTGGGTGCGGCAGCGGACACCGATGTTGCAGCGCTCGCGCGAGCGGAAGGCAGAGCTGTCGTCACGGAGAATGTCGCGGACTTCGCCGCCGAGCGTGACGTCGTGCTCGTTTTCGTGCTGAAGAAGAACCTGCCCGCGGGCAGCGGACAGGCACCCGCGCTCGCCAAGGTCCTCGACCGCTGGAGCCGGGATTACCCCGACCCCTACCTCGGCCCGCACTGGCCGCGCATGAACTAGCCCGCGTCTGGATCGGCCACGCGCCCCTTAATTTCGACTCGTCTCCTCGCCACCTTTGACCAGGCAACTCGCTTGCCGATGCCCGGTTTGCCGGTGGCCAATTGATGGGGACAGGTTTGATCGGCGAACGTCTTCTTCGCACCCGCGACCGCCCGTGCGCGCCACCCCGTCCAGGTAGGGTCGCATTACCTCCACCCTGCGGTCTGCCTTGCGGAACCGGATCACCGGGATGTGACTGGCCTCGGCGAAGGAGGCCATCGCCTGCCGGAACCTGGTCGCGATCGCCTCGAAAAGCGCGGGAGAGGTGATCGGGTTTCCCCGGTGATCGTGCAGGAACCAGGCGTGGCGATCCACGATGACCTGGCGCGCCTGAGCCGTCGAGCAGCCCGAGCCCGGTCGCCAGGTCGGCGAGGCTGCCCAGGTCGGCCGCGACGAGGCTCACCTCGGACCCGGACCGCTCGCGTCGAAGGCGAACCGGGCCTGCGGCGTCACCGACAGCGACTTGCCGTCGCTGTGCAGGGCCGATGCGATCAACGGCGTCCCCGCGGAGTCCGACCCGCTCGCGGCGCTGACGCCGGAAGCGACGTCGAGCAGGGACTGCCACGCCAGCGCGATCAGGGCGTCACCCCAGACGTCGACGACGGCGGCCGGCCCGAGCGGCCGGTCCTCGGTCGCCACGACCAGGCCCAGTGGCCGGTCCGGCAGCCCGACCGCAAAGCTGACGTCGACCTCGGTCGCGCCGGTCTGGTCGCAGCCGCATTCGCCGGCTTCTGCCGCAATCGAGCCGAGTTCGGACCAGGTGCAAGCAACGGGCTCGCCAGGATTGACCGGCATCCAGCCAGCGGTGGTGCCTGACCTGGCATGTCCCGGTCTCAGCGGCAATGGGCGACTCCCTGATGTTCTATCAACGTTAAAGCGATTTTTGCCGAGTAATTACCGCGATGTTACGAACCTGTAGGATTGCCCCGCCGGCGGAAGGCATGCCGGGGAAGGCGGTCCCGGGATGGTCAAGCTCAGCGTCGTTGTGCCGATCTACAACGTCGAGGCGTACCTGCAGGAGGCGCTTGAGTCGGTTGCCCGGCAGACGCTGCGCGACCTCGAAGTGATCATGATCGATGACGGGTGCACCGACGGCAGTGCGCTGATCGCGAAGTCGTTCGCCTCCCGCGACCCGCGATTCCGGCTCTTGCGGCAGGACAACCAGGGCCAGGGCCCCGCGCGCAACCTGGGCGTGCGGCACGCGGCAGGCGACTACCTCGCCTTCTTCGACGCCGATGACGTGTTGCCGGGGCATGCCTATGACCTGCTCGTCGGCTCGCTGGAGGCGACCGGCTCGGACATCGCTGCCGGCGGTGTCCGCCGGTTCAGCACCGGCTGGGTCTCCCAGACCGTGGTCCACACGGAGGCGTACCGGACGACGATCCCGCGCACGAACGTCTCGCAGCATCCGGCGCTGCTCCGGGATTGCACGGTGTGGAACAAGGTGTACCGCCGGTCGTTCTGGATTGCGGCTCGGCTGGAATTTCCTGCCGCCCGGTATGAGGACATCCCGGTCACCATACGCGCCTATGTGCTGGCGCGATCCGTGGACATCCGCCACGAAATCGTCTATTACTGGCGGGCCCGGGAGTCCGGCGAGCTCTCCAGGAACCAACGGTCCAGGGAGCTGGAAAATGTCGAGGGCCGGATGGCGGCGGTACTCGACGCGAGCAGCTTCCTCGCCGGACACGCACCCGCGCTCAAGCCGGCCTTTGATCGCCGCGTGCTTGACAATGATCTCGCGGTGCTGATCCGCGCCGTCGAATTCGCCGGAGAGCCCGAGCGGAAGCGGATGCTTGAGCTGGCGGCCAGCTATCTCAGCTCGGTGGATGATTCGGTATTCCGCGATGCGAAAGCGCTTCAGCGGCTGCGGTATCACCTCACCCGGGAGGGCATGCATGCCGAGCTTCTCGAGGTGCTCCGTTACTCACGACGCGGGGACAGTGCGGAGGCGCCGCTGGTGCAGCTTGGGCTGCTGCGGCGGAAGTGGTACATCGGCTACCCGTACCTTACCGACCGGTCCCGCGGAATCCCGCGTCATGTCTACGATGCCGACCGCGAGATGACGCTTTGCGTGCGGCTTGATGCGGTCACCTGGCACGCCGGGAGGCTGCGGATCGAGGGTCACGCCTACATCCGCCGGCTGCACGCTCCCCGCCAGCAAGACACCCGCATCAAGGTGATGCTGCGCAACACTGTGCTCAAGCGGACCATCCCGCTCAAGGTCACCCGCATCGAACGGCCCGATATCACGGCCCGGTCCGGCCAGGCGGCCGCATGCTACGACTGGTCCGGTTTCATGGTCGAGATCAAGCCGGAGCGGCTTTCCAACCTCGGCACGTGGCGGGCGGCGAGCTGGGAGCTGCGGGTCAAGGTGCGCGGGCGCGGCGTCAGGCGCGAGGGATCGGTGCACAGCGCCGCGCCGGGATCCGCCTCGCTGCCGGAAGCCCGCTGGGTTGCCCCCGGGGTACGGCTGCAGCCCGCCCCGGAACATGATGGGCGATTCGTGATCCGGGCCGAGCGGCCTGGCGCGGTAGTGACCGCATGCCGTGCCGACGGCGACGACCTCCAGGTCGAGGGCTGGTCTGCGGTCCCGCTCGGCGAGCGGGCAGCGATTGTCATCTCGATCCAGCAGGGCGGCGGGAAGCCGGCGCGCGTACCGGCCGCAGCCACCGGCGCAGCCTCAGGCCGCCACGGTTTCCGCGCCGCCATCCCCATCACGCGGCTGCTGTCCGTCGCCGGCACAGCCGCCAGGGAAGCTCGTGACCAAGGCCCCCTGGACGGCGCGGACGGGCCGGTCATGCCGGCCGGCGAAGAGGTCGGCGATGAGGTCCGCCTGGATCTCGCCCTCGATCCGGGAACCGGGCGCGCCGTCCGGCTGGCCGGGGAATCCGGTGCCGCCGGAAACCGGCTCGCCGCGGGCGGACAAGAGATCACGACCTACCTGACGCCGTATGGCAACCTGTCGGCTGTCCAGCGAACATGCCGCCTGGTTGTCCGGCAGGCAGACTGGACCGCGGCAGGCAGGCTGGTGCTCCGCGGCGACTGCACCGACACCGAAACAGCGCCGCCGGCGATCCTGCTGCGCAGCACCGGATCTGGTTACCAGCACACGGTGCCACTGCGCTGGCAGGACCGCGCGTTCAGCGCAGACCTATCGCCAGGCCTCATGCCCGGCCAGGCCGGTGATCTGCCGCTTGCCAGCGGAAAGTGGGAGTTGCTTAGCCGGACTCCGGCGGGCGAGACCCGGGTGGTTGCCGACCGCAGTTTGCTTGCCCGGCTGCCGGCGCCGCGCCAGGCCGGCGCGCACGAGGTGACGGTGGAAACGAACCGTGGCGACGCTCTCCGGCTTGCCGTCCGGCTGGTTTCCGCGGACACGGGTGCCTACGCCCAGCGGCAGCTGCGGGAATGGTACGGCTCGCAGGCCGCGTGCGGCCGAATCGATGACCTTGCGGTTTTCGACAGCCACGGCGGCAGGCAGTACTCCTGCAACCCGCGCGCCGTCTACGAGGAGCTGCGGCGCCGCGACACCGGGCTGCAGTGCGTGTGGATTGCCCGCGACGGCCAGGTCACGGTGCCGGACGGCGGTCGCGTTGTGGTCCGTCGGAGCCGCGAGCACTACGAGCTCGCCGCGCGGGCGCGCTTCATCGTGAGCAACATGCTGCAACCGGACTGGTACCGCAAGCCAGCTGGCCAGCTATACCTGCAGACTTGGCATGGCACGCCGCTCAAGCGGATCTGCCTCGATGTGGAGAGTCCGCAATTCGCCAGCGGAGTGGCTTATCATGATCGAGTTCGCGGCGACGTCGCCCATTGGGATGCGCTGCTATCGGAAAACGCGTTCAGCACGCCAATCTTCCGCAAGGCCTTCGGCTTCGATGGCGACATCCTGGAATTCGGCTATCCGCGAAACGACGTGCTTCGC
>Ga0137379_10004222_pt1 | contig 13489 bp, 12 predicted proteins | sample SagtaG_18_FD_104812 | JGI IMG/M metagenome (GOLD analysis project Ga0137379, IMG submission 104812) | Vadose zone soil microbial communities from Sagehorn Ranch, Mendocino, California, USA - Sage2_L_80_16 metaG | ecosystem: Environmental > Terrestrial > Soil > Vadose zone | place: USA...
AAGTGTCAAGCATCAAACGGAGCCGATGTGAAAAGCATCAAACGGGACAGCACAAGTACACCCTTGAAAGGGCTGTGACAACATTCTCTACGGTTTCAAGGGCGCACCTCCGGCGCGCCGGGCCTGACGGCCCAAGCCGTGAACAGCGCGGACGGTGCTTCGCGTCCCGCTGCGCGGGACGCGCCTGCGGCGCGCCGTTGACCCTGGAGACCTCTGCCAGCCCAGCGGGCCTGACGGCGAGGGCCAGGCCAGAGGCCAGCCCCGATAGGCGCGCGGCGAACCGCCCGACCATCTCAATGAAATGCACGCGCACTAGGTCATCAGACCGGTGAGCGCTACTCTCTCTGTATGACGAACCCTGAGAAACCGACTCAAACGGTAGATTCTACGCCGGGGGACTCTGCTCCAACGAATCCTAGGCACTTCAACTTGATGAGCTTGTGGCCTTCTAAGGTTCCCCAGCTCTACCTTTTCGTCTGGTTGTGGACCATACCCTTCCTATGTTTCCTTGGTGTTGTTGGCATCCTGATTTACGTCTCACAGGTCCCTAGTGGAGTTAGATGGAGCGTCTTCGGGACTGCCGGAGCAATAGCAAGTTCCGCCTACCTAACGGGTGGGCTTGCTGGGTTCTTGTTTGGGGTTCCACGCACGGTGCAAGGATCCACTCGGTCGAAAGGGCCTACGCAATACCAGGGCAATACTAACCTGGAGCAGGTCTCCGATTGGCTGACGAAGATCATAGTTGGCATCGGCCTCGTGCAGATCGGCCACATCATACCCGCTTTGAGCAAGTTTGCTGAGAGCATGAAGGCACCTCTTGGCGGACTACCGTCGAGCGGAGCTTTCGGCTTGGGATTGGCAATCTCTTACGCTCTGTTTGGCTTCTTCTTCTTTTACTTTTGGAGTCGTTCACTATTCGCACAAGAGTTGGGAACATTTAATGCTCCTCAGCAGCAGAACGGTATGAATGAGTCAGACCAATCAACCGACTCGTCCTCGTGAATCGCCAGCATGCGCGGACTATGAGCGGATCAAGCGTCAGATCGGCCTGAGGTTCTTGCAGGTAGGTCCACGAAAGGCCAACCGCCTCCGGAGCCGTGAGCGAAGTAGAGCCCATGTCAATACAGCCTTGACGGTGTTCTTGCTCGGGTCCGTCATCCCATACAGCAGCGAGGTACAGCAACCCGTGCGCGCTACGGCTGTCCTGGGCGGGCATCCGCATACACATTAGGCTGTACCGTTTGCTGGCGAGCAGGGGCGCGCCGATAGTTTGCATCCAGGTGGCCTGGCCGCGCTGGCCGCATTTTGGCCGCACGAGGACGCTCAACGCTGCCATCTACTGCGCACCAGTGAGTAGCATTCCAGCAGGCCAGCGCGGGAATGAACAGGTAGCGGGTGCGCGTGACACAGTCTACGGATCAGAAAGTTGGGGGTTCGAGTCCCTCCGAGCGCGCCCAGCTCACAGGCCCCTTACCGGATCCGGAAGGGGCCTTATTAGCCCCCTTGGGAGCCACGGGCGCACGTCAGCCGCCGAACAGAGCCCGGGTCATCGACTCCGCCGCTGCCCGTTTGTCGCCTTCGGGCAGGTGTCCGTGCGGAGTGAGGGATAGCGTCCGCCGTGATTTGGGTGTCTTCAGCTCACTGACCACCAGCCGGGTCGGGGGGCCCGAGGAAGCGTCGCGGTCCTTGACCCGCTTGACGCCGTGTGTCACTCCGCCGCTGGGCGCCCTCGACATCACCCCTCGTGGCAGCTGGTTCGATGCGGCCGCGTTCAGGTGTGGTCGTCGCCTTCCCCGGCTAGGCCGGCCCAGTAGCGAATCCATTCGCGCTCGTGGCCGATCCCGGCGCGCAATGTCGCCAGCGGGCCGGAGACCTCGGTGCCGTTCAGCGCCTGCTCCAGTTCCTCGTATTCACGCAGTTTCGCCCGGTGCGCGCGGACTTGCTCGATCGCGATCGGGCGCGGGTCGGCCCCGAAGAACACTTTGAGCAGGCTGACATCTCGCAGTTCCGGCAGCTCGCTGGCGGGCTCCGCCGATAGCCACTCGCGGAGCGCGCCGCGGCCAGCGGGAGTGATGCTGTACAGCTTTCTCCGCCGCCCGCCGTCCTCCCGGATCTCGGTGAGGTAGCCGGCCTTCGCGAGCCGTTCCGGCTCGGCATAGAGCTGAGTGTGCTGCAGCGACCAGAGATTACCGATGCCCGCGGCCACCATGGCCTTCAGATCGTACGGAGTCGCCTGATCTGCCTCCGCGAGCAGGCCGAGAACGATGTAGGAGGTCGGCGTCAGCCGGATGTCTTCCATTGGTAAATCCCGTATGGTAAATTAAGAACGATTCATCCAGAACCTTACTTGAGGAAGGCTACCCGATGCCAGAGGCCTTCAGCGAAGCTCCCGCGCCCGGCGATCACCGGCTCGGTTTCCAGACGCTCGACAGGGAACTGCCGCCCGCCTCGCTCCCGGTCGAGGGCAGGCTCCCCTCATGGCTGGCCGGAACGCTGCTGCGCACCGGCCCGGCGAAATTCGAGGTGGGCTCGCGCAGCTACAACCACTGGTTCGACGGGCTCGCGATGCTGCACCGGTTCGCGTTCGCTGACGGCGCGGTGACGTATGCGAACCGGTTCCTGGCCAGCCGCAACTACCTCGCCGCCCGCGACACCGGCCAGATGGCCTACAGCGAGTTCGCCACCGACCCCTGCCGGTCATTGTTCAAGCGCATCGCGACATCGTTCGTGCCGCCGAAGTTCGGGGAGAACGCCAACGTCAACATCATGCAGGCCGGGGACGAGTTCCTCGCGCTGACGGAGAGCCCGCTACCGGTCGTGTTCGACCCCGGGACGCTGGAAACGCTCGGCGTAGGGCCTCCGGCGCCCGGGCAGATGACTACCGCCCACCCGCACCGTGCCCCGCGCTCAGGCGAGCTGGTGAGCTACGCGACCCGTTTCGGCCCGTTCACCACCTACCGGGTGTACGCGCAGGACGAGCACACGAAACGACGGCGCGTGATCGCCCGGCTCCCGGCGCAGCTCCCGTCCTACATGCACAGCTTCGCGATCACCGAGCGCCACATCGTGCTGGTGGAATTCCCGTTCGTCGTGACTCCGGTGACGATCCCGCTGTCCGGCCGTCCCCTCATCGCGAACTACCACTGGAAACCGCGCTACGGCACCCGCTTCCGCGTCCTGGACCTGCACACGGGAAAGACGCGCGTCACCTGCCAGGGCGAGCCGTTCTTCGCCTTCCACCACGTCAACGCCTACGAGCGCGGCGACGAGATCATCCTCGACCTGTGCGGGTACGACGATGCCGGCATCGTCGGCGCGCTCTACCTGGACCGGCTGCGCACGGGTGAGGTTCATCTGCCCCAGGCGCAGCTGCGCCGTTACCGGCTGCGCCTGAGCGGCGGCGACGTGACCCGCGAGCCGCTCCCCGACGTCAGCCTGGAATTGCCGCGCATCGACTACGACCGGCGCAACGGCAGGCCCTACCGCTACGTATACGGGACCGGAAGCCAGGGCGACGGCGGCTTCGCGGACCGGATCACCAAAGTCGACGTCGAAGGCGGCGCGTCGACGGCGTGGTCCGAACCGGGTACCTATCCCGGTGAGCCGGTCTTCGTCCGGACGCCCGGCACCGAGCGGGAAGACGCCGGAGTGCTGCTATCAGTCGTGCTCGACGCGGCCGCGGGTACCTCGTTCCTGCTCGCCCTCGACGCCACCGACCTCACCGAGATCGCCCGCGCCCGCGTGCCCCATCACATCCCCGTCGGCCTCCACGGCAGCTACTTTCCCGGACTCGCCTAAGAGCCCGGTCCCAAGACAGCCACACGCCACCCAGCACACACCCGGCGAGGCGGCGAGCTAGCCTCGGCGAGAATGCCTACGGTGTCGGCAAGCCCGTTACCGGATTGTGGCATTCAATGTGGCCGAGGAGCGGGCGGTCCCGGGCGCCGCCCCGTTTCCCTTCGTCATGCGCCATGCGCGCCCTCGACCGGACTTCCCCCGACCGGCAGTGAAGGTTGAGTCCATTCGCCGGAACGGGCGCACGTTCCACCGGGTGACGGGAGTTGTGTGATCATCGCGAGGCTGTTGTGATGGTTTTACTGAGGTTACGACGCGACAGGAGGGTGGAGTGCACGGAAACGGCGAATCAATAGACACCGTCGCGGTCCACGGCGGGGAACGTCGGCCCGGGCCCGACGGCTCCGTGGTCTTCCCGATCTATCAAGGAACGGTGTACGAGGTCGAGCCGGGCACCAGCTACCACGACCTCAAGTACATCCGGCTCAACTCGACGCCGTCCCAGCACTACCTGCACGACAAGCTCGCGGCGATCGAGGGCGCCGAGGCCGCGGTCGCCACGTCGTCCGGGATGGCGGCGGTGACGACGATCCTGCTCACCCTCATGCGCGCCGGGGACCATATGCTCGCCAGCGACTGCCTGTACGGCGGGACACATGACTTCCTGACCGGTCACGCGGCGGATCTGGGCTGGTCCTTCAGTTTCGTGGACGCCGGACGGCCGGAGACCTGGGAAGCCGCGTGCACCGAGCGGACCAAGGTCTTTCTCGTCGAGACGATCACCAACCCGCTGATGCGGGTCGGGCTGCTGGACCAGGTGGCGGACTTCGGGCGGCGCGAGGGGATCGTCACGGTCATCGACAACACCTTCGCGTCACCGGTGAACTTCCGCCCGCTCCAGGTCGGCTTCGACGTGGTCTTCCACAGCGCGACCAAATATCTGGGCGGACACTCCGACCTGGTCGCCGGTGCGGTGATGGGCGGCGCGGACCTGATCGAAAAGGTGCGCAAAACGCTCAACCACTTCGGCGGCTCTCTCGATCCGCACGCGGGCTTCCTCCTGGCGCGGGGCATCAAGACCCTCGCGCTGCGGGTGCGGGCACAGAACGCCAACGCCTTGGCGCTGGCCCGGTTCCTGGAAGACCATCCCGCGGTCGCTGCGGTCAACTATCCCGGGCTGGCGTCTCATCCCGATCACGCGCACACGGCGAAGCTGCTGTCCGGCTTCGGCGGCATGCTGAGCCTGCTGCTGCACGGCGGCGAGCGGGCCGCGCAGGCTCTGGTGGACGCGGTGACCCTGGCCTACGCGGCGCCGAGCCTCGGGGGAGTGGAAACACTCATCACCCGGCCGGCCGCCACCTCGCACGCGGGCATGAGCCTCCAGGACCGGGACCGCCTCGGCATCACCGCGGACCTGATCCGGATCAGTTCGGGCATCGAGGGAACCCAGGACCTGGTCGGCGACTTCGCCCAGGCGCTGGACAAGGCCAGCGTTTAGTCTCACGCTCCTCTTTGGAAATTCCGCCGAAGCCTTGCACTTGGCGTACCTGGAAGTAACGTCGTCCAGCAGCAGCGAGCGCAGCTTGTGCTCGTCTCACGGCTCGCCCGGCCCCGCAGCAGCGATGGTGCTCGTGGTTCCTGGGTGTCAGCTTGCGTGCTCGCCCTTGCCCACGGTCAAGCAGGTGGCCGCCGAGGTGACGGTTAACCCCGACACCGTGACGAAGGCCTACCGGGAGGGCCGCCAGGGAGCGGGCACCTTCGTGCTGCGCCGTACGTTCGGGATGATTTAAGGGTTTAATTCCGAACGCACGCGTGCGCTGCTCGCAGCGCCCAGGGGATGAGGGAGACCATGACACGCGTGACGGCGGTGGCCATCTCCGTAGTGATCCTGATCGCGATCGCCGGGTGCGCGGCGCGCGGGCCGGTCGGGGCCAAGCTCCATCGGATCTCCATACCGCCTGTGACCTGGCCGCGGGGATCGGCCATCTCTACGCGACCCGGTCGCTGGACGAAGGGCGCACCTGGCTGCCGCCGGTGCTGGCCGGGTCACAGCCGATCCAGATGTTCTTCGATCCCGAGACGGGCAACGAGTACCCGCAGCCGGGATTCCCCAGCGCCGCGGTCGGTCCCGACGGCACCGTCTATGTTGCCAACGAACACGACAGCTCGGTCAGCTCGGGCGCGATAGCCGTAGCACGCTCGCGGGATGGCGGCCGCACCTGGAGCAGCAGCCAGGTCACGGGCGTGAGCGCGTTCGCGTTCTTCCCGTCAATCGCCGTTGATTCGCACGGCACGGTCGGGGTTACCTGGTACGACCTGCGTAACGACCGGCCTGGCGATGCCGCCTTGACCGCCGACGCCTGGTTTGCCTCCTCCAATGACCGAGGCCACACCTGGCGGCAAACGCACCTCGCGGGGCCCTTCGACATGCGAGCCCCGCCGTTCGGCAGCAACGGCCACCAGCTCGGCGAATACCAAGGACCTCGACGTTCTCCTGACCCGCGCCGAACAGCGAGCATGAAGTTCAGCCAGCTCGGCGAGTGGTCACGCAGACCAGTGCGCGCCCAGCAGTCTTGCCTCGCTGCTCATTGTCGAGCTCGCGGTCCTGGCCTTCGCCTAGTCAGGACCCTGAAGCTTCCACACTGGCCTCGTTGGCCAGGGAAGCCCGAGATGCTTGTGATACACAGCCAGGGCCGCCCCTAGCGTGTGCGGCCCGCGAAGCCACTGAAGCCGCGGCGAGATCTCCGAGTAATCCAGGTCCGGATGATCGCCGCAGCTGGGGCAGATCACCTCATACACGTCGGTGTAGCCGCCCTCGATACGGCCATCCACGATGCGGACCGGTTGGTTCCGCAGGGCCGCCTCGCTGCCGTGGCCGGGCTGACCGGCGGGCGGGGGTGTCACGACGTCCTCAGGCACGATGCGGAGCCACCGGTCACGGCGATCGGGGGGACGCGGTGCGGAGACAGCGTCCGGACGGACAGCTGGTCCGCTACCCGTCGCAGGGTCACGCGCGCCAGGACTGCTCACTCAACTCACCGCCAGGAAGTAGTTCCTGCCACTACCGGGGTCTGGAGCAGCGACGCTGTATCACCAGACGATAACACGCAGGCCTAGCGAAGGACATGTCCAGCCGAGCCGGATATTGCCTGATCACGTGGAAGTGTGGGTGTCCTCCCCCGAACCCGCCGTAGGAGGATCTGCGACTCCGGAGATACTGGCCGGAGTCGCCACCACCGCGATGACATAGGCCGCGATCAGCGCAGTGACCTCGGTCCAGCCGGTTCCTAGCACCAGGTCACAGTAACGAGAACCTGACCGCTTCTTTCAAGGGTGTGCCGAGCGCGCCGGAGCCAGCTCCGATGCTGGTTCCGCCGTTCCGGCTCGATGGCCGATCTCCACAGCCAGGGCGAGGGGGACGATGAAGTCGACCAGCGCGAAGGTGAGCGCGGGGCCGAGGTAGACCGGATTGCCGTGCAGCTGGGCACCGATGATGATCAGCCCCAGGGAGGCGAAGCGGAAGACCGAGACCATGCCGGTCGTGGTGCGGATCTCGGCACTCTTGCCGCCCAGCAGCAGGCCCGGGAGCAGGCCCAGGGCACCGGCGACGATAATGATGATGATCGCGGTGACGATGACCCACGACCCGAACATCGATACGATCGTGCTCCAGTTCGCCGCGATGCCAGTGGCCAGCGCGACCACCAGCGCCAGGTTGGCTGCCTTGACCAGCTCGGGCTGCCAGGCCCTGGCGTGATCGGCGTAGCGGGCGCGGATGACCAGCCCGGCCACCAGCGGCAACAGCACCACCAAGAGCAGGCTCTTGACGATGTCCCAGGCGCTGATCGACGCGCCGGTGACCACCTGCCCGGCCCACAACGGCACGGCGACGATGTTGACCAGCTGGAGCACCATGACCACCGACACCGCCAGCGGCAGGTCCGCCCGGCTGGCCAGCTGGGCGGCCTTCAGCGACGCTGCGCTGCCCGCGCCGAGGGTGGCCAGGACCAGGCCGGGCACGTACTTGGAGTCCATGGGCGTTATCTCGGCGATGCCCCACGCGATAGCCGGGATCACGGCCGCGTTCAGCACCACCATGGCGATGACCAGCACGACACGGTGCAGGGGCGCCACCAGCTGCCCAACGGTATAAGTCATGCCAAGCGACATGACGGTGGCACCTATCGAAATGGCGATACCAGCGTTAAACAACGCAGTCAGTAGCTGCTGAGCAGTCACGCCATTCCTCCGGTTCGGCGGGGTGGGTGCAGCGGCGCCCGGCATCACCATGGCATGCGGTCCGTCAGCAGGCATCCTCCGCGACGGGTGACCCGTGACGCTACGCAACCGACATCGATCCTGCATTCGCGTTCTCACGAGCCAAATACAGGAAGCGGCGGAAGGTCGGCAGAGAACCGCCGCTCTTGCCCACCGCGTGCGATCCGCGTGCGACATCAGGGGGGTAATTGGCCGCGTTAGTTCAGAAGGAAGACCTTGAACTCGAAGTCGTTGTTGGCGCCGTTCCAGTAGCCGAGGCCCTGCGCGGAGGCGAAGTCGGGGGAGCGGCCGCGCAGGAGGTTGAGGGCTTGGGTCGCGGTGCGTATCGCCCTTCCCACATCGTTCTGGTCATCGGAGGCAAAGACGAGGACGAAGCCGACGAGGCGGTGTGACGGGTCTAGGCGGTTGAGTTCGGCGTTCACCTCGTTCAGCAGCTGGTCGCGGGCGCCGGCGCGGAAAACGTTAGGAGACAGGTTGACGCTGAAGTCGAGGCGGTGAGGATTGAGGCCTGGGCTGTGGGTGGTGGTCGGGGAGGGACTGGGGTGCGTTGGTGGCTTGCCGGGGTTCGCCGAAGTCTTTGCGGGCAGCGCGGCCAGGCCTGCGATGAGGAGAACTAGGAACAGGTCGGCGAAGAGCCAGCCCGCCAGCATGGTCAGACGCGAACGGTTCTGGGCCATCAGTTGAAACCGCCGCCGGGGGCCGAGGGCTGGCCGCCGTTGGAATCCAGGCGGTTGACGACGAACACTAGGCGGAGAATCAGTTCATTGAACTGCTCGGCCCGCTGGTTGAGGCCGTAGAGCGATTCGCGCAGGAGCTCGGTGGACTCTCCGACCTTGGTGGCGAGTTCGTGGTGGGCGTGTGCCTCCTGGCGGGAAAGCGATCGTTCCTTTTCGAGCGCGGTGAGCAAGCGCGCAGTCTCGTCTCCGATCTGCTGGGCCATGCCGGACAGGGCAGTCTGGGTTTCGCGGAGCTGGCCGACCATCTCCTGGGTGCCCTGGAGGCGAGTGCCGAGGGTTCTGAGTTCGTTAGCAGCGGCTGTCCATTTCTCGAACATCTCGTGCAGCTTGCTCCCCGGGCTGGTGTTGACCGCGCTTACGATGTCCGCACCGGCCTTGCTGAGCGCCTCCTGCAGCGATCGGGAGCTGGTGGTGATCTTTGTGCCGATGGTGGCTAGCTCGGCCTTGGTGACGTCGGGTGCGTTGACGAGCAGCGACTGAGTGAGGAGCAGGCTCGCCTCGGCGAGGAGAACCGCGAGCCGCTGCTGGCGGTGCTGGACCCGGCGGTCGTACCAGGTCCGGACCTGGTGGGCGACAAAAGTGAGGACTATGACGCTAAGTACGACCCCGGCCACCACGAGAGCGGAGGTGGATAGGCGATCCGTCTTGTGGTCGAATCCCTGCTGCCAGGCCAGCAGAAAGGGACTCGTGCCCGTGTAATGGTCGTACGCCTGGAGCGCTTGGGAGATCTTCCACCAGGTGTAGATGACGGGTACGAAGATGAGAATGTCCCTGGCCAGCTCCAACCCGTTCGCGGGCCAGCGCAGCCACCGTGTTCCCTCGGGCAGCATCAATGCGGGGGCGTACATCCCGGCGAGGTCGGCTCCGGCCAGGTCCGTTCGGTCCGAACGGTTGAGCTTGGCGGCGAGGTCGCGGAGCGCTCGCTCGCCCTGGGATGCGCCCGGAGCAAGCCCTTCCAGATCTCTGGAGACATTGGTCAGGTTTCGAGTCACTTCGGCTTCCGGTGGTTGGAGTGGGGGCGGCGGAAGGCGACCCGCCGCCGGCTGGGGGCTTTCGAATCTGCCGGGTTGTCCTCAGGCAGCAGTGCGGCGGGTTCCTGGAGGTGGTGGGCGTGGTAGTAGGCCAGCCGTACCTGACGGTGGATCGCCTCTCGCCCTGGCTGATCAGTGACGAGCGTGTCGAGGGCGTGGAGCAGGACCGGATCGGTGTGCCCGGCCAGCTCGGCGATGACGTCGGGCTCGAGGGCATGCTTGGGCAGCGCCCTGAGCAGGGTCACGAGGTAGACCGAGGATTGCCGTTCGGACTCCGCCATCTGGCGGACGGCGTCGACGAGCGCGTTCCGGGCGACCAGCTCTCTGAGATCTTCCTTCGACGCCTTGCGAGCCCGCCTGCACAGCGCGGAATACACCGCCAGGGCGCCGTCCGGGTCCGCCGCGGCGTGTTCGTCGATCCAGCGGATCAGCCCGGCGATGGGAATGTTCTCCGCCGTCCGCTCGAGCAGAACCCGCCGGTCGCCGGGGGCCAGCAGTGCCTGCGTGAACTGCGCGAGATGGTCGAAACCAGACGGCAGGCTCCCGGCGACCAGGTCGAGCGGCAGCGGGCCCAGCTCGGCCAGGCGGTCCAGCAGCAGGGGGTCCGTGGCTGCGCTGGACACCCTGACCATGGCCTCGCGCACAAGCACCGACGCGACCTCCGCCGGGAGCCGCCGGTCAAGTGCGTGTATCAGGTGGCTGGCCGGCGCGGCCGTCGCGGCGGCCTTGACCCGCTCGAGAGCCTGCCGATTCGCCAGGCCGCCCAGCACGGCCGGGCTCAACTTCGGCAGCCTGGTCAGGTCGGCGATGACTCCGGGGGCGAACTGCGCGGCCTGCGCCCACTCGCGGACCTCCGCGGGGTTGGCCGGGGGCCGGTCGGGCCGGATGGCGGCGATGCCATCCAGGCCGTCGGTTACGTACGCGTCGACGACCGCGACGGCGAAGGAGGAGAGGGCGGCATCCGCGAGAGCGTTACCGGGGCTGAGCCGCCGCCGCGTCGCAGTGGTCGAGGAGAAGGAGGCCTCGCGCAGGAAGACGGCGGTCGGCAGGTCGGGCCTGGTGTCCGCGGACTCGTCGCTGGCGAAGGTCGGGGTCTCGCCGATCAGGTCGCCGAGTGCGCAGGTAACCGCCAGCGGATCAGGTTCGCCGATCACCGTATAACCGCCGGCCGGAGCGATCAGTAGCTGGGCGAACAGGTCGGCTAGCCGGTCAGCCAGCGTGGTGCGAGCCCGGGCGCGCAACTCGCCGAGGCCGCGGTCGGCGGCTGGCTCCAGCGCGGGCCAGTCCAGCACGCTCAGGGCGGAAGCGCCCCAGCCGTCCCAGGAGGTGAGCCCGAGTGCCTCTTGTGCCGTCATCTGCGGGCTGAGCAGCGCGTGCGCGGCGGATCCGGGCCGTCCGTCCGCCGTCGCCACCTTCCTGAGGAGTGCTCCCACGCCATCGCAGACGACGAACGTGAACCCAGGCTCCGCGCCTGCCGCCCACACGTGGTCCCGTAGGTACCGATCCCAGGTGGGGAGCAGATCCGGCGGCAGGGTGGACTCCACCGGGCCCATGCCCCGGGTACCGAGCAGCGAGGACTCCGACCAGCAGTAGCGAATCTGGTGAACGGCCTGGTTCATCTCGGTTCCTCACTTGACGGCAGCAAAGCGCTCTCGTCGAGGATGCCCGTCATGGCGAAGACGGCCAAGAGGGGCTTCAGTACTCGGCACTGCCGGAATGCCCCGGGAAATATGCGCTGGGTGGCCTGGTTACGCTCGGCGGCCTGGCTATTGGTGGCGGACGCGAAGTGCAGGGTGCTGCGGTAGCACTCCTGGGCCGGACGCAACCACTGCGCCGCTCCGCGCTGGGTCAGGTAGGCGTACACGTCCTCGCTCTCGCGTTCCACGGTGCGGAGCTCGACCTCCTCCTCGGCGCTGCCGAGTGCGAGCCAGTCGCTCACCAGCCTGTCCTCGAACCGGATCAGGTCGGCCTTGGCCACCACGACGGCCGCCGCCACCGGGTGGAAGGCCTCGGTTGCCGAGGGCCGGGGCCTGGAGCCGAGCCTGCGCAGTGCCACCTCGAAGCTCGCATCGCCGGCGGTGCGCGGGTCGGCCCGCTTCGGCAGGGACTCCGGGTCGACGACGAACACCAGGGCTTTCGCCGAGGCGTAGAACCGCACCTCCTCGTTGTTCGGGCGGGCCAGCCGCTCTCCAGCGAGGTCGAAGAAGGTGACCGCGAACGACCGGTTCTCGGCGTTTGTGACCTTGAGCGCGTCGCAGAACTCGATCACGGCGGTCGCGGGCGTGCCCGCGAGTTCCGTCCGGTGCAAGATCAACGGGGTGATGTATTCGGTCACGTACCTCTGGTGGACAGCCAGGTCGAGTGGGCTGACCCGCAAGCCGAGCCGGTCGAGGACCGGATCATTTGAACACAGGCGGGAGATCATGGCGGCCAGCAGATGCGTTTTGCCCGCTTTGGAGTGTCCGATCATGCCAATGGTGACCGGCGTGTAGTCGGCGTAGTCGTAGGGCAGCAGGTGCGTGCCTGCCTGGCCTACTTCGCCGCAGGGTCGGTAGGCCATGGTCAGCCGGTCCCGCCACGACGCCTCGCTTTCCAGCGAGTCCTGGACGAGAAGCTCGGCTTGGCCTTGGGCGCCGATCCGGTAGGGCGGCGTCGCGGTCCAGTTGATCCGCCTGTCGCAGATCGGGCAGTAGACGTCGCTCATAGGAGCACCAGGAGAACGAGGACGGCGACGGCCACTCCGACGGCCACCACCGCGGCCAAGGGCCAGGACGGTCCGCGGCCGGGGCGCGCCGACCTTGGGCGCCGGACCCCCGGCGGGCCCAGCGTGGGGGGCCGGCCCGCCGGCGGCCGTACCGGCCTGGGGGGCCGGGGGCGCGGGGGCGCGGGTCGGCGGGCGATCCAGGGCAGGTAGACGTCGCGAAACCGCCTTTGCCGCTCCCGTAGGCGCCTGAAGTCCTCGCGCACGGCCCGGTCCCTGGCGACCAACTGCTCCCATTGGATGCCGTGCGGCCGCCTATCCAGCCGGTTAAGCAGCACTCGCGACGTCGGCCGCTGGTCGTGGTCCGCGGCGAAGACGTAGTCGAGGTCGGTGCCGGCCACTAGGTCGCGGTGTAGCAGCAGGTCGCGCAGTTCGACGTCCTGCACTTCATCGATCTGCCGCCGAAGGTCAACAGGGTCGGCCGGCGGGGGCTGCCCGGTGTACACGTGGTAGATGACAAGGCCCGCCGCGTAGACGTCGTCGCCATGGTGGGCGGCGCGGCCATCGGGGTACTTTCCGCACAAGGCGGCCTGACCGAAGTCGGTGATCTGCAGGGTGGTGCCGTCCCAGTAGAGGGTGTCCAGGCCGATGCCACCGTGCACGATGCTGGAGACGCGCAGCAGTTCGAGCCCTTGCATCAGATCGGTGATGATTTTCGTCCTGAGGGCGTGGTCAAGCGGCCAGTGCGCCTCGTCACGGACGAGGTCGGCCAGCGGGCGGCCGCGGTAGGTGACGACGGTCGACGCCGGGGCGTCGCTGAAGTTGTATCCCAGGCACTTGGAAAGCAGTTCGCCGCCACGCGGGCCCAGATATCTGGCGACTTCGAGTTCTCGCCGCAGGCGCGATTCGGCCCCTTCTCCGTCTTCTCCGTCGACGGCCATCTTCAG
>Ga0137379_10004226_pt1 | contig 13482 bp, 10 predicted proteins | sample SagtaG_18_FD_104812 | JGI IMG/M metagenome (GOLD analysis project Ga0137379, IMG submission 104812) | Vadose zone soil microbial communities from Sagehorn Ranch, Mendocino, California, USA - Sage2_L_80_16 metaG | ecosystem: Environmental > Terrestrial > Soil > Vadose zone | place: USA...
CAGGTACTCCATGGAGTAGTACAGGTCGTCGCCCTGCTGCCCGGCGTCGTAGAGAGTCACCAGGTACGGCGACCTGACGGCGGCGAACGCGGCCAGTTCCCTGGTCGCCCGCCGGAAGGTGTCCTGGCTGTTCGACCCGGAGAGCACCTTCACCGCCACGAACTCGGCGTCGATGTGCAGCCGGTCCGGGCGGCGGGCGAGATAGAAGACACCGTGGTTACCCGCGCCAAGAGGCCTGACGAAGCGGTAGTCGGCGATTCCGGCCCGGTCGGCCGCGAGGCGCGCATCAGGAATGTTCACGGCTGTCTGCTCTCCTGCTGGCTGCTGTCGGTGCTGCTGCTGTGGCTGTGCGTGCCGCCGGCGGTCGTGCCGCCGGCCGTCGATGCCGCGGTGCTGTCGCCGTCCCCGGCGCTGCTTGTGTCCCCGGCGTCCCGCGCGGCCATGGCCTGGACCCACTGGTCCATGTCGTCGCTTGCCTCGTTGGTGCCTGCCGCGACCGCGAGGTGCACATCGGTGTCACGCGCGGCGGGCCCGTCCGGTTCGCCCCCCACCAGGCCGCTCGCCGGGGCGACCACGATCGCTCCCGCCGGCTGCTTTCCTGCTCTGGCGGCGAGCCCGCGCTTGGTCAGGTCGGCCGCCAGCGAGGCGCACTGCCTGCCGGATGGCGTGAGGATGAGGTCGAACCCGCCGGCCACCGCCACCTGCGCGGCGACCTGCACGGCGGCATCTCCGTCTGCGCTGCGCATCCATCGGGCGACGGCAGCCGCGGGCGCGGGCGGCAGCGCGCGCAGGAAGTAGACGAGCTGGGCCGCGCCGTCCCGGCTGAGCGCCGCGCCATCCGCGATCCCCGGGCGGAGGACGACCGTGTCAGGCTCGGCGGCCGCCACGTAGCCGGGCAGCTCGGCCCTGACATCGTCGCTGAACCTGGACTGCACGGTCGCCGCGACGCCGTCAGGTCCGATCTCCGCGGCGAGATCCTTGAGCCTGGCCATCGTCTGGGTCATCTGCAGCAGCTCCCCGCCAAGACCCGCGCCGACCTCCAGCCTGCCGTCCGGACGGTGCGCGACCAGGTGCGAGAGCACGAGCTCGCTGTTCGGCCTGCTCGCCGCGAGCAGCGCCCCGACGTCGATCAGCGGGCCGGCCGTCGCCGGGTCATCGATCAGCACGAGTATCCGGTGCGCCGCCGCCTTGCCGAGCGCGGCCCGGTCCGCCTCGGCGATGTCACGTTCCATGATCCGGTTCGGGTAGATGACTTTCAGCAGCGGCCCGGCCATGCCGGTGGTGACGATGGCCATGACCACCATCAGCGTGAACAGGGACTTGTTCAGGATGCCGAGCTGGAGGCCGACGGTGAGGATCACGATCTCGGTCAGGCCGCGGGTGTTCATCAGCGCCGCGAGGGCGCCGGACTGCCGGTGCCTGACCCCGGTCAGGCGGGCGCCGTAGTAGGCGCCGCCGAACTTGCCCGCGACCGCGACCAGCATGATCAGCACGAGGTCGACCAGGCCGGACAGGCCGATCCCGCGCAGGTTCACGTTCAGCCCGGCGATCACGAAGAAGACCGGCAGCAGCACGAGGACGCTGACCTGTTCGAGCCGTTCCAGGATGGCCTCGCGCAGCGCCGGGACGTCCCTGGGCATCGCGATGCCGAAGATGAAGGCGCCGAAGATGAACTTCACGCCCATCCAGTCGGTCGCGTAGCTGGAGAGGAACACCAGGGCAAGCACCGCGGCCAGCACGTTCGGCGTGAGCCTGCCCTGCCGCTGGTAGACCTCGGCGAGCCTGCGCAGGGCCGGCCGGACCAGCCAGATCATCACTGCGGCATAGGCCGGCGCGAGCAGCAGCCTGAACTGGTTGTGGCCGGTGCTCGCGCCGGCGACCGCGATCACCACGGCGAGCAGGGCCCAGGCGAGCACGTCGTCGACGGAGGCAGCCGCGAGCGCCAGCCCGCCGACCCGCGTCCGGTGCAGGCCCCGGTCCGACAAGATGCGCACGAGCACGGGGAATGCCGTGATCGACATGGCGGTGCCGAAGAACAGGACGAACGTGGTCGGGTTGTGCACGTGATACCGGTGCGCCAGCCACACCCCGAGGCCCGAGCCGAGGAGCAGCGGGACGACGATCGAGCCGATGGCCACCGCCGCCGCGACCCGCTCGCGGCCCTTGACGAGCCCCAGGTCGACCTCGTAGCCGACCACGAACATGAACAGGACCAGGCCGATATCGGCGAGCGCGGTAAGCGGCGGGATCAGCGTGGGCGGGAACAGCGTCCTCGTGATCTTCGTGCCCCAGATCGTCGGTCCGAGCAGGATGCCCGCGACGATCTCGCCGAGCACCGGCGGCTGCCCGATCCGCTTGGCGGCCATCCCGAGCAGTCGCGCCAGGATGATGATCAGCGCGAGGTCGGCCAGCAGCAGCTGGACGTCGGAGTCAGGCATCGCCCGCCTGTCCCCCCGGCTTGGCCAAGCCTGGCATGTGCACGCTCACCGGCCGCGATGGGACTCGTAACGGAACCCGCGACCGCCCAGGTCGACCTGGCTGCCGGTGGCAAGCACGACCGGGACCTGCGGCGCGAGCGGCTGGTCGGCCGGCTGGCCCGGTAGCAGCACCCGGGTCCCGTTCGCCGATCCCAGGTCCGTCACCAGCACCCGCCAGCCGTCGAGCTGAATCCTGGCGTGCACCCGAGACACGATGCCGGACTCGTCCGACACCCGCAGCGGCCTGGCGTTGCCCGCCGCGACCGAGGAGTCCAGGCCAGGTTCCCTGCCCACCACGTAGTCGCTGTCGAGCTGGAACACCGCCCCGTCGTCGAGCAGCAGCACGCCGAGCGGCGGCCTCTCGCCGGGCCTTGGCACGAGCGTCTGCTGGTTCATGGAGATGCCGCAGATTGCGCAGAAGAGCGCATCAGGGTCGTCGAAGTGACCGTTCTTGCAGTACACCCCCTGGATGATCGGCCCGGCCGAGACGTAGCTGCTCGTGCCGGGCGGCAGGTCCCTTATCTTTGCCAGCGGCTGACGAGCGCGCTGCTCGACGCCGCTTGCCGAGCCGGCGTCGAGCAGCAGCACCGCCTCGAACGGCTCGGCGGGCTGGTACGGCTGCCCGGCTCCGGCCTGCTGGGCGGACTCGACCGGCTCCGGCGGGGCGGTGACCTCCCGCTCCAGGTCCTCGGCCGCGGATGCGCCGGCTCCGCTCGAGGGCAGGTCGCCCTGCGCGAGAGGCGGGGCCTGCCCGGCGGGCTGGCCGGGCGGCGCCCACAGGTCGGTGGCCTGGCGCCGCGGCGCGTCCGGCGGGCCGGCCACCGGCGTGTCGGGCGAGACCCACGCGGCCGTCGGCTCGAACGACGCGCCCGGCGACGATGTCTCCGGCGCGCGCGACAGCTCGGCCGGGGCCTCGGCTCGCACGGCCTCGGCTCGCGCGGACTCGGCTCGCGCGGACTCGGCTCGCGCGGACTCGGCTCGCGCGGGCTCCGCTGCGGCCGGCTGCGGCGCACCGGCCGACTCGGGTCCTGCGCCTGCCCCTCCGGCCAGGTCGGGCTCCCCGCTCGCACCGCCGGCCGGCTCGGGCTCTGCGCTGTCCTGCTCCGGGATCTGCGCGACCGGCACGCGGGCCAGCCTCGCCTCGGCGGCTCGCGTCTGGGCCGGCGCCGCCTTGGGCCCGCGGAGTTTGCCCAGGCGCACCGCTCCGCCGCCCGCGGCGCCCGGCACGCCGCCGGCGCCCTGCCCGGTGTCGGTGCCCAGGCCGCCGCCGGCCGCCCCTGCCTGGTAGTAGCTCAGGCCGCCCGCCCGCACGGTGCCGGCATCCAGCCTGGAGAACCGGTCGGTGCTCGCGGCACCGTTGTCGTCCGGGGTGAGCCCGCCCCTGACCCCGCTGACCGGTGAGCGCAGCGCGCAGCGCAGCAGCAGCCGCGGATGGCCCGCCTCGACCCGGACGGTGCCTTCCGTGGTGCTGAGGTCGGCCCACGCGCCGCCGCTGACGGCGACGGCCAGGCCGGACCCGGCCGGGCCGAACGCGAGTACCGACGGTGCGCCCTCTTCCGCGTCCAGCGCATCGGCGATCGCGCCGGTGAACTGCCTTCCGTCGCCGCGCTCAGCGGCGATCTGCTCAAGCAGGTCAAGCAGGTTGTCGGCGGTCTGGCTCTCCTCCAGGCTGCAGAGCAGGATCAGGTCGCCGTGCCTGGCCAGAACTCCGTCGCCCGGAACGGGGAACAGGCCGGGCGCGTGCTCGCCCACGCCATGCTCGGTCACACCAGTCTCCCGCCATGAAAGCGCCACCGGATGAACGGAACGCGCATCGGACCGTTGGCTACCAGCCACACTGCCAGCCAGACCAGGCCGAAGTCGATGACGAACGCCGCGCCTGGCACGGTTCCGCTGATGCCCGGTATCGCGCCGGCCTGGAGCAGCAGCCAGACGAGCAGCCCTTCCGGAATCGCCGTGACCAGGCCGAAGAGCGTCGGCCAGTCCTTCTCCCAGCGCCATTGCATGACGAAGTGGTACACCAACTCCCAGCCGACGCCCAGCACGGCCACCGCGGCGAGGATCACGAAGGTGTCCTGGTACACCACGGAGAGCGGAGCGGGTATCGACAGCAGCGGGCCGATGATGAGGGTCACGAGCCCGCCGACCACGGCGAGCAGCACCAGCCGGGTCTGGATCCGACCACCCAGGGTGGGTAGCACCTTCTGCCTCCTGTTTGACCTGATGTCCGCCGCGACGCGACCGTGGCCCCGGGCACGAGGCGCGGGGCTGGGGCCCGCGGCGGGCCTGGCTAGGGCTGCTTGTTACGTGCCCACCTGAGCCACTGCTGTATCGAGCGGAATGTACCGATCCGGCGGCAGAATCCGCGTCGCGCGAGATCGTCGGCGATCTCCTGCGCCGCTACCTGAAGTCCCAGGAAGGTATCCACGCCGGGAAAGTACCCGCCCAGGGTCGTGGCGCCCGAGGCGTACATGACGCCAGGACCGCTGCCGGCCCCGCGCAGCTCGAAGGTACGCTCGACGTCCAGCCTGCCCACCGGGTTGCGTCCGGCGCCGGAGTGCTCGAGCAGGTCGGCCAGCACCCGGTGCTCGGCGATGTCGGCCTCCAGCCCGGTGCAGTCGATCACGAAGTCCGCGGCGACCTCGACCATGCCTGCCTGCGTCTTGACCACGCTGACGATCTTGCCCTGGTCGAGGCGCATCTGCTCGACCGTGCCCGCCATCGTGCGGTACCAGCCCGCCTCCCGGCCCTCCGTCATCTGCGCCTGCCAGCGCCGCCGGTACGGCGTGTTGGTCCCGCCCATCAGCTTGTAGGCCGCGGCCCGGTCCTCGCCTTCCAGCCGGCGCATCCTCGCCTTCAGCTGGCCGCCCCAGACCGACTTCGGATAGTTGAAGCCCTGGTAGGCGAAACCGTGGGCGCCCTTACGCCGGTTCCACGCGTTGGGCCCGTGCGAGCTCGTGATGTACGTGCGGAACAGGTGCACGATCTCGGTGGACAGGCCGTGCTTCGCCCGGTCGTCCATCAGGCGCGCCAGCACCCGGGACGCGACGATGCCGCCGCCGCGCAGCATCACGACAAGGTGCTTGGTCCGCGCGGCCTCGTAGACGTGCTCGTGCTCCTCGTACGCGCTGACCACATGGTGGAAGTCCTGGTGCGCGGTGCGGAACTCCTGCAGCTCGGGCAGGAAGCGCAGCCCGGGGTAGCCCACGGCCAGGTGCACGAACTCGGCCCGGTAGGCGAGCCGTTTCGTCGGCGTCGAGCCCACCATCGGGGTCAAGATGACGAAGTACCCGCCGCCCTGGCGCTTGCGCACCATCCTGACCTGGCCCTTGACCAGCATCTGGGACCAGCCGATCCGCTTGCTCTCGCGCTCGAGCCCGGCGAACACCCGTCCCGCCTTCGGCGTGTAGTAGTCGGCCCCGATCGGCTCGATCAGCACCTGCCACAACGGCGCGAACGTGCGCTCGGACATGGCCTCGGCCAGGGCGTAGGAGGGGAATCCCCAGATGTTGTCCGGCCTGGACGCCGAGTCCGACCTGATCCGCTCGGGCTTGGGTATCTGCGAGACCCTGGTCAGGTACTCGTAGGTCTGCCAGGCGAAGTCGAGGTTGGTCAGGACCGCGATCCGGTCCGCGGCGACGCCGGCGATCCTGAGGTAGTCGACGGTGACGAACGAGCCGATCCCGCCGCCGATGCTGACAAGGGGCACATCCATCACCGGGATCCCGGCGGCCTGGAGCATCTCGTCGGTCCACTGATCGGATCTGAGCAGGTCGTCGGTCAGGTCCCCGGAGCCGGCCGCCGCTCCTGGCCCGGCGCCCGCTCCCGCCGGCGCGTCGCCCGTGGCCGGCCGCCCGCGCTGCACCGTCTCCGGCTGTGCCGTTTCTGGCTGGGTCGGCGTCGCTGCTGCCCGGGCCACACCGGTCGGCTGATCGGTCACGTTCCTGCTCCGATTCGTGCATGTCCGCGGGACTTAAGGCCAGTATGTCGACAGATAGGACTGCGCGCATGGTCCGCAGGTTGCAGCCCGTCATCGGCCAATCACCTGAGAGTGTGGCATGGGACGTAGGAGCCGACAAGACGCCCCGCCATTACCGGTTTCACCGCCGTCACTGAGCAGGACAGAAGCCGCGAATCACCGTTTCGAGCCGGGCCCGTAACCGAAGGCGACCCATACTTGCCCCCTGGCGAATGGCATCCGGCGGCCGTCGGGCAGCGTGAACGTGGTGCCGCCGCCGGCTCCGGGACGCGACCAGTGCACGTGGTACGCGCGGCCGTCGCGCAGCACGACCGCGTTGCCGCTGCCGACCGTGCGGGCGTACGGGGGCCTGATCCCGAGTTCGAGGAAACCGGAGGTCCTCACCTTGACGTTCTGCACGACTACAGTCCTGCCGCCGAGTTGGCCGCCCTCGGCGGCCTCGGCCGGGCTGCCGTCCATCCACACCCGCCAGCGGTGCTGCGCGGCTGACCACCGGAAGCTGAAGGCCGCCGACTGGTACGCCACGTTGTAGACGCTCGTCGGGGTGCCGCCTGGCGGAGGCGGCCCGAACCTGAACCCGATGTCCCTCGCCTTGCTGGCGCCCGTCGCCTCGGCGAGCAGCCGGCTGGTTCTGGCGTAGAGGTTGTACGGCGCGATCCGGTGCGGGTCGCGGAAGTAGCCGCCGGCTCTCCCGTCGTACAGGTCGACGATCCTGGCGTGTTCGACCACCGGCAGCAGCCGCGGCTGCGCGCCGGAGAAGGCGAACGCGGGTTTGCCGAACTGCCGCAGCAGCTCGATGTCCTCCTCGCGCGAGCTGCGCACCGGGCCGACGACCGGCGGTACGTGCGACGAGAACACCGCCATGATCCGGCTCAGCCCGCCCTCCACCGGCAGCAGGTACACGATGTCGGCCTTGCTCAGGCCGGTCGGCGGCCTCGCCTGGGGGACGTTGTCGATCTTGAAGATCAGCTCGCGGCGCAGCGCGGAGACCCGCTCGCCGGTGAACGGGGAGAACAGCGGCCCGCCCGCCGCGCTCCCCGGCCCCGACGCTGAGTCCTTGCCCCCGCTGTTGCCGGTCAGCAGAAAGAACCCGCCGACCAGAATCGCCAACGCAACCGCGGAACTGACCGCCGCCAGCAGCGCCCTCCGGCTGATCCGCACTGGACACCACCTTCCGACCGGAGGGTATCACCGCAGGCAGGCGGCCCAGTGGAGCCGGAATCCGGTCGTCGCAGAGCACCTCGGCCCGTTGCGACGCGGCAGCCGAGACATGTCACTAGCTGCGGCTGCGCAAAGCTCACAATCCGGGCAGCGAACTGACGCCACGTAATGATATGTCGTTCAGCGCCGCTCGCCGCGCCGCCGGGAGAGGGCGGCGCAATGGTATTCTACTGGCGTGGTCCGTTTCTTCGGTTTCCTTAGCGGCGAGCCGCGCTGACGCTTCCGTCGACGTGGCTCACCCCTCCTGCGTGAGGGGCTTTTTCTTTTCCTGAGCGGGACGAGGAGGCCACGAATGGGCGGCGAGCACGGCGAGCACGGGGGGTTCCGGTACAACGCCAGGCTGGCTGGCGAGATCGAGGAGCGCTGGCAGGAGCGGTGGGCTCGCGAGGGCACCTTCGCCTCGCCCGGCCCGGCCGGGCAGCTCTCCGCGGGTTTCGAGCGCATGGCCGGCCGTCCCAAGTGCTACGTGCTCGACATGTTCGCGTATCCGAGCGGCATCGGACTGCACGTCGGGCATCCGCTCGGCTACATAGCCACCGACGTGTTCGCCCGGTACCAGCGGATGAACGGTCGGCATGTGCTGCACGCCTACGGCTACGACGCGTTCGGCCTGCCGGCCGAGCAGTACGCGATCGACACCGGCCAGCACCCCAGGGTCACGACCGAGGCCAACATCGCGGTCATGCGCGGCCAGCTGCGCCGCCTGGGCCTTGGCCATGACACCCGCAGGGAGTTCGCCACCACCGACCCCTCGTACTACCGGTGGACCCAGTGGATCTTCGCCCGGATCTTCGGCAGCTGGTACGACGAGAGGGCCGGGCGGGCCAGGCCGGTCGCCGAGCTCGTCGCCGAGTTCGAGGCCGGGCTGCGGGAGACACCCGATGGCAGGCCGTGGGCCGAGCTGACCGGGGCGCAGCGGCGCGCCGCCGTCGACTCCAGGCGGCTGGCCTACCTGTCCGACGAGCCGGTGAACTGGTGCCCGGGTCTCGGCACCGTGCTCGCGAACGAGGAGGTCACCGCGGACGGGCGCAGCGATGTGGGCAACTACCCCGTCTACCGCAGGCCGATGCGGCAGTGGATGCTGCGGATCACGGCGTACGCGGGCCGGCTGGCGGCCGACCTGGACCAGGTGGACTGGCCCGAGTCGGTCAAGGCCATGCAGCGCAACTGGATCGGCGTGGGCCAGGGCGAGTCCGGCCCGGGATCGCACCGGATGCGGGACTGGCTGTTCTCGCGGCAGCGGTACTGGGGCGAGCCGTTTCCGATCGTGTACGACCCGGCCGGGTTCCCGGTCGTGCTGCCCGACGAGATGCTCCCCGTCGAGTTGCCGGAGATGACCGACTTCCGGCCGGCGCCGGCCGACGACGAGGCAGGCGAGCCGCTGCCTCCGCTGGCCAGGGCGGCCGGCTGGGCGAGCGTCGAGCTCGACCTTGGCGACGGGCCTCGGGTCTACCGGCGCGAGCTGAACACGATGCCGCAGTGGGCCGGGTCCTGCTGGTACTACCTGCGCTATCTGGATCCGACCAACGACGAGGAGTTCGTTGATCCGGTGAACGAGAAGTACTGGATGACCGCGCCCGCTCCTGCCGCCGCGGGAGCTGGCGGCGCCGACCTGTACGTCGGCGGGTCCGAGCATGCCGTCCTGCACCTGCTGTACGCCAGGTTCTGGCACAAGGTGCTCTACGACCTGGGCTACGTCTCGACCTGCGAGCCGTTCGCCAGGCTGGTCAACCAGGGCTACGTCCTGGCCGACGCGTTCACCGACGAGCGCGGCATGTACGTGCCTGCCGCGGACGTCGTTCCGGCTGCCGACGGGTCGCCGAGCTACCGCGGCAGGCCGGTGACCAGGCGGGCAGGGAAGATGGGCAAGTCGCTGAAGAACGGCGTCAGCCCGGCCCAGATCTACCGCGACTACGGCGCCGACACCCTGCGGCTGCAGGAGATGGCGGCGGGTCCGATCGAGGCCGACCGCCGCTGGCGGCCGGACGACATCGCCGGGGTGCACAGGTTCCTGCAGCGGCTCTGGCGCGCCATGATCAGCGAGCAGACCGGGTATGTCGCGGTCAGCGAGCAGGCACCAGACGAGGACGTCATGCGCCTGCTGCACCGCACGATCGCGGTCGTACGCAAGGACTTCGGCGAGCTCAGGTTCAACACCGCGATCGCCAGGCTGATCGAGCTGACGACCGCGGCCGCGCGGATCGCCGTGCGTGACGGTGCGCTGCCGCGCGTGGTCGCCGAGCCGCTCGTCCTCATGGTCGCGCCGCTGGCTCCGCACATCGCCGAGGAGCTGTGGGGCCGGCTCGGGCACGCTGCCTCACTTGCCTACGAGCCGTTCCCCGAAGCCGACCCTGACCTGGCCGGCCAGCCGACGGTCCGGCTGCCGGTTCAGATCAACGGCAAGACCAGGTACGTGGTGTCGGTCAGGGCGGGGGCCGAGCGCGAGGAACTGGAGCGGCTGCTGCTGGCCGACCCCGAGCTGGCCAGGCTGACCCAGGACCGCACGATCGAGCGCATCGTGATCGTGCCGGACCGGATCGTCAACATCGTGGCGCGGTAACCGCCGCACGGCGGGCGCGGCACGCCCGGCGCCGGGCGCGAGAGGGTCACTCTGGGCCCATGCCTGGCTACTTGTGCCACTTGGGGGCTATTATGTGGAATGCTCGGACTGCCCCCCGTCAAGCGCATTGCCCTGCTCGCCAGGCACACCCGGTATCGCCGTTTCGCGGCGGCAGCGGCGAGCGTGGCCGTCGGCGCCGCTGCGATCACCGCCGGATCGAGTGTGCTGCGCCACGGCCGCCAGTTCTCCTGGCACGTCCGCATCGCCACCGGCGACTATGCGGACCGCGCGGACCGGGCGGCGAGCCTGCTCGAGCGAAGGTTCTACAACGGAACCGGCCTGTGGCACATGTGCGTCTCATTGACCTGCAACACCAAGAACCGCGACTGGGGCTCGGACTCGCTCACGTACGTGCTGTACTTCCGGTGGCTGCTGACCAGGGACCAGAGCGTGCCGCCGATCATGCGCACGCTGGCCAGCACCGCACACGCCTGGGCTCCCGGTGATGCGGGCAGCAGCGACACCGTCATGTGGGACTCGATCGCCGACGCCCGCGAGTACCAGGTCACCGGCAGCGCCACGGCGCTGGCCAAGTCCCGGCAGGCATTCCGGTGGGTGGACTCGGTCATGGCGCGCGGCTTCGCCTCCGGTGCCTGCCCGGAAATCGACTACCAGTGGCCGCATGGGCGCGGCGGCGGCCTGAAGACGCTGGAGACGGCCACCAACTACATCAAGGCGGCACTGCTCCTGCACGAGACCACCGGCTCGGCCCGCTACCTGGCCAAGGCCGAGTCGGCGTACCGCCAGGTACGCCGGTACTTCCTGGTCGGCAGCGCGCCGCTGTACACCGTGTACGTCTTCGACGACGGCTCGACGTGCCGGCCGCTGCCCGGCCGGTACTTCGCCTCGGTGAACGGCAACATGATCTGGGCCGGTTCGGCGCTGGCCGCTGCGACCGGCCGCCGCGGTTACCTGAGGCAGGCCGGCGCGACGGCCAGGGCGGTGCGAGCGGACCTGGGCGACGGCGCCGGCGTCTACGCGGACCTGCAGGCCGACAACGACATCGCCGAGCCGCTGATCGAGGCCATGTACCGGCTCGCGGCCCGTGACCACCAGCGCTTCGCGGCGCGGTGGCTGCTCACGTCCGCCTCGGCGGCCGGGGCCGACCAGAACGCCGCGGGCGCGTTCGGCCGGTTCTTCGACGGGCCGCCGCCGACGTCCGCGGCGACCGCGTGGCAGGTCAACGGCGGCGCGGCGCTGGTACAGGCCGCAGCCGCGCTCGACCCGCACGGCCGTCCCGCCGACCCGGGCTTCTGGACGCGCGCGACGTTCGTCGCCGACTCCCGCGGCCTGGCCGGGCGCGAGCTGCGGATCACCGTCACCGGCCGGGCCATCGCGATCATGGGCTCCGTCGGCGCGGTCTGCTGCCTGTCCGGCCACGCTCGGGTGTTCGTGGACGGCGTCGAGACCTTCGACCGCACCGGGATCTGGCAGAACATGACGAGCCCGTCGGTGCGACAGCCGGACCAGGTCCTGTTCGCCTGGCGCTGGCCGGCGGCCGGGCGGCGCACGATCACGATCAGGCCGGGGATACCCGACGGCGAGGAAGGCGGCCCGTACTTCAGCATGGACGGCTACCTGCTGGTCACGTAGCGGCCGGTCGCGGCCCGCTAGCGCACCACGCGCAGCGCGAGCCTGCGGTTCCCGCCTTGCTGCTGCACGAGCGCGAGCCACAGCGGAAGCACACCGTCCACGGTCCGGCTCGCGTTCGCGTCGCCGACGAAGGCCGGCTCGAGCCCGACGGCGGCGATGAGCTCTTCGGCTACCTGACGTGCCGCTGGGTCTGCCGCGAAGAACAGCGCCGCGGACGGGACGGGATCGGCGAAGTTCTCCCAGCCCAGCGTGTTGAAGGCGCGGACGTAGCGAGCATCGAGAGCCGCTGCCAGGACCGCGGCACTGCTGTTGGACTCCGCTTCGCCCATCCTGTTGGTCGCGTCGAGGACGACCTTGCCGGACAGCCCAGGCCCGTGCGCGCCGACGACGCCGACCGCGGCTGCCGGGTACGGCGAGCACGACCACCTGGCGCGAGGGCCGTCGCATGCCGGCAGGCCGTGCGGTGCTAGCGGCTGAGGTACTGCTCGGCCAGACCAGGCGGCGCGCAGGCGAGCCAGCCGTCCGTTACGGCCTCGCGCAACTCGTCGCCGGAGGCCTTGGCGAGCTGAACCAGGACGGCCGCGTACCCGTCGAAGTGCGGGATCGTGAAGAAGGCGTCCTGGTGCGCGGCGAGCACGGCCTCCTTCTCGCTGAGGTCCTCGACACGGACGGCGAGTATCGGCCCGTCCGGCGGAGCCTGCGTGCCGAATCGCCTCAGGTCCGCCTTGCTGAACGGCCGCGCCCACGCAAACGCCTTGCCCGCGACGGACCACGTACGGTTGCCGTGCCGCTCGCCCTCCGAAGCCCCCGGCAGTGCCATGGCCAGCAGCGCGACGTCGTCGAAGGTCGCCATCTGGATACCGTACTCTGGCGGGCCGGCGCGGCCGTCAGGCCCGAGGACGCGCCGCACCAGGAACACCGTCAGGCAGGCCGGCCAGTACCGCGGCGGCCGCGGTGAACTCCGCGGCGAACTGCAGCGCCGCCGTCCACCGCGAGGGGATCGCGCAGGCGCCGTCCCTGGCACCGAGCAGGCCGCCCGCGATCGCGGCATTGGTGTCGGTGTCGTTGCCGATCCTCGCGATGTCCACGACGACGTCGGCCAGCGGGCGCCGGTCGAGGACGGCGGCGACCGCCAGGCTGAGCGAGTCGAGCACGTAGCCGGACGCCTGGTCGGCGAACGGGATCGCGCCGGCGGCCGCCATGAGGGCGGGCACGAGGTCCTGGCCCTGCGCGATCGCGGCCGCCACGGGCGTGCTGCCCAGCCGGCGGGCGGTGGCGAGCCCGGCGGCCACGGCGCGCTCCGGGTCGTCCCCGCGCACCAGCGCGGCCGCGATCTCGTTGTACGCCGCGCACGCGGTGACCGCTACGGGATCGTCGTGCGTGATCGCGGAGATCTCGATGGACTCGCCGATCCGGCGGTCACGCTCGGTCACGGCCAGCGCGGTCGGGATGCAGCGCATCAGAGAGCCGTTTCCCGCGTGGCCCTCGCCCGCCCCGCCGCGCGCGGGTCCCGGCTGCGCCGGTAGCGCTCGAGGCCGCGGAGCGTCGCGCCGCCGATATCGCGCGGCCTGGAGCCGGGCTCCCGGCCCGGC
>Ga0137379_10004228_pt1 | contig 13478 bp, 11 predicted proteins | sample SagtaG_18_FD_104812 | JGI IMG/M metagenome (GOLD analysis project Ga0137379, IMG submission 104812) | Vadose zone soil microbial communities from Sagehorn Ranch, Mendocino, California, USA - Sage2_L_80_16 metaG | ecosystem: Environmental > Terrestrial > Soil > Vadose zone | place: USA...
CTCTCAAAGTCTCTCAGGAGGGCCGTTGCTTTTTAATTAACTCATGCGGCGTGTCGCGAAATTCCTAAGATGTCTAGCTGCGTCCAACTTAGCCCGCAATAAGAGGGTTCTGAATAACGCTCCCGGTTGCGACCCGGCTACAGCCCTGCTGGGCCGTATGTTTATACATCGCCATGCTTGGGGTGAACGTCCTCAATTGCCGCCGACAGTGCGAGTTCGGGTCTGGTGTCTCAGCTGTCACCAAAGCATCCCGGCGGGGTTAGCCCTTGGCTCAGCGGAGTTTAACAGCAAACCACATAGCAGCAGGTCACAGCAGGTGTGGTAGCGGTCTGTAAACCCGTCGGCTACCCGACCGATTTTTCGCTTCAGCATCGTTATGCGGGTGATGTTTGTCAAGAGGACCGGGCGTGCCTGCCGAACGCCGCGCCATCGCGAAACCCTGGTTCCGCAGATGAGCCTGGCGCCTGGTACACGAAACGCCGGCTTGAGCTGGGGAAACGGGAGTGGGCACGACGAATCGGCGTGTATCTAGGCACCGTCATCCTCGCGGCTCACGAACCTGCGCCGGTCAGGGTGCCCTACCCGCCGCAGGAGCTGCGCGATGATCCTACTGCGCGCGGCGCATAGGCAACCAGCGCCCAATGTCGCCCGCGGACCCGGATGCGGAACGATATGTACGGGTATGTCCCCGCCTGACCGTGGCAAACAGCAGGTCACCGCACTGACGGCGCGGCGCGCTGGCCTGCGGAAACGCAAGCACCTAGATACACGCACGGTGTACCTGGATAAGTGCTGTTTTCGCGGTTCACGGGCCGGATTTGTAGACCATGCTGGGCATTAACTGCGGAACCCAGGCGAAAGAACAGGGCATGAATGCTGGAGGACTGTGGTCCGGGCGATCTGAGTTATGCGGCGCCGAGGCCGGGGCGGGAGCGCTGCATCCGGCGGCCGGTGCGGCCGTCGAGGATGTCGGGGTCCCGGCGAGGCGTGATGACCGCGTCGTGTGTCGCGTACCCCACTCGGAGGACCATCTGGGGATACTCAGCGAACGGCGACGGCCAGGGCAGCCGGCGCCTGCCGGAATCGCGTCCGGCACCCGGCAGCGGCTGCGAGCGGTTATCCGCAGCCTCAGGTAGCCGGGGATTGCGGCGGGGGAATTTCAGCAGTTGCGCTCCGGCTTCCGGCCCGGGGCTTTCCGGGCTCTCGGGGCTTTCCGGGCTCTCGCGAGGCCCGCCCTGCAGGGACCGGGCATCGTGCAGCTCGAGCGGCTGGGTCAGGAACGACGCTGATACTCCGTAGTGCGTCGCGGTCAGCAGGGCGTGCTGGAGAGCCTGGCCGGCGCGCAGCCAGTCAAGCGGCCTGTCGCCGTCGGTTGACAGCACCATCAGCTGGGGCCGGCGTTCGAAGCGCGGGGTCTCAGCCTTAGGGCGGTCGTCTTGCCCGCCAGGAGCCTCGGTCTCATCAGCTGCCTCCGTGCCGGGGTTAGTGCGGGGCCGGAAGTCCCGGATCGGCGCATAGCCCCTCCGCCGGCCGAGGTGCCGCCAGAGATGATGATCTTCGCCGAACGTGCCGGGCGGGCCGAAGGCAGCGGCTGGCACCCCGCTGTCGCCGCCGTTCGTCCACTGGGCGAGATCCGGCTGGTAGCCCTGGCCGTCCCGCTGCTCGCGGTCCGCGCCGTGAGCCGCGCGCAGCCATGTCCTGACCTGGCGCCGGCCGAGCACCCTCAGGCGGCCCTCTTCCCTGTCGGCGGCATGCTGCATGGCCACCAGGATGGGAGTCGGCACGGGATGACGGTCATCGTATGGCCAGCGGTTGGTGTGGCGTCGCGGAATCGCGTCGTAGAGTTCCTGTTCGGTGACGGTGGGCCGCTTAATCCGGCCCGTCACGATCTCGACCGACGCGAGCACCAGCGGGCCGGAATCGCCGGGGAGCAGCCACACCGCGAGGTCGTGGCCGGTCACCCGGATGGCCAGCCGCAGGTTGTATAGGGCGGCACCACAGCTGATGATGAGCTCGCGGCGCAGGGCAGGGGACACCGGGAGCCGCCCGTTCCCGTTCATGGTGAATTCGGTGCCGGCGCCGTCGCCGAACCTGGCGCAGATGTCGATGCGGTCCTCGGCGACGATCCGGAAATACCAGGGCTGGGTGTTGTGGACGGACGGCGCCCGCTGAACGGGTTCAAGCAGCCGGCAGACGCTGTCCTCACCGGCGAACGGCTTCAGCATCGGGCATCTCGGCTTTGACCGACGGCCTGTGCGAGTTGTGCCTCGCCCGCCCCGGCGACTTGCCTGGTCCGGGTGTAAGGAGCGCGGGTGCCGAAACCGGGACGTGCCTTGGCCAGGCGTATGGCAAGCGCCGTGTTGCTGATGACCGCCCCGCCGGCCAGCCTGTCGTCTACGTCCTGGTCCGTCAGGCTTTGCGCCGAGGCTTCATTTTCGAAATGAACGACAGGTGGAGTACTCACGCCGCACCACCTTGGGGTGTCGCGGGCGCAGCCAGATCCGCCCTGACTGCCAGGCGCACGGTCACCTCGGCGCGGATCTCGCGGTTGCCGGGGAGGATGGCGTTGCTGCTGCTGTAAAAAGTGGTCACGGGTCATCGCCTTTTCGCAAGCCTGGGGCCGATCTCCGGCCCACATCCGCACAGAGACGCCAGAAAGGGCCCTTGATACATTCCCATTGCCCGCAGGGGCGTGACGTGCGGCCCGTCGTCACCTCACAGCCGCAGCCAACGCACGGCGCCGTCAGGGCAGCTCCCCCCACGTGACGATCACCGTCGCCGACGCGGATCGTCACGTGGACACCAGGTAGGGGCTGACGTAGGGAGGTTGTCCCGAGTTCCGTTGAACTTCGGTGACGGTCTCCGGTAGCCCTCAGGCCACCTTCTGGTCCTCATTGTGGCTTACGGCGCTGACATTCTCGGTGAAGTGGTAGCGCCCCAGGTCACGGGCGTATTTCACCCTGCCGGGCAATCCTCGGGCAATCCGGGGACTCCCTGAACGTGCATCGCTCCTCCGAAATGATCTGCGTGATAGACGGCAGCGGATAACCACGTCCACCAGGCAGATCCGGGGAGTTCATCTCCTCGTGCCCGCGTTAGGCCTGAAGCCGAGGTGCGGGTCGTGTCGTGTCGCGCACGATCAGTTCTACCGGCAAGAGCGTCTGAGTGGGCTGCCTCTCGCGCGGGCTTGCGATCCAGTCGAGCAGGGTGCGCGCGGCGAGCGCGCCCATGTCGTGCATCGGCAGCCGCACCGTGGTCAGCGCAGGCGTGAGCTTGTCCATGAACGGAAGGTCGTTGAAGCCGGTCACCGAGACCTGTTCCGGGCAGGACACGCCGGCGTCCTTGAGCGTGGCCATCGCCCCCAGGGCCAGCAGGTCGTTACCGGCCACCACCGCGGTGAACGGCTGCCCGGAAGCGAGCAGCTCGCGGGTCGCGTCGATCCCGGCCTGCTCGGTGAACGCGGCGCAGGGCTTGACCGCCGACGGTCCGGCGGACAGCCTATGCGCGCGCATCGCCTGCCGGAAGGCGGTGGTTCGATCCCTGCCTGGGGAGGTGTCAGCGGGACCGGCCAGGTGCACGATCTGCCGGTGTCCCAGCGCGGCCAGGTGATCGACGCAGAGCTGGATGCCACGCTGGTCGTCGGCGCCGACGTAGGGCAACGAGCGCGCCGAGGTCTGGCGGGCCACCAGCACCACGGGAAGGTCCGTGCTGGCCAGCTCGTCGACCTGCGGGTCTTGCCACCAGGCGGTTGCGACGATGAACCCGTCGGCGCCACGGGCGCGCATCGACGCCACCTGGGCGTGCTCGGCTGCCGGGTCGTTGTTGGTGTCGGTGAGCACGAGGGTGTATCCGGCTGTACCGAGGACCTGCGCGGCGCCGCGGACAAGCGCGGGGAACAGCCCGTTGGTGATGTCGGGAATTATCAGCGCGATGACATTCGACCGCGCGGTGCGGAGGCCGCGCGCCAGCGCGTTCGGGACGTACCCGAGCCGGTGCGCAGCCTGCTCGACCCGGCGGATCGTTCTCCAGTTCACCGTACCGCGCGTCGCGGGATTGAGCGCGCGGCTCGCCGTCGCCGCGTGCACGCCGGCCTCACGGGCGACATCGATCAGCTTGACTCGCTCCATGGTGCGAGGATATGCCGCCTCAGCGCATGGTTGGGTGCAATGGATTGCAGGGCCGGTGACATCCGGAATATCTAAGCTAGCTTGGGTTTCCCAGGTAGGTCTTGACAGCGTTCAGGAGCTGAACATACTGTTGCCGCAATCGTTTGTAGCCCTACCGCGCCGCACCTGAGATTAGGAGCGAGCCGGGGCGCATCTTCCCTGAAAACAGGAGGCGAACCAGGATATGAGTGTTTGCAAACGTTTGTGGCCCAGGCTGCTGGCGGGAGCAGCGGGCGTGCTCGCGCTCGCGGTGACCGGCTGCGCCGCCGCCGGTGCCGGCGGGGGAGGCGCGGGCGCGGGCAGCGGGCCGCTGGTGATCGGCGCGTCGGTGTCGCTGACCGGTGACTTCGCAGATTCAGGCCAGGCGGTCGAGCGGGGCTACCAGCTGTGGGCGGACACCGTGAACGCGCACGGCGGCCTGCTCGGCCACAAGGTCCAGATCAAGATCGTCGACGACCTGTCCAGCCCGTCACAGGTGATCAGCAACTACGAGACCCTGATCAGCCAGGCGCATGTCAGCCTGGTGTTCGGACCGTTCTCCAGCCTGCTCACGGTCCCGGCGTCGCAGGTCGCCAAGCGCTACGGCTACGCGTTCCTCGAGCCGGCCGGCGGCGGGCCGTCGGTGTTCGCGCAGAAGCTCCCGAACCTGTTCTTCGTGCAGCCGGCGGCGTCGGTCCAGTCCGGTGATGTGTTCGCCAACTGGGTGCTGTCGCTGCCGCCCGCCCAGCGGCCCAAGACCGCGGCGTACGCGGAACTGGACGACCCGTTCTCGGCGCCGATCGCGGAGAGCATCCGCGCGAAGTTCGAGGCAGCAGGCATCAAGACCGTGTTCAAGCAGGTGTACCCGGCCGAGACGCAGGACCTCTCGCCTGTGATGGCCGGCGTCGCGGCCGCCCGCCCTGACGTGCTGGTCGGCGGCACGCAGAACCAGGACGCCTACGCCCAGGTCAAGGCGCTGGTGCAGCTGAAGATCAGCCCGAAGTTCGTGTACCTGTCCAACGGAGCCAACTCCCCGCAGCAGTTCCCGGAGAAGGTCGGCATCGGCAACACAGCGGGCATCATGTCCTCCGCCGACTGGTTCCCCGGGTCCACCGCCACCGGCAGCGCCGCGTTCACCGCCGCCTACATCAAAAAGTACGGCGGCACCGCGCAGCAGATCGACCCCAGCTCCGCCGAGGCGTTCGCCTGCGGCCAGCTCCTGCAGGAGGTCGCGCAGAAGACCGGCAAGATCGACAACGCGACGATCGTCAAGACGCTGCACTCGGGTACCTGGCCGACGCTGCTCGGCACGCTGTCCTGGAACGCCAACGGCCAGCCGAACGGCCAGTTCTCCCTGGTGCAGTGGCAACACGGCACGCTGATCCCCGTTTATCCGGCCGGGATCTCACGGGCCGCCCCGATGTACCCGAAGCCGGGCTGGGGCGGGTGACCGAGAAATGCACTCACTGATCCAGGGCGTGATCCTGGGCGTGCTCACCGGCGGGGTGTACGCGCTGATGGCCTCCGGGCAGACGCTGATCTTCGGGGTCATGAAGGTGCTCAACCTGGCGCAGGGCGCGATGGTCATCCTGTCCGCTTACCTCGCCTACCAGCTGCACTCTTCCTTCGGCATCGACCCGTTCGCCGCGATCCCGATCACCACGGCCGGCATGTTCCTGCTCGGGGTCACCGTGGAGGTGCTGTTCCTGCGCCCGCTGCGCCGGGAGGACCGCGCCGAGCTGAGCCTGCTGGTCACCTTCGCCATCGCGTTGCTATTGGAAGGCGTCATGAGCCTGGTCTGGAAGACGAACTACCGCAGCATCGACACCAGCTACGCCAACGGCAGCTGGACGGTGTTCGGCTACCAGATCACCCTGGTGCGCCTGTGGGCGTTCCTGATGTCCGCCGGGGCACTGGGCCTGCTGTACCTGCTGCTGAACAAGACCCGCTTCGGCCGGGCGGTGCGGGCCACGGTGCAGAACCCGGAGTCGGCGCGGCTTCTCGGGGTGGAGTCCACGCGGGTGTCCGCGTTCGGGTTCGGGCTCGGCGCCGCGACCGCGGCGGCGGCCGGGTCGGTGTACGGGCTGCTCTACGCGTTCTACCCCGGCAGCCACTACGACCTGATCTCGCTGTTGCTGTCGATCATCATTCTGGGCGGCCTGGGCAGCATCGGCGGGGCCATCATCGGTGCCCTGGTCGTCGCCACGTCGTCGGCGATCGTCGCCTCGACGGTATCAGCGGCCTGGTCGCCGATGGCGTTCTTCGCGGTGCTGATCGTGGTCCTGCTGGTCCGCCCGCGAGGGCTGTTCGGCACGGCCGCCCGGGGTGCGATATGAGGGAGGTACGCGGAATGAGAGGCGTTCCCGGCATGGCACGGGCCGCGGTGTTCTTCGCGCTGCTGGCCAGCCTGCCGTCGTTCAACCTGGCGCACTGGGTGCTCAACCTGCTGGTGTTCACCCTGATGTACGCGGTGATGTCCAGCGCGTGGAACCTGCTCGGCGGCTTCACCGGGTACCCGTCACTGGGTCACGCGGCGTTCTTCGGCGTCGGCGCGTACGCGGTCGCGCTGTGGTTCAAGCACCATGCCATCACCAGCGGCTACGAGCCGTTCGTGGTGCTGCCGATGATCGGGCTGTTCGCCGCCGTCCTCGGGATACCGATCGCGGCGATCGCGATGCGCACCCGGTTCGACGTCTTCGCCATTGTCACGATCACGCTGCTGTTCGTGGCCCAGACCCTGGCGTTCAACCTGCGCGGCCTTACCGGCGGAGCGCAGGGGATCAGCATCACCGTGGCGCCGTTCTCGCCGGCCATGTTCGAGCGGCCGTTCTACTACGTGCTGCTGGCGCTGCTGGGGCTGGCGATGGGGATCACGTTCCTGACCATGCGCAGCAAACTGGGCCTGTCCCTGGCCGCGGTGCGCGCCGACGAGGACAAGGCGCGCGGCATCGGCGTGCGGGTGACCGGCGTGAAGCTGCTCGTCTTCGCGGTCAGCGTCGGGCTCACGGCGATGGTCGGCGCGGTCTGGGCCTACTACGAGAGCTTCATCTACCCGCAGTTCGCGATCGACCCGCTGATCACCATCGCGATCGTCCTGATGACCTTCCTCGGCGGACGGGGCACACTGTGGGGGCCGGTCCTCGGCGCGGGCATCCTGGAAGGAGCCCAGCAGCTCTTCGCCTACTGGCTCGGCGGCAGCCAGGTCTACCTGATCGCCTATGCGGCGGTGTTCCTGGTGATCATGCTGCTGCTGCCCCGGGGCATCCTGCCCACGATCCAGGACCGTATCCGGCGCCGCCGGCGCCGGGGCACGGTGAACGCCGCCGCGGTCCCGCCGGCCCTGCCGCTGGCCGAAGTGACAGTGGGAGGTGGCGCGGCATGAGCCCGCTGCTTGAGGTCCAGGACGCCACCAAGGTCTTCGGCGGGGTGCGAGCTGTGGACGGTTGCTCCTTCACGGTCCAGCGCGGCACCGTCACCGCCCTGATCGGGCCGAACGGTTCCGGTAAGACCACGCTGTTCAACCTGATCACCGGCTACCTGCCGCCGGATCGGGGGCAGGTCCGCTTCCGCGGCCGGGACATTACCGGCCTGGACGCCGGCCGGCTGTACCGACATGGGTTGTCACGCACCTTCCAGCAGGCCCGGGTGTTCCCGCACCTGTCGGTGCAGGAGAACCTCGTGGCCGCCGGAGGGTACAGCTGGCGGCAGCTGTTCACCCGGCGGGTCGGCCGGGCCGACCGGGAACGAGCCGGGCGCCTGCTCGAGGAGTTCCGCCTCGCCCCGGTCGCCGACCTGCTCGCGTCCGAGCTGTCCTACGGGCAGCGCAAGCTGCTCGAATTCGCCGCAGTGCTGATGAGCGAGCCAAGCCTGGTGCTGCTCGACGAGCCGACCGCCGGGGTCAACCCGGTACTGGTCGAGACGATGGAACGGCACATCCGCGAGCGGCACGCGGCCGGCATCACCTTCCTCATCGTCGAACACGACATGGGCTTCGTGATGCGGCTGTGCGATCCGGTCATCGTGCTGGACCGCGGCAAGCAGATCGCCGCGGGCCCGCCTGGCGACGTGCAGGCCAACCAGCTGGTCCTCGACGCCTATCTGGGGAGCTGACCATGGCACCGATCCTCACTCTCGACCATGTGGTAGCCGGCTACGGCGCCGGCGACATCCTCAAGGGCGTCGACCTGCAGGTCGAACCCGGGACCGTCGCCTGCCTGATCGGCCCGAACGGCGCGGGTAAGTCCACCGTGCTCAAGAGCGTCAGCGGGCTGCTGCGGCCCCGGCAGGGCAGCGTCACCTTCGACGGCCGCCGCATCGACACGCTCTCACCCAAGGCCAGGCTGCTGCTCGGCATCGTCCACGTCCCGCAGGACCGCAGCCTGTTCCCGAACATGACCGTATGGGACAACCTGCTCATGGGCGGCTACGCCGTCAAGGACCGCAAGGTCATCCGGCAGCGGCTCGCCCACGCCATGGAGGCGTTCCCGCTCTGCGCGCGGCGCGCACGCGACCATGCCGGGTCCCTATCCGGCGGCGAGCAGAAACAGGTCGAACTGGCCCGCACCCTGGTGCTCGACCCGCGACTGATCCTGCTCGACGAGCCCTCGATCGGACTGGATCCCAAGGCGCGCCACCAGGTCTTCGCCAGCATCCGCCAGCTCGCCGGGGACGGCCGCACGGTCCTGCTGGTGGAACAGAACGCTCGCTCCGGGCTAGCCGCCTCCGACCGGGGCGCTGTCCTGGAAGCCGGGATGGTCCGGCTCGAGGCGCCCGCGGCCGAGCTCCTCGACGACCCCGAGGTGGCGCGGCTCTACCTGGGCGGCGCCACCTCCCACCGCCCGTCCCCGACGACCGTCGCGTCATCGACCGCACCCGAACAGGAGAACTAGCAATGTCCTCGACCTCAGCACCCACGATCGGCTGGATCGGCACCGGACGGATGGGATACGCCATGGTGACGCGGCTGCTCAAGGCGGGGCACAAGGTGAGCGTCTACAACCGAACGCGCGCTAAGTGCGCACCGCTGGCCGAGCACGGCGCGACCATCGTCGACTCAATAGCTGAACTGGCTAGATGCGACGTCGTTTTCTCCATGGTCTCGGCCTCCGACGATCTGCTCGCCGTCACCACCGGGCCCGGCGGGGTGCTCGCCCAGGATGTCGCGCCGCGCGTCTTGGTGGACTGCTCCACCGTCGACGTGCCCGCCTCCGAGCAGGTCCGGCTCGCCGCCGACTCGCTCGGCGTCGGCTACCTGGCCGCGCCGGTCTCCGGGAACGCCAAGGTCGCCATGGCCGGCAAGCTCACCATGGTGGCCTCCGGGCCGCGCGCCGTGTTCGACCAGGTGCATGGACTGCTCGCCGTTATCGCCCAGGCGGTGACCTACGCCGGCGAGGGCGACCGGGCCCGGCTGGTGAAGCTGGCGCACAATATCTTTCTCGGCGTCGTGACCCAGTCACTGGCCGAGATCACCGTCTTCGCCGAGAAGGCCGGAGTGCCCCGGTCGGCGTTCCTGGAGTTCCTCAACGACTCGGTACTGGGCTCCACGTTCACCCGCTACAAGACGCCGGCGTTCGTGAACCTGGACATGACCACCACCTTCACTCCGGTGCTGCTGCGCAAGGATTTCGACCTCGGGCTGGCCGCGGCACGCCGGCTGGAGGTGCCAATGCCACTGGCGTCGGCGGCAAGCCAGGCGGTGCAGCAGGCGATCGGGCGCGGCCACGTCGATACCGACTTCGCCGTACTGCTGCTCGAGCAGGCCGCCTCGTCCGGCCTGCACCTGATGACGGAGGACGTCGCGGTGTCCGACGCCCTGGAACAGTGAGGGAGGCGATCATGAACTCGGCACAGCCGCTGGCCGCGCCCGGCCACGCCGGAGTGGACTTCGAACAGCGGGTCGACTTCGACCGGCTCCGCCGGTACCGGCTGGACCGGGCCCAGCAGGCCCTGCGCGGCAGCGAGTGCGGCGCGCTGCTGCTGTTCGACTTCTACAACATCCGCTACACCACGCAGACGTGGATCGGCGGTGCGCTGGGCGACAAGATGACCCGCTACGCGCTGCTCACCCGGGACGGCACTCCCATGCTGTGGGATTTCGGCTCGGCGGCGCGCCACCACCAGCTCTACGCGCCGTGGCTGGATCCGCGGCACTGCTATGCCGGCATGCTCGGGCTGCGCGGAGCGATCGCACCTAGCGCAGGGCTGATGGAGTCGGCGGTCCGCCAGATCAAGGGGCTGCTGGCCGACGCCGGGGCGGACGGCGCTCCGGTGGGCGTGGACCTCGTCGAACCGGCCTTCCTGTTCGAGATGCAGCGCCAGGGGCTGCGGGTCGTCGACGCGCAGCAGCTGATGCTCGACGCCCGCCAGATCAAGTCCGCGGACGAGATCACGCTGCTCACCCAGGCCGCGGCCATGGTGGACGGAGTGTACGCCGACGTCGTCGACGTGCTCCGGCCGGGGATCCGGGAGAACGACATCGTCGCTCTCGTGAACAAGCGGCTGTACGAGATGGGCTCGGACCAGGTCGAAGCGGTCAACGCCGTCAGCGGCGAACGCTGCAACCCGCACCCGCACAACTTCACCGACCGCATCATCCGGCCCGGCGACCAGGCGTTTTTCGACATCATCCACTCCTTCAACGGGTACCGGACCTGCTACTACCGGACCTTCAGCGTCGGCAGCGCCACCGCGGCCCAGCGCGACGCCTACGCCCGGGCACGCGAGTGGATGGACGCGGCCATCGAGCGGGTCAAGCCGGGAGTGGGCACCGACGAGATCGCCCGGCTGTGGCCGGCCGCCACCGAGTTCGGCTTCGCCACCGAGATGGACGCCTTCGGCCTGCAGTTCGGCCACGGGCTCGGCCTGGGCCTGCACGAACGGCCGGTCATCTCCCGGCTGAACAGCCTGGCCGCGCCGATCGAACTGCAGGCGGGCATGGTGTTCGCGCTCGAAACCTACTGCCCAGCGAGCGACGGCTTCTCCGCCGCGCGGATCGAGGAGGAGGTGGTCGTCACCGAGAACGGCCCGCGCATCCTCACCCTCTACCCGGCGCAAGACCTCGTGGTAGCCAATGCCTTCTGAGGGCTCGCGCCCATTGCACCGAAAGGTCCCAGCTATGACCGATACTGTCTTCGGCCCGGACGGCGGGCCGGCCGATCTCTACATCGGCGGCAAGTGGCTGCCCGCCCGGGACGGGCGCCGCTTCGACGTGATCAACCCGGCCACCGGTGACGCGCTGGCGAGCGTCGCCGACGCGGGGGTCCCCGATGCCCTGGCCGCGGTGGAGGCGGCGCACGCCGCCGGCTCCTACTGGGCCACGACCGCGCCGCGCGACCGGGCCGAAATCCTGCGCCGGGCATTCGAGCTGATGACCGCGCAGGCCGAGGAGTACGCCCGGCTGATCTCGCTCGAGAACGGCAAGGCACTGCCCGACGCCCGCGGCGAGGTGGCCTACGCCGCCGAGTTCTTCCGCTGGTACGCCGAAGAGGCGGTGCGGCTGACCGGGACGCTGGCCACCGCGCCGTCCGGCGCGAACCGTATTCTCGTCACCCGCCAGCCGGTCGGGGTGTGCGTCCTGGTGACACCGTGGAACTTCCCGGCCGCCATGGCCACCCGCAAGATCGGCCCGGCCCTGGCGGCGGGCTGCACGGTGGTGCTCAAGCCCGCGAGCGACACCCCGCTCACCGCGCTCGCGCTGGCCCGGACGCTGGCCGACGCCGGCGTGCCTGCGGGCGTGGTCAACGTCGTTCCCGGCCGGCGGCCGGGGACGATCGTGTCCGCGATGCTGCACGACGGCCGGGTCCGCAAGCTGTCCTTCACCGGGTCCACCGAGGTCGGCCGGCTGCTGCTCAAGGAGGCGGCCGACAATGTGATCAACACCTCGATGGAACTGGGCGGGAACGCGCCGTTCCTGGTGTTCGCCGACGCCGACCTGGACGCGGCGGTCGACGGCGCCATGGTGGCCAAGATGCGCAACGCGGGCGAGGCCTGCACAGCGGCGAACCGGTTCTACGCCGAATCCGGGATCGCCGCGGAGTTCGGCCGACGGCTAGCCGGGCGCATGGCCGCACTTACCGTCGGGCCTGGTACCGACGCGGCCACCGAGGTGGGGCCGCTCGTCAACGCCGCCGCGGTGGACAAGGTCGAGTCCTTGGTCGCCGGGGCGCTCGCGGCCGGCGCCCGGTCCCTGGCCGGCGCAGGCCGTCCTGACCGTCCCGGCTACTACTACCCGCCGACCGTGCTCGCCGACGTGCCCGCCGACGCGGCCATCCTGGCCGAGGAGATCTTCGGGCCGGTAGCCCCGGTGGTCACGTTCACCGACGAGGATGAGGCCATCCGGCTCGCGAACGCCACCGAGCACGGCCTCGTGGCCTACGTCTACACCGGCGACCTCGCCCGCGGGCTGCGGGTCAGCGAGCGCCTGGACGCCGGGATGATCGGGCTCAACCGGGGCGTTGTGTCCGACCCCGCCGCTCCGTTCGGCGGCGTGAAGCAGAGCGGGATCGGCCGCGAGGGAGGCCACGAGGGCGTGCTGGACTACACCGAGCAGAAATACATCGCGACGCAATGGTGATCCCTCCCGCCCCGGCCAGCCCCGCCCCGGCCAGCCCTGCCCCGGCCCGCCCTGCCCTGGCCCGCCCTGGCCTGCCCGGGCTGCGCCGCCTGGATCACATCGGGTTCACCGTGCCCGACCTGGCCCAGGCCCACCAGTTCCTCACCGAGGTGCTCGGCTGCGAGTACCTTTACGCGCTGGGACCGTTCCGGGCCGATGACGACTGGATGCGCGAGCACCTCGGCGTTCACCCCCGCGCCGTGATGCGGCAGCTGTACTTTTACCGGTGCGGCGAGCAGGCCGTGTTCGAGGTATTCGAGTACACCGCGCCCGGCCAGCTCGCCGCCCTGCCCCGCAACAGCGACATCGGCGGGCATCACGTCGCGCTCTACGTCGACGACCTGGACCGCGCCGTAGCGCATCTGCGGGCACACGGCGTGGCCGTGCAGGGCGACCCCACGGCGAGTAGCGGCCCGTCACAGGGTCAGCGGTGGGTCTACTTCCTCAGCCCGTGGGGCATGCAATTCGAGCTCGTGTCCTATCCCGGCGGCAAGGCCTTCGACCGTCTCAACACCCAACGCGACGCTTCGCAAGGGAGCACCCCATGACCACCCACCACGCCCTGCGGCCCGACGCGCCCCTGGGTCGAGATCGCCGTGTGAATCGCCCCGAGTTTCGTAGAGGCTCGATCGAGAGGACGATCGGGTCATGGCAGGAAGGACTCCGTACCCGCAGGAGATGAAGGAGCGGGCAGTGCGGATGGTCAGGGAGGTCCGCGAGAA
>Ga0137379_10004237_pt1 | contig 13454 bp, 8 predicted proteins | sample SagtaG_18_FD_104812 | JGI IMG/M metagenome (GOLD analysis project Ga0137379, IMG submission 104812) | Vadose zone soil microbial communities from Sagehorn Ranch, Mendocino, California, USA - Sage2_L_80_16 metaG | ecosystem: Environmental > Terrestrial > Soil > Vadose zone | place: USA...
AAGCTTACGAAATCGGTCTTGTGAAATCTGCTCCCAGGCAATTGTCCCGTCCGTGGCGAGTTTGTCGGCGATCCAAAATGTAAGCGGCCCACGCTGAATGCTGCTCGGTTGTCCCCGTGCCATCGCCCGGTCAGAAATCCGCCAATATTTAGGCACGCCGCCGATTTGAGCACGTGGAATCGGTTTTGCCTATCGGGGATGATCCCTGATTTTTTCTTAAGTTTTTTCTCGGATTTCTAGCAGAACATCGGGTATAGGATTAGGGGAGAACGAGCGCCATGGGCAAAAACCACACAAATAGTCAAAGGTCTGGACGTTTGCGGAGCGCGGCGCACGCCCCCGAGCTTTTCAGCCTCCATGAGGCAGACAAAAAACCGGGGACGGCGGAGGAGGCGTTTCCGATAGAGTCCCCGATACAATCCCCTATAGCGTCGGCGATAAAATCGAAAGTGCTCATTGTCCATCACGCGCCGCTCGTCCGTTCGGGGTTAGCCGGGCTGATTGACGCGAGCGACTGCTTTACAGTATGCGCGCAAACTGGCGATGCACCGAGGGCGCGAGAAATGTTTGTCGAATATCAACCGCACCTGGTCCTGCTTGGATTGACGCTTCATCGCGGAAACGGAATCGAGTTAATCAAAGATTTCGAGAGATTGAATAACGCAGTCCGAACTCTTGTGTTTTCGGCACGCGAAGATCCATTGTCCATTCAACGCGCGTTCCGCGCCGGGGCGCACGGATACTTGGGGATGGAGGACGATGGCTCGGAAGTCTTGAAAGCGCTTGACTGGATCTCAGCCGGTTATCTCTATGCAAGTACAGCCGTGACCCAGCGTCTTTTGGAAAGTCTCGCGAGTAACGAAATTGAACCGGCGCGCTCTGAGGTCAAACCGCTGAGCGATCGGGAGCTGCAAGTTTTTTCTTTGATTGGACGCGGTTTCGGTGCCTCCCGCCTCGCCAGTGAGCTGCATCTGAGCGTGAAAACAATCGAAACGTACCAAGCGCATATCAAAGAGAAGCTTGGATTGCGCAGCGCTGCCGAGCTGAACGATAAGGCTGCGCGTTGGACGCTGCATTCAATGCGCCGAAATCGGCAATTGAAGAAGTTGCAAACGGCGGGAGCCAGAGCAGTCTCAATCTAAACCTTCTCTCGGCGAGGGCACACAGCTTCGCAGGGACCGGGAGCGGCTCGCTGACGGTTTTGCTTTACTAAAGCCGTCACGTGATGTTCAAATTCGCGCTAAAGGTCAGAACTATTCGTTGGGCCATACGAAAATGATTTCGCCAGAGGATTACATCGAACAGCGCTTGAACGATCAGATAAACTGGTACGGTCAAAAGAGCCGCACGAATCAACTTTGGTTCAAGCGTCTGCGTTTTGCCGAGATCGTTGCCGCTGCCGTAATTCCATTTCTAGCCGGTTTCGCGGGCGAGTCGCTGTCCATCAAGATAGCGATAGGTGCCTTGGGCGTTGTCGTTGCCATAATTGCCTCGCTCCTCGCATTGCTGCGTCTTCAGGAACATTGGATCAACTATCGAGCTATAGCGGAGGCGCTCAAAACAGAGAAATTTTTGTTTCTGACGCAAACACAGCCTTACGATGCGGGTGACATCTTCCACTTCCTGGTCCAGCGCGTTGAAGCCCTGTTGTCAAAGGAGAACACTGAGTGGATGCAATCCATGATTAAGCCATCTAAGGAAGAGAGTGATGCTTGAGATTGTCCCGGCTTCACTTGAGTCGGAGCATAGGGATAAAGAACACCTAACAGGCTTATACTTGAAGTAACATCCTATGCCAGCAGCGCCCGGGGACCAACAGCTGCCAAGCCCACAGGAAGTCTTCATTTCTTATTCGCGCAAGGACACGGACTTTGTGCGTCGTTTGGATGAGGCTTTGAAAAGTCGTGGTCGAGAGGCGTGGGTGGACTGGGAGGACATTCGCCCGACGGAAGAATGGATGCAGGCCATCTACGCCGCAATTGAAGGCGCCGACACTTTCATTTTTGTGCTCACGCCGGATTCCGTTACTTCCGTAGTCTGCGGTCGCGAAATCGCGCACGCAGCGGCACATAACAAACGGATGGTGCCAATTGTCGCACGGGAGCTGAACGCGGGCACGGCGCCCGAAGCGCTGGCAAAGCTAAACTATATCTTCTTTCGCGAGAGCGACGATTTTGAAAAAGCGACTGACACACTGATCAACGCGTTGGAAACCGATCTTGATTGGGTCCGCGCCCATACCCGGCTGCTCACCCGTGCAATTGAGTGGCAAAGCAAAGGTAAAAACAAGAGCTTTGTCTTGCGCGGTGATGATCTGCGAGCCGCCGAGCAGTGGCTCGCGCAGGCCGGTACTGCGAAAGAACGCCAACCTACCGTGCTGCAAACCGAATACATCATTGCGAGTCGGAAAGCTGAGACTCGGCGGCAACGAACTATCCGAACATGGGTCAGCGTCGCGGCTCTGATCGCAGTCATACTTGCCTCCTGGGCCACAATTGCAGCTAAACGAGCGGCCGCGCAGAAACGCGAAACACAACGGTTGCTTGTGGTGTCCGACGCCAATCGCGCCGAGGAGCTATTCTCCAAAGGAGAAAGTGCCAGTGCGATTGCCTTCTTGGCGCGAGCGGTAGAACAGGATCCAGAAAAATACAGTGCCGTCTCAGACCGCCTTTGGTTCGCCTTGACTGAGCGCTCTTGGTCGATGCCCCTTTCTGCGCCGATGCGTCATGACGATCGCGTCTTGAGCGCATCCTTTGACGGAATGGGCCAACGAATAGTGACTGCGTCGCAAGATTTCACCGCGCGCATCTGGGACGCCAAGTCCGGCGCGGCGTTGGCCGCGCCTCTTCGTCACCCGAAGCTGGTGCGACGCGCCTTGTTTACTCCTGATGGCAGCCACGTTCTCACGATCTGTTATGATGGAATCGCTCGGCTGTGGGACGCAACGTCCGGGCAACCTGTGCCGCACTGGCAAATCGAGCATCCTAGGGAGATAAACTCAGTTGCTTTTAGCCCATCCGGTAAATGGGTCGCAACTGGTTCGGCCGATGGATTGGTGCGCGTATCGGATTTGGTGACGGGAAATCTTCTCGGAGAAGTCTGTCAGGATGAAAATGTTCACACCCTCTGTTTTCATCCAATAGACGATATGCTTCTCCTAAGTGTAAGTGGGCAGGTTGCGAAGTTATGGCAACTACCGGGTGGCGAAGCACTTTTCGAAATGTCTCACGAAGCCGACATCAAATCGGCGCAATTTAGCCCGACTGGCGACCGGATTGTGACTGCGGGTAGCGATCGAACCGTTCGAATCTGGGGAGTGGCCAATCGCGGCTTGATTGCCCAGCCGATTGTTCATGACGATGAAGTGTCAAATGCGGTCTTGAGTCCGAATGGAGAATTGATAGCTACGATAGCCGGCCGCCGGCTTCAGGTTTGGGAAATGGCGGTACCACGCGCACCAAAATACGCTTTCGATTACGATCAGGAGGTTAGATGCGCTACTTTTAGTCCCGATGGCCTCGTTCTCTTTAATGGGATGGACGACGGAACAGTCGCTTCTCATAACATGCTGACCGGCGATTCAGCCGGTGAACCTATCCGAGAAGATGGCGCAATTGTAGCCATCGAGCAGAGCCAATCAGGGGGCCAAATTCTGATTGCTACTGCGAATGGCATCACGCGCGTGTGGCAGGCTCCGCCACGTTTTCCTATTTCGGATCGGTTCGCACAAACCGGACCGGTTGAATCGCTGAACGTTTCGCCTAAAGATCGATTTTTGCTGACCGGCTCAGCTGACGGTAACGGCTACCTATGGAACTTAAAAAATCCCACCGCACCGGCAAAACAATTGGCCCACGCAGTTGCCGTCCTATGCACGGATTTCAGTCACGACGCTAAGTATGTCCTGACTGGAGGCGCCGATGCCAAAGCGCGCCTCTGGCTGGCCGCTTCGGGCAACTTGGTGGGACAGCCGCTTGCGCACTCTAGCACCGTTTTTGGAGTCTTGTTTAGCCCAACCAGTAATCTCTTTGTAACCGCGACGGACGACGGCACGGCCCAATTTTGGGATTTAGCCACGCAACGCGCAGTTGGGAAAACAATGCGCCACCAGGCCAGGCTCACCAGCATCGATTTCACTCACGACGGAAAGCGATTTCTCACTGCGGGATTAGATGGAAAACTTCGGATCTGGTTTTCGGGAACTGGCGAACCGGTTGGTTCGCCATTGATCGATACGAAGGAGATTACCTGCGCCCGGTTTTCGCCGAGGAGCGACTTGGTAGCTGCGGGATCTCGTGATGGATGCATCACCGTCTGGTCTGAGGCCGCCCTTGATAAACCTCTGCGACGATGTGTCGATAAAGCAGCCATATCCGATCTCGCCTTTAGCCCGGACGAGCGATTTTTAGTGGCCGCGTCGGAAGATGGCACGGCTGAAATTTGGAATGTTTCCACAGGTAGATCGGTTGGCGATTTGCTAACGCAAACTGCCGCCATCTCGAAAGTCGTTTTCAGTTCTGACTCGGCAAAAATTGCAACGGGTTCGGAAGACGGCGTCGTCCGAGTGTGGGACGCGGCGACGGGGAGAGCGCTTACGGAACCGCTCCGTCATCAGAAGGCGGTTCGGCGCCTTGCCTTCAGCGAAGACGGGCGCAGTTTATTTTCCGGAGGGCGCGATGGGGTAGTGAAGGCATGGGACATTGCCTCGAATCTGGCGGCGTCTGACCGGATCTGGCTGGTGAAATTTGCTCGATCAATTGTGCCCGCCCGCTTGAACGCAGCTGGACGGATTGAATTACAGACCGTCGCGACGCGGGAAAGCTTGTACTCGGAGGGAGCGACATCGTCCGCCGCGGCACGCGCGCTCTTCAATTGGTTCTTCGCCCCTACGGCCAAACGTCCTCTGACACCGTATAACAACACAACGCTGGCGGATTATCTGCGCAAAGAGAATCATGAGAGCTCAGCTGTGTCATTGGCGGAGCAGCGCTTCTTCGCGGTTGGGTCTACTCGTTAGGCCAAGGCCTGGATGTGATTTCCAACGACTTAGCGGCCAGAGGCACAGGAGACAAATCCGACAATCAGGGATAGGGGTCCACGGACTCAGTCGTGGATTCGTCAGAGTCGGCCTGATACACGTGGTATTTCTTTATTGCTTCGGGTAACCAAGAGGGATCCGCTGGCTCATCCCCGAATGGCACACCTGTCAGGTTCAGGTTGGCATTAAGGTAACCGAAGGCGTTGTGGCTTCCTTTGGTGAGCGCGTCGATCGCAGCGGCCGCCAGATAACGACTTTGCCGGTCACCAGAGCTTGCCTCCTTTCGCAGCGCTGGAAGGCTTTGATCACCCAGCAGCAGGAATAACCGAACAGCGTGAGATGCGTTATATCTCTGGTTATCAGCGCGTAGGTTGGCGGCGACCGAATCAAGGATGGCCGGCGTAAAGAGGGTAGAGTAATCGCGTAGCAGTCCGCGCTTCTTGAAAAGCCAGGCTGTTCCCCAAAGCACAAACACATTATTCGTTCTGCCGATTTGCTCCTTCAGCAATGGCTCAAAGGTGGAGAAATGTTTATTCATGAACGGCCATGCTTCCCAATGCGCGCCCGGTGTGTGGATTGGCTCCAAATCTCCAGCGTCCCTCTTTAGTTCGAAAATCACCCCATTCTGAACTTGGCTGTCCTGCTCGGCCAAGCGAGCGATCACGAGGCGGGCGAAGCGTTCATCGGGGGCGAACGAAGAAGTATTGAACAAGACATAAAAAATGGCGTCGCCTTCCTGGCTGTCCGTGTCCGTTTTATAAAGTTCATCCAAAAGATCCTCCTTCACATCTTCTCGATGCTGGAGAAGCCAATTGGTCGCTCGCACACAATTACCCGGTATCTTGTCGTTGTGAAGATCGTGCAACGCCTGGCGAACTTCTGCGGAGCTTTGCCCATTCACGCGACCAGTCGTGATGGCTAACAGGAGACAAGTCGCATTAAGAATATGCGATGTTAGCAGCCGGTAGATGCTACGGCCAAGCATCGACGACGACGCAGCAGTCCTGCTCATTGTGGCAATTAAACCAAATCAGGGGGTTCCAGTCAACATGAGGCACTTGGAGACTGACGAGAAAAGAATCGCCTCCAGTCTGCTCAACTGATTCAATTATGTTGTGCGGAAGCAAGATAGCTTAAATTCTTGCCGGCCGCGTTTGGTTGCTTGTCCCTGCAAGAATATTGCTCCGGGTAGACAGCAGCCCGCTGGTTATGACAACGTGAAGCTGCTCGCATTGATCACGCTCACTGCTGTAAAGTCGCGAAATTAATAGCTACAAAAGCTAAAAGAATCGAGAGAACCTCGCTAAATAATGGCGGACATTTTCATCTCCTACTCGCGTAAGGACAAGGACTTTGTGCGTCGTTTGGATGAGGCTTTGAAAAGTCGTGGTCGAGAGGCGTGGGTGGACTGGGAGGACATTCGCCCGACGGAAGAATGGATGCAGGCCATCTACGCCGCAATTGATGGCGCCGACACTTTCATTTTTGTGCTGACGCCGGATTCCGTTACTTCCGCAGTCTGCGGTCGCGAAATCGCGCATGCAGCGGCACATAACAAACGGATGGTGCCAATTGTCGCGCGGGAGCTGAACACCGGCACGGCGCCCGAAGCGCTGGCAAAGCTAAACTATATCTTCTTTCGCGAGAGCGACGATTTTGAAAAGGCGACTGACACGCTGATCAACGCGTTGGACACCGATCTTGATTGGGTCCGTGCCCATACCCGTTTGCTTACACGCGCCATCGAGTGGGAAAGCAAAGGTAAGAACAACAGCTTTGTGTTGCGCGGTGATGATCTGCGCACAGCCGAGCGATGGCTCGCGGTAGCGAGCACTAATAAGGAGCCGAAGCCTACTGCGCTCCAAACGGAATACATTATTGCCAGTCGCAAGGCGGCAACACGACGCCAGCAGATCACGCTTGGGGCCGTAACTTTCGGACTTGTGGTTGCCATTGTACTCGCGATCGTGGCATTCTTCGCTCGTCAGGAAGCGGTCAACCAAAAGGGCAAAGCAATTGCCGGTCGGAGTCGGGCGGACGACGTGATTCATTTTGTTCAAGACGATCTACCCGAAAAGCTCCGCCCGATCGGTCGCCTCGACTTGATGGAAGGCGTGGCAGTAAAGGTGGACCAGTATTACAGCCAAATGGAAAAAGCCGAAGGCGAGTCGGTCGATACCTTGCTCGGCAAGTTTTGGGTTCTCGTAAACGAGGGCAATATAGCTGCAGACAAGGGTCGCAGTGATGACGCTCTCGCGAAATATCGTTCGGCTGTCCAGTTTGCAGAAAAGGCACAGCGTCTGGACCCGCACTCGGACAAAGCGCTATACGATCTCGCGAGCGCTCAAATCGTCCTTGCTACTCAGTTATCGCAAAACCCAGGAGGAGGAAGCGATGAGATTTCCAAGGCTCGGGAAACGTTGGAGAAGCTTGTGGCCCGCGATCCTTCCAACGCACTCTGGCAAAGCCAACTAGCGACCAGCTACAGCGTAGAAGCGACTGGTTTGCTCGGACAAGGGCAATTAGACACGGCACTTACCAGCTTCCGAAAGGCTTATGCGATCCAAGAAAAGCTCGTTGCAGAAGCTCCGAACGATTCGAGAAGGCTGAGTGAGTTGGCAACTGCCCACACCAATATCGGCAGGGTTCTTTTCCAACAGCAACAATTCGATGCCGCCCTCGACGAGTACCATGCGAGCCGGGAGATCCTTCGCAAGCTCGTGCAGATCGATCCGCGCAATGCTGACTGGCATCGAGCTCTTGCCTGGACCTACAAAAATATCGGCGAAACGCTCCAGGGACAGGGACAGACCGCTGTCGCGCTTGATGAATTTCGCAAATATTCGGTCGGCATGGACACGGTTGCGGCTATCGACCCGGTAAACGCGGTGTGGCAGCGATCGGCAGCCGAAGCGCACTGTTTCATCGCGGTCACACTTTTCGCACAGAAAGAGCTTGAAGAGGCAAGGAACGAATTTCGTAGATGCCACGCCGCCATGACGAGGTTTGCTCAGGACGATCCCACCAATGCCGAGATGCAAGTTACAGCTGCCAGCGTTTGCGCTCAGCTTGCGCTCGCTAACGTGGCACTGAATGAAGGGGGCGAGGCCTCTGAAGTCGTGCAGCAAGGACTAGCGATTCTCGCTGAACTTGAGAAAGGCGGGCCGCTTCCACCGTCGGGGGTCGCAACTCTCAAGTTGCTGCAGGAACTCGAGCAAGCATTGGCTGGGCGGCGGCATTAAGATGCGAAGTTTTGGATCGGGATGACATCCCGGTTCGAAAACTACAGGAGGACCGGAGTAATGGACCAAAGTTTACGATGAGCCGATCAAAACCGGCGATTGAGCATTGCCGGTGGTCGGCCCTTGCCGACGCCGAAAACATTCCTAATTGGTTCTGACGTTGTGCTGAGTGAAGTAGGCTGAGGCCTTGGGACGCAATAGGAAGAATACAACAACAAGGTAATAGATAATACCGAGAATTGGTTTCTCATGGAACATAAAGAACGCGATTAGATAGCCGAAGGCTCCCCAGCAGATGTATAGCAGACGCGCCCAGTTGGCTCCCCTCAGCATGAAAATGGCCGAAACCGTGGAAATGATCATATCAACAAAAAACGTCAAATACTGCACCGGCGTAGGAGTTGGATACTTGGCAATCATTTCCTGCACTACTGGGTCATTGACGGCAGACTTGTTGACTCTCAAGATACTTCCCAGCGTTGCCAGCAAAAAGAGCGCGTTACTCACGAGTGTGATCCACGCAATTACGGCGATTGAGATCGGTCGTCCGTTCGTTGATCGGTTGGAGATCATATCGACTGACTGCCCGGTGGGAAAAGGGGTGAGATGCTCTGCTCGAAGTACCCTGCTTAGCTCGATCTTGGCACCGCGGCTAACTGCTGGACGCCAGAAGATCGAGTAGGACATGAGAGCTACGACGACGAAGACGAGGCCAAGGATCAATTCGAAAATTGTGTTTGAGACTTCGCTCGATACCCTAATTTTGGAGAGCGCGATAAACAGCAGCATGCTTCCCCCGAAAACCGTGAATCCCGCTATCAGGACGGCTGTCAATAAGACGATTGCAAGGGATATTGCCAGCTTGGGGAGCGCCCTCCGCCAGCTTTTAGAGTAGTCGATGCAGCGCGCATTGCCGAAGGCGTCAAGGAGACCTTGGGCACTTCCAGGACTGCACGCGGTGTTTCTGAGACATACCGTATGCGACCACCGTCTAGCCTTGTCGATCATTTCAGCCTCCGTTCCAAGTGCGGCGCTTCCTTCCGAAATATCTACCAGGATAGTCTGCGCGCGGTCGATCAACTCGTCGGCAACTGGCTGCCAATCGTCATCTCGTGCGCGAAGGACCATTGGCACACTGCGCAGAGGATGCAGAAGCCTCAAACCTGCAAATCCCACTAGGAACGGATCCCAGTCCCTGGGTCTGCTATGCGTAGGCGTCAGAAACACAACAGGCACACCAGCTCTCGACTGCCTTAGTATTAGGGCTACGACCGTTCGGTCGGCGAACGTGGAGAAGCGCCGCAGGAACAGCACAAAAGGACGATATAGAAACGCTCGCGGCTTGGGATGCCGAAGAATAAGTGGGCCGACCGCGCCAATTGCCCAGAGAACGGCGAAAAGCATGCTCTCGGCAGCCCCTGCCAATATCAAGACTGATGTCTCTTCTATTGAACCGTATTGCCACGGCCATAAGTCTGCGATCGCAGCGGCGTCCCGCTGGAATCGGTGGACGATCTCGTCGAGTTGCGACGGCGATAATTTCGACATGGTGGCGAAGGTTGGCGGCATCCAGAAGGAACAGAAAGATACGTAAATGCCGGTGAGAGTAGCGACGACGGCAACAGCGATGATTGCGAACCGGCGGCTTCTTGTCCGGTCCAAAAGCTGTGGTGGCAGTGCTCGTAGGAGAAACCGCCCGAATGCGACCCCGAGGGCGAAGTCCAGGATACCACCAATGCACACAGCGGCCAGTCCGCTGGCGAGCGCAAGCGCCCTGTGCGTGGAAGGCAAGCGCAAGCAATACATTTGAATTAAACTGATGGAACCGGTCCAGAGCGCGCTGAGTATGAGCAACACGGATCCGCACCAAGTCGCTGATAGGTAGCTCAGAAACCGTACGCTGATGCTGAATCCGCTCCGTACAGAGGTGGCATTTTCGAGACTCCGTCCATCAGTTGGAGGGCTCATCAGCAATATCCGCCGTGGTTAGGAATGCTAAGAATCGCTCCTAAATCGTGCTTTTGCATCGCACCGATATATTTGGTCGCAAGGATAACCAATGAACTATCACGCACTCAGTGCTATCGCAGCCGCATTTGGAGGGATAGTTCACAAAGTTAGTGGAAAAGTCTGCATTAGAATCACGCGAGTGGGAGCTTCTTCAGTGGAGACACTGCCAGGAGCGTTTTGAGTTTGGTCACTTGGTCTTGGGTGGATTGCTTCATCCATTCTTCGGGAGCAGCGGCAAAGGCTTCCTCCAGTCGCTGCTGACCTAGCGTTTCGTCCTCTAATCCAATCTGCGCTTCGGCAAGAGTGGCCAAAACCCAATACCTTTTTTCCGGAAACTTACTCCCAGGCGGCAGGGGCGTGGTGCGCGCATTAGACTCGAGCCATTCGTTGCAAATAGAGATTACTTCCTCGCGTACGCGGCGCGCTTGCACGAAGTCGGCAACGGCTTCCGCAAAGCCGATGGGATGAGCTGCGCGCTCATTGAGCAGGTATGCGTAGTTAATCCCGTTATAATGGTCGTTGCGCAGATAGAAACCGCGCTCGTAGGCGCGCACCGCTTCGTCGAGATAGCTACTCTCTTTAGTGAGTTCCCATAAGCGCTTATGCACCGATCCCCACAATCCAAGTGTCTCAGTGTCGTTGGACGTCTGCGGCTCGAGCGGCTTCAAGAGATCGCGTGCTGCCTTGAACGCTTCCTCGGGAGTGGGATACTTGCTCTTATAAGTGGCAAGCGCGAGTCGCTGGAGAACGTACGGATCTTCCGGGTTCTCGGTTTGCTGGCCCACGGACGTTTCCGAAGCACCCGCTCTTCGCATCTCACGAATTTCTTCGAGCAGCATCCTGGCCTTGACCCAGTTACCGGCCTTTTGCGCTTCATCCACTCGCTGCATCAACTCGCTGTGCGCCGGGGTGCCAGTCCCGGCTGCGTTCTCGGTGGATTTTGCAGCTGCTGCTACCGCGGCTTTTACTTCAGGTGAAATCGAAGGTGGAGTGAGACGTTCGATAAACTTGTACACAGGGCTGTCTCCCCGGAGCTCAGGCTTCGTCGCCATTATGCTCCGAATTGCAGCCGTCAGCTCGCTGGTGAAACGTTTCGCTTCGCTTACGCCGATGTCTTCGCCCAAATGCCGATATTGGCGGATGATAATGTGATTCAAATCAAAGAATGGTGACTTCATGATCTGCTCTTCGGCAATGACCACTGTCGTGTAAGGGCGAAGTGCGTGCCGCACACCCAATTCGTAGATCGCGTTCCGGTTTGAAGTAGAAAGATCCGCCACGACGACATCCGCCTTTAACAACAGCTCAAACATCGGCAGGTCGATCAGTCCGGAGTGCACGATCTCGTCTGCCCGTATGCACTTGAGGCCGGAAGCTTCGACTGCGGGCTTGATGAGGTTGGTATAGGACTGGTCGAGATCGAGGACCCGACCAGTCTCGAAGTCGGTCTTCTTTCCGAACCCCATGACAACAAAGCACGTGCCAGTTTGTCCGGTCCGATCTGACTGCGTTGGCATATCTTTTATCCCAAGCTATCCTGTTGCCGCCTGCACGGAACATTGTTTGCGAAATTGGACATCATCGATTTGTTCGCGGATACCGTGCGGCCCACCTCATCATGTCAAACCACTACTGCGAATTTTGTCGGCACGGAGAATTAGGTTTGAAAACTAATGATGATGCAGCGAGGAGCATCCGGTCAAGGACTGTTGTATTATCATGAGACGAAATACAATTCGGTTCGCGAACGGAAATCGCGCCGTAGCTGTCACCGCATCGCGCGATGCAAGCGCGAAGGCGATTCTGGACGCTCTCGAAATTGCATCGCCACGCGCTGTGATTCTGCTCTTCGGCGGCGCGGCTGGCCTTGAGGATTCACGCAAAACTCGTGTGGCGACCTTGTTTGCCGAAGGAGTTACTCCCGTCGCAGCTGAATTAGGCGCGCTCATTATCGATGGAGGCACACAATCCGGTGTTATGGCGATAATGGGCGAAGCGGTCGCACAATCACACGCGACGGTTCAGTTGCTTGGGATCGCACCTGAAGGGAAAATTACGAATCCCGAAATTGCAGGCGCATCCAAAATCCCGGAGGGCGCTTCTCTGGAACCAAATCATTCGCATTTCGTTTTGGTGAAGAGCAACGACTGGGGCGGAGAGACAACGACAATGTTAGAACTCGCCCGCGCATTCAAAGCACAGACCGTTGCAATCCTCGTCAACGGTGGTGCGATTGCGGGGGATGAAGCTCTGCAAAGCGTGCACAATGGATGGCCACTCCTCGTCATCGAAGGCAGCGGCAGATTTGCGGACGAACTAAGCGCCGCCGTACGCGATGGTCAGGCAGCGAAATCCGTCGAAGTGCGTGAGATCGCATGCTCCGGCCGCGTTGCGTTATTTCATATCGATGATGCTGCTGAGAAATTAAGAGACCGGCTACGCCAAATGTTGCGCTACTGATGTGGCGATCTTATTTCCGCAGCCAATTCCGCCACGGATTTCGCGTAAGCAATTATCTCGGGACGATACTCGAAATGCATCGTATCAGGACAATTTCTAATTCGTCACGGCTCTAACAAACCAATTCAAAGTGCGTTCCGCAAGAGCACGATCTACACCGACGGCTGACGCTCATGACGAACAGGCTGGTAGGTTAGAGGCATCATCGCATCCACCATCAGAGCAATGATTTTCCCAGAATCCATCGTCACATCAACGGCGATTGAGTCTTTCTGGAGCTACGCCCTGTGCCTGGCGATTCTCTCGTTGAAATTAGCTTGGCATTAAAACGACACTTTTGTAGAGGTACGGCACGAACCGAAGACTCACTTTTGCACAAGCCTCGTTCGCCATCATCCTGACTGTGTTGGCCGCGGATGCGGCTGATTTTCAACAGGTGCACGAGCGTGCTCGGTCTCAAGGCACAGTTTATTTTACAGTCCTAGACAAGAACGATTATTACAATTCCAACGGTGAGCGTCTCACATCCGTCGCTGACATCCTACGTCAAGATCGTGCCAACTACCATAACGGCCAAGGGGGGCCTCGGGACGAGGATGACGGAGGGATCTTCGCAACAAAGGAGGGTCGCAGTAAGTTTGACACCTATGCCATTGTTCTGGAAACCCTCCCCGCGTCTCGCATTATTCAGGGACAGGGAGGGG
>Ga0137379_10004241_pt1 | contig 13452 bp, 12 predicted proteins | sample SagtaG_18_FD_104812 | JGI IMG/M metagenome (GOLD analysis project Ga0137379, IMG submission 104812) | Vadose zone soil microbial communities from Sagehorn Ranch, Mendocino, California, USA - Sage2_L_80_16 metaG | ecosystem: Environmental > Terrestrial > Soil > Vadose zone | place: USA...
ATCGCGCGCGTGATCGCCCGCATGTCTTGGCGGAGCTCCTCGTTGCTCGGCCGTCCCCAGAACCAGTAGCCGTTGTATGCGGAGTGGATTGTCAGATCGGGGTACAGCGTGAAGGTCGCCGGCAGATACGGGTGGTGCAGACCATCGGTCGTTTCCCTCAGCCGGAGCTCGTCGAGGTAGATCCGATCCGAGTCCGATAAGAACGTCCAACGGGCACCGAGCCCTGCGCGGAAGGCTGACAGCTCGAGTGATTGATCGACGCTCACCGAGACGAGACGGCTGTAGGCGACCTCGGCTTCGTCCTGCAAGCGGACGAGGCGCCGGAAGAAAGCCTGCTCCTTCGGGCACCACCAGCCGCGGAAGAAGTTCAGGACCAGCGGGTCGCCCTCGGCTAGCTCACTCAGCCGGCGGCGAACACCTGAATGATCTGCAAGCTCTAGGTCGGGAAAGCGGCTTGCCGTAGTCAGATCGGCGCCCATCGTGCCTTCTTCCTTCTCAGGTCGACCCGTCGGCCAGTCGCTGGTGGCCGGTACGGAAGAACGCGACCGCCTCGTCCAGCGATGAGATCTCTTCGACGGTTCGTGTTGCGCCGAACGACACGTTCCAGTACTCGTCACGAACGGGCGGCCCGGCATGCGGGCCGACGTACAGGTACGGCAGGGCGTGGTCATCGTCGCCTGGTGATGCGCCGTAGTTCACCGCTTCGATCGTGATCCCGACGTCGAAATGCTCCGGCCACAGGATCGGCTCCTGCGGTGCAGCGCCGAGCTCGGCGGTCAGCCGTACCAGCGCCGCGGTGGCGAGTTCGTACCAGTCGGCCAGCGCCTGCGCACAACGCGCGTCGACGCGCAACGCCGCATCAGGCTCCAGCGGTGTCGCCGGCGGGTACACCGTCGGGGGCATGCCCGGTTCGACACCCACGAACTGCGCAGCCTCCGCAACAGTGGTCAGAGGCACCGTACGTAGCCCGGCATCGTCGACGACGACGAGTTCGGTGTTCACGACGCTCAACCGCGTGTTTCCGCGCAGCGGATGCGTTGTTTCGAATCCGCCGGCGACGGGACGAAGCGATATCTCGCCCGTTTCCGCGTATTCGGCGGCCGCCAGCACGTGCTCGGCCAGGCGATGCCAGCTGTCACGCGTGGCCGCGAACAGCTCGGTGGACTGCAGAGTGGTCATGTCCTTACGTCCCGTCGTGATCGGTATCGACTTGCAGGATGCGGTCCGCGACCAGTCCGGCGGCGCAACTCGTCATGTCTGAGCAGTCCTCGCGGGTCGCACCGCGTTACGGCTGCGCCACGCGATGAAACGTCTCGGCCATCGGGAGGACAGCACCTTCAAACAGTCACTGTGAGGAGCACGCCGTGAAGGGACTACAGGGCAAGGTCGGCATCGTGACCGGAGGCAGCTCCGGCATCGGCCAGGCGATCGCCATCCGTCTGGGTCAGGAGGGCGTCGACGTCGCCATCAACTACGTCGGCCGTCCAGAAGGCGCCGAGGAGACCAAGGAGTCGATCGAGCACGGCGTCGACATCTGCATGAAGCAGATGGCCGAGGCCGGTACGAAACCGATCCTCGTGGCGGCGGACGTCTCGAACGCCGGCGAGGTTGCCGCGATGTTCGAGCAGGTCCTGGCCGAGTACGGCCACATCGACTACCTGATCAACAACGCCGGCATCCAGATCGCCGAGGACACCGACAAGCTCGCCGTCGAGGACTTCGATCGCGTCCTCGCGGTCAACCTGCGCGGAGCGTTCCTGTGTGCGCAGCAGGCAGTTCGCCATTTCCTCGACTCCGGCCGGGGCGGCTCGATCGTCAACGTGTCGAGCGTGCATCAGGTAATCCCGAAGCCGCGCTTCGTCGGCTACTCGGTGTCCAAGGGCGGCATGCAGAACCTGACGCACACGCTGGCGCTCGAGTACGCCGCCCGCGGCATCCGCGTCAACGGCATCGGCCCCGGTGCGACGGTGACCCCGATCAACCGGTCGTGGATCGACGACCCGGTCAAGCGCAAGGCCGTCGAGAGCCACATCCCGATGCGCCGCGCGGGCGACGCCGAGGAGATGGCCGCCGTGACGGCCTTCCTCTGCTCGGACGAGTCGGCGTACATCACCGGCCAGACGATCTTCGTCGACGGTGGGCTGACCCTCTATCCCTCGTTCGAGACCACCTGGTCCTCCGAATGAGTGAGGTGCTCACCCGCTGGTGGCCGTCCAAGTACGGGGACGGCGACGAAGCCGGCGCGCTGAACGAGATCACACCGGCCAAGGTGCTCTCGGCCGTCGGGCTCGTGCGGCGCGGTGTCGTCTTCGACCTCGCACATGTGTTGCACGCCGACATCCCGGCGTTTCCGGGGCGCACGTTTCGCCAGTACCTGACGACCAACTACCACCACATCAACCGCCGCCGGCCCGACGCCGGCCCGGAGGGATGGGGTCGCAACAACGTCAACTGGATCGTCGAGCAGGTCACGGCCACGCAGCAGATGGGCACCCATATGGATGCCTTGAACCACCTGCAGGACGGCGACCGAACCTACAACGGGTACCGGCTGGCCGACATCGCCGAGGACCACGGCACGAACAGGCTCGGCGTCGACACGCTGCCGCAGATCGTCACTCGCGGTGTGCTCATCGACGTGGCGGCCCGGCGGGGCGTCGAGCGGCTGGAGCCGGGCGACGTGATCGGGCTCGCCGATGTCGCCGGGGTCGACGTCCGGCCCGGCGACGCGGTGTTCTTCCACACCGGATGGGGCTCGCTGTGGGGTTCGGACAACGTCCGCTACGGCGAGGGCGAGCCAGGACCGGGCATGGCCGTGGCCGGTTGGCTGGTCGAGCACGGCGCGGCGCTGACCGGCTGCGACACGTGGAGCTACGGACCGGTGCCCGCCGAGGATCCGGCTGAGCCGTTCGTCGTTCCGCAGACGCTCAACACGCGACACGGCGTGGTCGTCGTCGAGAACCTTCGCCTCGCCGAGATCGCCGCGGCGGGCCTCACGGAGTTCCTGCTCGTCATCTCCCACGCCAAACTGCGCGGCGCCACCGGCGCGTGGGTCGCGCCGCTGGCCATCGTCTGAAGGAGACGGCCATGAGTGATCACTACGACGTCATTGTCATCGGATCCGGCGCGGGCGGCGGCACGCTCACTCATGCGCTGGCACCGACGGGGGCCAAGATCTTGCTGCTCGAACGCGGCGGTTGGCTGCCTCGCGAAGCGGAGAACTGGAGTCCCGCGGCGGTCTGGGCGGAAGGGCGCTACCACAACTCGGGCAGCTGGACCGACTGCACCAACAGCGACAGCCCGAACGAGTTCGAGCCGAAGCAGAACTACTACGTCGGCGGAAACACCAAGTTCTACGGCGCGATCCTGTTCCGGTTCCGGGAGCGCGACTTCGAGGCGATCCAGCATGTCGACGGGGTCTCACCTGCGTGGCCGATCTCCTATGCCGACCTGGAACCCTGGTACACCAAGGCCGAGCGGCTCTACCGCGTGCACGGCCAGCGGGGCGTCGACCCGGACGAGCCGCCCGCGACCGAGGACTATCCCTATCCGGCGATCAGCCACGAGCCGCGGATCGCACAACTGAACGACGATCTGGCCGCCGCGGGGCTACACCCGTTCCCGCTACCCAACGGCATCTTGATCGACGAGGACGCGCCGCAGTTCTCCGCGTGCGTTCGCTGTGCCACGTGCGATGGTTTCCCCTGCCTGGTCAACGGAAAGGCCGACTCGCAGGTCATCTGCGTCGAGCCCGCGCTGCGCTACCCGAACGTCACGCTGCGGACCGGCGCGCTGGTCACGCGCCTGGAAACGGACCCGTCCGGACGCACGGTGAACCGGGTTGTGGTCGAGCGCGACGGTGCCGTCGAGACGTACTCAGCTGATGTCGTCGTCGTCGCCGGCGGTGCGATCAACTCCGCCGCGTTGCTGCTGGCGTCCGCGAACGACCAGCATCCAGACGGCCTGGGTAATTCGTCGGGCGTGGTGGGTCGGCACCTGATGCTCCACAACAACTCGTCGCTCATCGCGTTCTCCAAGAAGCCCAACCCGACGAAGTTCCAGAAGACGCTGGGCATCAACGACTTCTACTTCGGCGACGGTGAATGGCCCTACCCGCTCGGGGCGATGCAGATGCTCGGCAAGAGCGACGCCGTGCTGGTCGGATTCGACGTACCGGACGCAGCGGATCCAGCCGACCTGGCCCGCCACTCGATCGACTTCTGGCTGACCACGGAGGACCTGCCGCTGCCGGGCAACCGGGTGACGCTCGGCCCTGACGGGGGCATCCAGCTCAGCTACACGCCGACCAACCTCGAAGCGCACCAGCGGTTGCGCGAGAGGTTCATGAGCCTGCTCGACGCGATGCACTGCCGCCCCGATGTCTACGAGAACCACTCGTACGCGGGCGGGCGACTCGGCATCGGCGGCGTCGCACATCAGAACGGCACGATCCGCTTCGGCACCGACCCCGCGACCTCCGCGCTCGACCTGGACTGCAAGTTGCACGACGTCGACAACGTCTACGTCGCCGACTCGAGTTTCTTCGTATCGAGCACCGCGGTGAATCCAACCCTGACGATCATCGCGAACGCACTACGAGTGGCCGAGTCCATTGCCCAGCGGCTCGGCCGCAGCACGCTCGGTGCGCAGCCCGCCGTACCCGGGCTGCCGGTCCTGACCGGGGCCGGGACATGACAGCCATCCAACCGCGCACTTTTGGCCGCCCAGGTGGCTATTTGACGCCGGGCGACCAAAACCGCGCCGTACGCGTGGTCGACGTCGATGCGCACGAGGGGCCCGTGTACCTGCCGGGCCAGGATGCCCTGTACGTCACGACTCTGCCTCGCGCCGGACGGATCTCACCGCTGGCCTCGATCAAGCGGCTCGCCCTCGACGGCGATCGCTTCCCACTCGACGCGGATCGGATCACGGTCGTCGACGCCGACGTGGTCATGCCGAACGGCATGGCGCTTGACCACGACGGCTCGCTGATCGTGTGCGACCAGGGCAACCCGACGGTGCCGGCGCAGCTGCGGCGACTGGATCCCCGCACCGGCGAGACGTCCACGATCGTCGACGCCTGGCAGGGTCTGCGGCTCAACTCGCCCAACGACGTCGTGGTGAAGTCGGACGGCACGATCTGGTTCACCGATCCGGCATACGGATACCTGCAAGGCTTCCGCCCGCAGCCGCAGGTGGGCGACTTCGTCTACAGGTTCGACCCGGCCACCGAGTCGCTGACCGTGGTGGCCGATTCGTTCAGCAAGCCGAACGGCATCGCGTTCTCCCCCGACGAGCGCGTCCTGTACGTGACCGACAGCGGCGCCAACCAGGAACTCGGGACGTATTACGTCAACCTGCCCCACCACGTGATCGCCTTCGACGTCGTCGGCGGCCGGCAGCTGGCCAACCAGCGACTGTTCGCGGTCACCACGCCGGGATTCCCCGACGGCATCAAGGTCGACCGGGCAGGTCGCGTCTACGTGTCATCGCCGATCGGCGTGCTGGTCTACTCCCCCGACGGCGACCTGATCGACCACATCGACGTGCCCGGCACGGTCAACTTCACCTTCGGCGGTGCCGACCACAACATCCTGTTCATCACAGCGGATACCGCTATCTGGGCGGCCGCGCTCGACACGAAGGGAGCGTGACCGGCATGTCCGTGATCCGCACCAGAAGGGTGCTCGACACGCAAGGTGTCGACGCCGTCATCGCCGCGGCTCACGACGCCGCGGTCACCGAAGGATTCCGCGTCGTGATAGTCGTCGTCGACGCCTCTGGACGCGTCCTCGCGCTTCGCCGGACGGAAGGCAGCCAAGCTGCGAGCGACCAGGTGGCGATCGACAAGGCCCGCACGGCTGCGATCTTCGTCCGGCCCAGCCGCGAGATCGAGAAGCAGGTGAGCGACGGCCGCCTCGGCGCGCTCGCCCTACGCGGCGCCCGGGCCTTGACCGGTGGCATCCCATTGACCGTCGACGGCGAGGTCGTCGGCGCGATCGGAACGAGCGGAGAGACGCCGGACGAGGACGAGTCGGTGTCGATCGCCGGCGCACAGGCCGACTTCTCCACGGTGACGGTGCCCGCGCTGACCTACGCCGGCGCGAAGGTCGCGGCCCAGGCCGTTGCGGCGGCGGCGACCGCGCGTGGCGTGGCTCCCGTTGCGGCGGCGGTAGACGCGGGCGGCGAGCTCATCTACCTGTGGCGTCCCGACGAGGCGCAGGTCGCGAGCGTCGGCGTTGCCACGGACAAGGCCCGAACCGCGGCGATCTATCGCCGTCCCAGCAAGGACTTCGAGGACCAGGCGTCAGGCGGACGCCCGTCCGCGCTCCACCTGGCCGGCGCGGTCCCGTTGCAGGGCGGCATGCCGATAGTCGTGGACGGCCACATCGTCGGCGCCATCGGCGTCAGCGGCGCCTCGTCCGCGGACGAGGACCAGGAACTTGCCGTACTGGGTCAGCAGGCCGCGGCCGCCGTTGAGCCGGGTGATGCCGTGTTCATCTCCAGCGAGACGCTGCACGAGAAGTTCGAGACGGGCGGCCTGCTGGTCGACGCCCCGGTCTACAAGCTCGACGCCGGCCGGCGTACCGGCCCGGGCCAGGTCGAGTTGCACGAGCAGGTCGTCGACATCATGCAGGTCGTCGCGGGCAACGCGAAGGTCGTGACGGGCGAGACCGCCCACGAGCTCGCAGTCGGCGACGTGCTCGTCATCCCGAACGGGGTGCCGCACCAGTTCGTCGACGCATCCGACCCGTTCCACTACTTCGTCACCAAAGTCGAGGTGTGAGCGATGCTTCCGCGCCCGACCCAACTGCTGCCAGGACGCCCGGCCGCGGTCGCAGATCTGCAGACCGACGAGGGTGCCGCCCTGGTCGGCGCCCAATGGCGCTACAGCGATGCCCGTGTCGAGGAGATCGACTTCGTCGCGGTCGGCTCAGCCTCCGACCCGCTCGGCCCGGGCGACCGTCCTAATAGGACGTTCGACGTTCTGCCGCACGCGGGGTCGGCAGAGTTCGACGACTCCGCATGGCGGATGCTCACGCCGGCGCAGACGCAGTTGCGGCTGGCTAACGGCCGGGTGTGCTTCAACTGGTATCGGCTGTCGGTCACCGTTCCTGAGCGGGTCGGCGATCTTGATCCGACGGGCTGCACGATCGTGTTCGAGGTCGTCGTTGACGACTACGCAGAGGTGTGGGTGGATGGCGAGCTGCCTGCCGCTCTCGGCGACGCGGGCGGGCCGGTCGTGGCCGGGTTCAACGCGCCGAACCGGGTCGTGCTCACGGACGCGGCGCGTCCCGGCCAGACCTTCTCGATCGCGGTGTTCGGCATCAACGGCCCGATCTCGGCGTCGCCGCGCAACTACATCTGGCTGCGCAACGCCACGCTGGACTTCTTCACACCGGAGCAGGCGGTCAGTACGGACCCGGCGCCGTACGACGTGACCCGCGCCGACTCGGCGCTCGACGGCGTGCTGACGCCGGGCACTCTGCTCGAACGCGTCGCCGACGGGTTCGAGTTCACCGAGGGCCCGGTGTGGACGGCCGACGGCGCGCTGCTGTTCAGCTCGCCGAACACCAACCAGATCTACCGGTGGACGCCGTCCGGGACTGTCAGCGTGTTCCGCTCGCACAGCGGCTACACCGGCGTGGACATCGGCCGCTACCACCAGCCAGGCTCGAACGGACTGACCTTCGACCCGCAAGGCCGGCTGACGATCTGCCAGCACGGCAACCGCCGCGTCATCCGCGTCGAGCCGCACGGCAACATCACCGTGCTCGCCGACCGCTACGACGGCAAGCGGCTCAACAGCCCGAACGACCTCGTCTACCGATCCGACGGCACGCTCTACTTCACCGACCCGCCGTTTGGCCTTCCCGACGTGTTCGACGACCCGAAGAAGGAGCTCGCCTTCAGCGGGGTGTTCGCGCTACGCGATGGTGTGGTCGAGCTGGTTACCGATTCCCTTGCCGGGCCGAACGGTCTCGCATTCTCACCCGACGAGCGCTACCTCTACGTCGGCGACTGGGACCCCGAGCACAAGGCCGTCATGCGCTACGACGTTGCCGCGGACGGCTCGGTGTCCGGCGGCGCGGAATTCTTCGACATGACCGGCGCCCCCGGCGACGACGCGATCGACGGCATCAAAGTCGACGAGTGCGGCAACCTCTACGTCTGCGGGCCATCCGGCATCTGGGTCATCGCCCCTGACGGCCGCCACCTCGGCACGCTGCACCTACCCGAGAACCCGCACAACCTCGCCTGGGGCGACGCCGACGGCCGCGGCCTCTACGTCACCGCCCTGACCAGCATCTACCGCCTGCGGCTGAACGTCGCGGGCATCCGGCCCGTCTTCGAAAGGAATCCATCATGAGCAAGGGACTAACCGTCGGCGCCGTCCTGCCCGACTTCGAGCTGCCCGACGACACCGGCACCAAGCACAAGCTGTCCGAACTGCAAGGCGACAACGCGCTGGTGCTCCAGCTCGGCCGCGGCGAGCACTGCCCCCGCGAGCGCCAGCACCACAAGGAACTACTCAAGCTGCAGGAGCTCGTTCCGGTCGCGTTCACCACGCTCGTGACAGTCCTGCCCAACAACCTGCACGACACCAACAAGATGAAGATCGCCACCGGCGCCTGGTGGACGTTCCTCTCCGACGGCGACCTGGAAGTCCAGCGCACCCTCGAAATCGACGAGTACACCGACCCGCACCACGCGGCGACCGTGCCGCACACCGCACTGCTCGCGCCGGGCCTGATCGTCGACAAGGTGTACTGCGGGTACTGGTTCTGGGGCAGGCCGTCCGCCTACCAGTTGTGGCAGGACCTACAGCACCTGTTCCGTCGCACCAAGCCCGACTTCGACCCCACCACAGCCGAAGCCCGCGCCGCATGGCAGGCCCTCCAGGCGGGCTGACCACTCACGGACGGCCTTACGCTCAGGGCTGCGGCCGGTGCGGATCTGCGTTCCCCATGTGAATGGAGGAGGTTCGTGGCAGAGGCACACCGGCCAGCACCCGTCGCCGCAAGCAGGGCAGCCACCGAGGATCAGGAGTTTGTGGACTCGGTCTCCGAGTGGCCGGCGGAGTGAGACGCGCCGAGGTCTGGACCGCCGCGGGAGGAGCGACGACACCGGCGAACCATGACCCGCCGTGATCGTGCAGGACGATCACCTCGGCTCGGCACCGACTCGGTCATCATCTGCTCGTTCACGACCGATCCGACTGACGCGCCGCTGTTCCGCCCCGAAATCGAGCCGAGCACCGCCAACGGCCTGGACGCCGCGAGCAGGCTCATGGTCGACAAGATCACGACGATGCGGCAGGTCACAGCGAGGTGCCGGGCGGTGGCAGCCCGGGAACAATCCTCGACTGCCCCCATGGTCCGCCAGGCCGGGCGCGAGGCCGTGAGAGTGCCAGACAGGCGCGCCTGGCGCGTCGTCCAGGTCCAGAGCATGGCCGCCTGCCTGCCGATGCTGGCAGCCGTCCAGGCCGGGCAAAAGCATTCGACTGCTATGCGCGGTATGCGCGCGTCTGTCGAGAGTGGACAAATGATCTTGACTGCTGTCCGCAGTCAATCTTGCCGCCGACAGGAACCAACCGTTGCTCAGACCGTCCACTGTGGACAGTCGGGCGCACGCCGAGCCTGGCAGGGGTGGGGAGGGAGGGTCGGTGAGCACGCTGGGAGGGGTGGGGAGGGAGGGTCGGTGAGCACGCTGGGAGGGGACCATCGGCTAAGCAAACTCCCGCGCCGTACAAATGCACGGCGATCGACTCCGTACGTCGAACAGGTAGCGGTTGATCATGCTACTTGACTGAACGATCAGTTATTTTCGCCGCGGATACCGCCGACAGGACGGTCCGGCGCGTTGCGGTCCGCGAACCTTGCCGTTGCCCTGATGCCGTCGATCGCGGCTGCGTATCGTCGGCGTGGTTCGCGAATCCAACTGACCCCAGACCGTCGTGTCGATAGGACCAGGCAGCTTTCCGATCGACAGGTCGAAGCCGTGGGGTAGCACGTCCATCGACCTGACCGGCGAGCCGCTCGCGGCCGGTCCTCTGAGGTCGATCCAGTAGACGTGATGGGGGTATTCCACCTCGGTGTGCCACAACTCATCGACGGTGATGAGGTTGATCTCTGACGGAGCGCGCATCGGCGAGAGCGCTATGAAGGGCACGGCGCAGGAAGGAACGGGCGGGCGTTCGGGCACTATTGCGCTCGTTGTGGGCACGGCCAGCGCGGTTGCAGCGATCGATCCTGTGACCTGAAGGGCCATCAGCTTCGCGGCGCGACGGCAGGCAGTGTCCCGCGACGTGAACACGACCTCATCGTAAGGGCGTCCCGAGCAACGGCGAGGACAGGACGCGAAGCGGCTGCCTCTTGCCGATCAACGCCGCGCCGATACGGACCCGACGCGGTGTCATGCGACTCCGGACGGCATCTGTGCCGTACCGTGAATCGCTGGTCTGCGAGAGGGGTCGTGGCAGTGGCAGAAGGCAAGCAGCTTCCCGAGCAGCGGGAAGTGGAACTCTCGGACGTTTCGAAGCGCTCGCAGGATTCATTCGAGCCCGCTCCGCCGATCCCGGCGAGCGAGCCGGTGAGTATGACCCTGGACCCCGGGTCCGGTGAGCCAGTCGAACGACTCGACACCGCAACCCACGCCCCCCACCGACTACGACGGATAGCCCCCGGTGGTCCCGTCCACCTGGCTGTCCGTCGTCCTGTTCTTCCTCCTCGTTGCGCCCCGCCTCCTGTTCTACCTGCTAGCTGAACGACGCCGAGTTGGCGCACAGGAGTCGGCATTCCGCGAGGTCAGTCGTGTCGTGCTCGCGTCGCTGGCGTTCACGACCGTCGGGCTGGTCGCGGTCGCCGTCGTGCGCGTAGTGCATCCGACGTGGATGCCAGATCCGAGGGTCATGCTCCGGGATGGCCACCGTTACCTGAACGCGCACTATTCAGCGGTCGGGTGGGCGTTTGTGGTTGCCGGTGGCGCGTCCCTAGTCAGCGCGATCGCCGTGCATTACGTGCTCGCTAAGGGGAAGAAAGGTCCTCCGCTGCGCCAGGTTTCTGCCTGGACGACGGTGCTCCGAGAGGAGTGCCCGGCGGATTGCGTGCCGTACATTCGCATTCGACAGACGGACGGCAGCGTCCTTGAGGGATACGTAGGCTATTACAGTCGTGCCTTCGACCAGGCTGACCGCGAGATCGTGCTCACCCCCCCGCTGTTTGCGCGGCGCGCCAAGGACGAACTGCACGATGTCCCTGCGAACTGGCAGCGGGTCGTCGTGGCGGGCAGCACCGTGGCGACCCTGTCTGTCCAGTACCGGCCGAAGCCGAAGCCACCGAGCACGTCGTAGGTCCGCTGCTTCGATGGAAAAGCCCCGGCTCGACCCGCTTCCATGCCGGGGAGTCGGGGCCTTCGCTTCCGCTGGCTACGGCGTGATCGTCAACTTCCGGATTGCCTTCGTCGGCGTCGGGATCGCGACGTTGAACCGGCCGCTGACCTTGAGCGCGACGGAATCGTGCTGGAACGCCGGGCCATAGTCGGTACTCGCGATGACCTCGAACTCTCGCGCCACGAGCAGCCGGACCTCGGCGGAGTCGTAGACGATCGGCGTGGTCAGTCCGGGCACCTGTACCGGCGTCAGGCCGAGCAGCGACGCGATGCCCGCTGGGTAGACCGGATGCCCGTCCGAGCCGACCACGGCCGCCGTGGTCGCGTACAGCGTCGGGCTGACTGCGACGATGTTGGCCGTGCCGCCGGCCTCTCCGATCTCGGCCATCGCCGCCGCGACCGCCGCGATCAGCCTGTCGCCGGTGACGGCATCGGCGAGCCTAGAACGCCGGCCGGATTCGGCGGGGTTCCGTCGCCGCTGATCAGCCCGGCGTCGAGATCGTGACTGAACGCATCACGCAGCACCCGCGCGGTCTCCGACTGCGCGGACCAGGGTCCGGAGTCTTCGACCATCTCGCGGGAGAGCAGCACGATTCCGGCGAGCTTGCAGGTTGCGACCCTCGCGAACCCATCGATCGTCGGACTGCGCAGCGTCACCGGACTTCGCAGCGTCATCGGCGGCGATGGTTGCGAGCATCAGCTGCTGCAGGCCGGCAAGCCAGGCCAGCTGCCGCTCGATCGCCACAAGCGCATCGACCCGCCCGGCGTGCGTCAACCGCGCGGGGTCGAGCGCGGCCAGCGGGCCGGCCGCATCCGGTCCAGGTGCGGTCATCGCGAGGTACGCGGCCGCGTCATCCCGGCACGCGAGGGCGTCGAGTACCGACGCCGGCGGGTTGACCCACGGTTCCCCTCCCTCGAACACCTGTCTTGCATATCTGCTTGGGTGCAGTGGTCGTCTCGCATCACGAGATTAGGGGCGACGCGCCTCGACAACTCGGTCCGAGCGTGGGTGCGGAGCGAGCGTCAGAACCCCTGTGGTGACTGGCATTTCTACAGCGGGACGAGGGGCCGGCGTTCACCAAGCCGCCACCAACTGACCAGTTGCACTCAAGCAGATATGCAGAACACCTCAGAACACCTCTACGAATCGCACTAGAGGTCATCTGTGCCTGCAACACAGAAGAGGCTTATTCTGCAGGAAGATCAGCGGGCAGGGAATCGCCGGCGACCGCAGGGATGAGCGGCGCGACCACAGGAAAATCAGCAGCGTGAAGCGTTCCGATTTCCGACGGTGCGCTGGACCGCCGGATCACTGTCGGACCGGAACGTCTACCGGTCGTCCGCGACGATGTTCATCTGTTCGCGTCGTGCAGATTGTTGACCGGTCGTGGGCGATGACCGGAGGCCGTGGCTTTGCCGATCGAAGCCCAGCGCCCGACAACCACCGACGAATCGCTACATCGTGGTGGACGTGAGCGGTTGCCGAGCAGCCTCGGCGGCTGGCGGCTGCGATTCGCCCTTGCGCAGCAGGCTCAGTGCGATTACCGGGAAGAACAGTACGGAGAGCAGTCCGGCGAACACGAGCGCGGCGCCGGTGACCGGCGAGATCCGGCCGAGCTGTACGCCGATCTGCGTGGCGGTGACGATGAACGGCAGTGAGGTGGCTTGCAGCAATCCGGCGGCGATCGCGGACCGTCGGCCCTGCGTTCGCACGTACAGCAGGGCGGGAACGCCGCGCACGACGAGCAGAGCGAGCAGGAAGATCGGCACCCGGACCAGCGCGGACGGAGCGTCGAGCAATCCCTTCAAGTCAAGGCGGATGCCGCTGCTGATGAAGAAGACCGGGATGAGGAAGCCGAAGCCGATCGCCTCGAGCTTCGTGCGAAAGTGGGGGTGGCTCGCCGAGTCGCGGTCGACGATGCTGACGACGACGCCGGCGAGGAACGCGCCGAGGATGCTCTCCAGGCCGAAACGCTCGGCCAGTGCGGTGAACGCGATCAGCAGCACGACGGCGAAGCGGACGCGGATCTCAGCGGTGGTGTCCTGCAGTCGCAGCAGCAC
>Ga0137379_10004243_pt1 | contig 13447 bp, 17 predicted proteins | sample SagtaG_18_FD_104812 | JGI IMG/M metagenome (GOLD analysis project Ga0137379, IMG submission 104812) | Vadose zone soil microbial communities from Sagehorn Ranch, Mendocino, California, USA - Sage2_L_80_16 metaG | ecosystem: Environmental > Terrestrial > Soil > Vadose zone | place: USA...
CGTCGAAGAGAACACCGCCGCCGACAGCATCGAACTCAGCAGTGACCAGCTCAAGCGGCTCAACAACCTCACCCCAGCCGCCGGCGAACGCCACAACGAAGCGAGCATGGCCGCCATCGACCGGTGACCACGCCCCACGGAGCGCGCCGCCAACGCCCGCAGTGCCCTCACGCCCATAGGGCCACGGCATTGCCGTCATTTCAGACGTGTGGACTGGGACGCGAACAACGGGAGCAGCCGACTCGCCGCTGGGACCCGAGGCAATGGGTCATGCCCGCAGCCCAGGTCTGACCGCGCCCGCGCCGCCGATGCGACGCTCCCAATTCGGGAGAACGGTCATCCGCGTGTCGATGCATTTCGACCTCGATCCCCGTCCCCGATCGGAACCCCAACCGGGACATCCTTGCCGTCCCACAGGAGACACCCCAACCGAAACACCCGCTGCCGCGAGAGCCCCTACCGTGCAAGGGATTCCGGACCTGCAGCTACGCCGATGCCGGCAGCCGTGTTCGCATATGACCCGCCCGATAGAACCTGGGGGGCGCTTTGCGGACGAGCCGCGGTCGACCTCGCCGCCCCTCGCGCGTGGCCCAACGACACGTCCCCGCCGCACTGGCAAGATCTTCGCGCGTGAAGCAGCGATACATCCGGGTTGGCGACGAACTCACTGACGACGTCGCCGTCGTCGTCCGGGGCGGCGCGCTCGATCCGGAGCTGCTGCGCGAGGATGCGCTGCGCAACTACGCGATCTACGGCACGTATGGGATATCGGTGTTTGCCGTGCGCGATCTGAGCCTGGATGAGCTCGCCCAGCAGTCGCCGCTGGTCCGGTTTGAGCAGCTGACTGTGATGACTGTTGGTGCGCTGCGGTCGGCTGGGCTGGGGCTGGAGGCTACCGGGCGCAATCCGCGGCACTTCGACCTCGCGTTCGACGAGCTCGATGATGGCATCGCCCGGCTGATCAGCTGCGAGCATCGGACCATTGCCAACCCGTACCATGAGGCGTGACGAGGGAAGTGAGGTACGGCCGTGGTTGACGTTGACCTGGTCGCCGACCTGAACGCCGAGGACGACGACGGGCGGGGCTGGTCCACGCTCGCTGGTGCCCGTATTCCCGAGCGCATCATCCCTGGCGCGATGGTGCTCGCCGGCAACGCCGTCGCTCAGGCGGTCGTACGGATTGTCACAGTCGATGACGACGGGCAGGTCCATTTCACCGTCCTGCCCGGTTCCGTCGCGAAGAACCGCCACCTGCTCGGGCGCATCGTCGCGTAGCGCCCTCAAGGCGCGGCCCCCGACATGGCCGCCAAACTCTTGCCTACTGCTGCCCGCCGCGCTCACTCCGGTGCCACTCGTGCATAACGCTGCCCTTTAGTTCCGGCCGCGCCGTAGGGTTCTCCCTCACTTGCAGTGTGGCGACCATTCGCTCATCGGCTGACTGCAGCGCGCGGACGGCGCTGCACGCGATCCGCGCGTGCCGCCCGTCGTCCTCGACCTGCGAGCGACTCGCACATATCAGTCTGTTGTTTGCGTGGCGCGCTCGCGAGGCAAGCGTCCCGCACTGTTCTACAGTGTGCCTATGGCAGCAGCCAATCCGCTGCGCAGGCGCCTGATCGAGTGCGCTATGGGGGCGATCGCGCTGGTCGCCGTGTCGGCCGCCGTCCTTGCGCCAGCCGCGGCTGCGAAACCTGATCAGATTCCGCCCGCGTTCGCAGGTCTCACGTCGGCCACGACCTGCGTCCCCGGCCCGATTTCCCCCGGACAGAGCCTCAGCTACACGCTCATCTGGGATCCGGCCAGCGACAACACCACCCCGCCGAAGAAGATCGTTTACGAGATCTACCAAGCAAGCAAGCCCGGCGGCGAGGACTACACCGCGCCGACCTATGTCACCGATGCCGGCGCGACCCGTTTTACGACGCCGACGCTCCCCGCCGACCAATCTGTCTATTTCGTCGTCCGCGCCCGCGATCGTGTAGGTAATCGGGACGCCAATCAGGTCGAGCGCCAGGGCGTGAATATTTGCATCTGAGAACCTGGTGGCCGACCCCGTCCCGATCGGGACCTCTGGACACTCCGCAGGACCTCAACGATGACCGCGAACACGCCCAGCCGCACGAGAGCAACCCCGAGACAGGTCGCCGGCCGCGCCGCGGCACGCGTCGCCGAGCTGTGGGACCGCTTCACCGGTCCCGCGGCCCCGGCCGCCAGCTTTGATCCATCGATGCTGACCGGCCTACCCGAACCCGCTCGGCGCTGGTTGAGCCACGCCATCGCGGCAGGCACGCCCATGCACCGGACCGTCGTCCTGGAGATGGAGGGCCGCATCCGCCTCGGCCGCTGGCTACCGTTCCGTGCCGTGCAGGTGCACGCCCCGCCCGACGGATACATCTGGGCGGCACGTGCGTCACCGCACGATGCCGGCTGCTGTCGAGGTGACGAACTCCTCGACCGGACCGGACCACACACGCCGGGGAGGTCGCCAGGAGTCTTCGGCACACTTGCCTGCGTCGGCCGGGCTGCCGGCAGACGCGATCAGCTCCGTGGCGATGTAGACGATGTCTTCGGCGGTGCATTCGCCGAGCGGCTTAGGACGCGTCCCGGTCTCGAGCTCGGCGGCCAGCAGCCCGCCGAAATAGCGTCGCAGTGTTTCGATGTCTGGCTCATCGGCCACAAGCACGACCGTACGACACAGAAGGGAGACTCCGCGAGAATCAAGCGCGGCGGCGACCGGCCCTCACCTAGCTGTCATGCGGCGCTGGGCCGGGACACCCGGCCTGGTGTTGTTTGGGGCCGCGTCGGCAAGGTGGTGCGCGTAGTGTCCGGCCCATGACAGGCGGTGACGAGCGAGAGATCAACGAGCAGTTCCACGCCGCGGCGAAGGCGCACGCGGAAGCCGTCGCGCTCGTCAAGTCGTTCGGTGCTGGCTACGCCGTTCTCTATGACGACCCGCGCCACCCACGCCATTGGTCACCGGAGAAACTCGCGGCGCTGGACGCTGCCCTGGACCAGGAGCGGAAGGCGACGGTCGTCTTTGCCACGGCGATTGAGCAGCTGGGACACGTTAGCGCGGCGGCGCCGAGTGACCGACCGGGTATGCACCGCGCTGAGTAACGCGCAGGGCAGCGATAGGCGTCCGACGAAGCCCCGGGTCATCCGGTGGATGGGCGCACGCATGGTAGGCGTGGCAACCGCCGGCGGGAGGTGGGCAGCGACGGGTGTCGCTCCCGCCGACCCAGTTCGATCGGCTGGGCTTCGCCGGGTTGGGTTAGGGCGTGGGTTCGGCGAGGGCTTCGGACATCACGGTGTTGATGAGCCGGCCCGCCGGTATGGCGAAGCGGTGCAGGGCGGGGAAGTGCGAGTTGTTCATGTTCGCGATCACGACGAGCTGCACGCTGGCGTCGAGCTCGTCGCGGTCATCATCGGCGCCCCAGCGGAAGGACAGCTCGCGCAGGGTGTGCTCGCGGTGATGGGCTAGCCAGGCCGCCGCGCGTACGAGGGCCAGTTCCTCGCCGAACTGCTCGTTGGCCGTGAACGTCACCGTCCACGAGCCGTCATCATCGGCGTGCACGCCGGATGGCTCGTAGCTATCGGCGCTGGGGCCGGTCACGGTCCGCTGATCGTCTGGCACCGCTCGGGTCTATCACGGTCGACGCCGCGGCGCAGCTTGAACGACGGGGCGCCCGGCGACCGTGCCGCGCGGGTCAAGAAACCTGTGCTGTCTTGGCCACCGTCACGACACCGTGTGCGGGACCCTGCCGCTGGGCTCGGCCTGGCTGGAAGCCGAACTCGCCCACCCTGGGCTCGGCGAGCGTCGTCGTCATCGTTCGGGCTTTGCTCGGCGTCGGTCATACGATCGTCACCTCGGCGGGCAACTTGGGTGGGGCGGCGCCGGCAGCGACCATCTGCCGCCACGCCTCCTCAGCGAAGCGCAGGCTGCGCTTGCCGCGCGCGGCACGCTGCTTGGCCTCGTCGTAGCAGCTCACGCTCGCGGCGAGCGCGATCCCCGGCGGGTCGTCGACGATCTGGAACACGTTCCACCGCTGTGCGTCTGGGTAGCGCGGCATCACGTGCAGGTAGGCCTTGACGTCGTTCGTCCGTGGGTCGTCGTTCACTGCGACCTCCGATTGGCCGGTGTTCGCACCGGCAGCACTCACCGATGGACAACGACGAGCGCGCTGGTAGGCGACGCGGACCCGGTCGTGCTCGAGGACGCTCCGCGACAACACGGCCGCGCCCGGCGTGATGATTTTGGCGATTTGTGAGTACCGCTCGACACGCATTCCCGACTGGCGGGCCAACATGCATGTACCCGGGTCAATCCCCAGGCAGCGGTGTGGCTGTCGGGCGCGTCAGCGAGGCACCGCGCAACCTCCGCCGAGCCGTGTCGTTGATCAGCACAGCGGGTCGCACCGGACGGGCCGGGTCACCGGGGAGCGGCCCGTGGTGTAGTCCGGGGGTCGGACCGGCGACGGCGGCCGAGAAAAAGTGACGCCGGGTGCTCTGTCGCGGCCGAGGGGCGCGGCGGTTTACAGGGTCAGGCAGGACATGCAGAGCGTGAAGGAGAGTTCGTGCCGATGAGCGAGTCCGTTCGACGCGCCCCGGCCCAGACCGACTCCGAGCTGCCGCCCGTGCAGGAGCCGCGCGGCGAGATCGACACGAACCGCGATGAGCGAGCCGACTCTGTCGATGCCGTCTCGTCGAGGCTGAATATGACGGCGCCGGCGCGGCAGAAATTGCATGCGGCGAAGCCAAGCACCGGGCACACGCTTGCCCGTGCGGGTGGCGTGGTCGGTCGTGCCAAGCAGAAGGCGCCCGAGCCGGTGCAGAAGGCTGTGGACGCCACGGGCGAGACGCTCAGCTCGCTGCTGCGTCAGTCGAGCGAGAAGCTGTCGCCGCTGGTTCGGCTGGGCACGGACGAGGTCAAGGCGTATCGCAAGCAGCTGCTTGGAGCCGGCGGGGCGCTGCTCGCGGCAGGGGTCGCCGTGCGCCGCCGGAAGAAGCGCGACGGATCGTGATCAAGGCGCTGGACAAGCCCTTCGGCATGGTCTAGGTCGGTCAGCGGCGCCGCTGCAGGCAAGCCGTCCAAGTCCGTCCGGAGGAAGCCGCTTGTCTCGTGTGGTGAGCTTGCGCGCCCCGTCGTAGGAGGGCGACGCTGCGGCGAGCGTGATCCTCGGCGACTCGTTGCTGACCTGGGGCGGGTGCCCCCGGTGCGGCCCGACGCGGGTGTCGTGGCGCGGCATCACCTGCAGACAGACCCCGGTATCGTTCATGCGCCCTCGTCGTTCACCGCGACCTTTCGGTCAACCGGCGGTCCGCACCGTCCGCGGTCACCGGTAGTCACGAGCCAGACGCCCGGGCGGGCGACGCGTGAGGCTGACTGAGGCGCTCGGTGTGGTCCCGTGACCCGCTCGATCACGAACTGGCACGCGCTGCTGGGCAGCGCACCCGCCGGACGCACGACGGTGGGGTCACGCCGGCGCGGGCGGATCCGCGACGCGTGGAGCGGCCCCGTTGGCGTCGACGTTGAGCCAGCAGGGCCTAGACGCGAGTCTCACCCATGCTGAGACCCGCCTCTGACGCGTAGCCTGCCCCGCCGGCCGACCCGGTAAACCGCATCGGACTGGGCTCTTACAGCACTTACACACAACGATGCTCGTCCCTGAGCCCTACGTACAAGACGGCCGGCGCGGCGCGCTGTGCGTGGCACGTTCGATGGCCGCGACGGGATGCTCGTCGTCGTCGGCGAGCAGCACGCCAACTGACTGTCCACTGTGGACAGTCAGTGCTTGCTGAAGGAGCGGGGCCGGTCAGGTAGCGAGTGCGCGTTGTTGATCGGCGCAACCTTCGGCGGTCATTCTGTCCGGCGCCGCGACGAGCGTCGACAACGCAGGCGTGGATTCGATCAGGGCATCTGAGGGGCCGCTCTGAACGGGTGTGACACCTCCCCGACGGCGACTCGGCAGCGTCGGACCCGTCCGGCCAAGCCGCGCACGCCTTCGCGACCGGCGACCCGGGACGGCCTCGACTTCCATGGGGTTACGCGAGGATGGCCTCCTCGATCAGCTCGCCAAGATTGATGCCGTACCCGCCGAGCAGCCGCTGAAGCTCCTCGATGGGTGGCGACGTCGGCGACATGGCAGTCACGGTAGGTCACGCGCAGATACTCCCGCGCTGGTTCGCCGCCTCGGACTAGCCGGATACTCCGCACGCGCCATCGGCCACAGCATTGGCACACCAGCAGCACGCCTCCAGTATCCGCCCGCGACGGTGACTGAGCGGCCTGGAGTGTCGTTCCCAGCCGTGGCGCCGTCTTCGGCGTGCCGCGTCTGGCGCGGCGGGCGATGGTGGTGAGACGATCCGCGGGGCCGGGGCCGGGGCCGGGGCCGGGGGCGTGGACGCGGGCCGAGAGAAAGGACGTGGGGGGCGTGACGCAGTCCCCGCCGAGCCTGACCGAGATCGTTGCCCGGCTGGCCGAGTGTCAGGTGCGCCTATCGTCGACGGACCCGGCAGCGCTGACATCGGCCGACTTGACGCTACTCAGCGAGCAGCTCGCCGACCTGGAGAAGAATCTGCGCGCGTGGGCCGCATCGCCGCGGCTGCGGCCCGCGGCCACCCCGCCTACGCTGCGCACGCTGCTCGCGCTGGCCCGCGCCGACCTGGCCGCCGAGCTCACCGATGACGCCACACCCACCCAGCAGCTCGCGCACGTCGTGCATCTCGCGGTGCGGCTGGTGCCCGGCACCGAGCACGCCGGGGTGTCGATGCAGCGACCCGGGCAGAGGGTCGAAAACCTCGCCGCCACCAGCCCCGTCGCGACCGCGTGCGACCAGGCGCAGCACGAGCTCGGCGAGGGCCCGCCGCCGCAGATCGGCGCCATCCACGGCACCATCCGCATCGATGACCTGCGCGCCGAACGGCGCTGGCCCAGGTTCGCCGCGCGCGCCGTGGAGGTCGGGGTGCGCAGCATGCTGGTCTGCGAGTTGCCGGCCACCCGCGGCGGAACCGGGATGCTGAGCCTGTACTCCAGCCGGCGGCGCGGCTTCAGCGCCGCGTCCGAGCTGGTCGCGCCGGTGTTCGCCAGCCGCGCCGCGATCGCGCTCGCGCACGCCGAGCAGGTGCTCAACCTGCGCCGGGCCATCGGCACCAGGCAGGTCATCGGCGAGGCGGTCGGCATCCTCATAGAACGGCACCGGCTCACCGCCGAGCAGGCCTTCGAACGGCTCGTCACCGCCTCCCAGCACCGGCACGTCAAACTGCGTGAGCTCGCCGCCCGGCTCGCCGAGACCGGCGAGGACCCCGACACCCTGGCGGTATAACCCGACTGGCGCACCGCCGGAGCCCACGCCACGTGGGCGAGCCGATAAGACACGAGCGATCCTGACCTCGTTCGCACCGGGTCGACACTGTCGCGGGCTCAGGTTGTGCGCCCTACACGATGGTCACGTCGTCGGGCACCATGTCGGGGGCGACCCCGGCGGCGACCATCTGCCGCCACGCCTGTTCAGCGAACCGCACGGGCCACTTGGCTCGCGTGGCGAGCCTGCGCAGTTCGTCGTAGGAGGCGACGCTGCCGGCGAGCGTGATCCGTGGAGACTCGTCGCTGACCTGGAAGACGTGCCACCGCTGCCCATTCGCGTAGCGCGGCATCACGTGCAAGTAGACGTCGGCATCGCTTGGCCGTCCATCGTCGCTCACCGCGACCTCCCACCTAACCTAACCGGTGGCTCTGCCCGCCGCTTCTCACCAGTCAACGCCCCCGACGCCGGCGGTCGACGCGCGCGCCAACCGACCAGCCGCCGCCTGGTCTGGTGACCCGCAGCGCCCGATCGGGCCTTCGCGGCTGGCCTGGTCGGCAGCCATGGAAGACAGCGTCCTCGCCTCACCCGGTGCACAGCTCGGGCACGGGCTGTACGCGGTCCCGCGTGGCGACATGGTGAGGCGCGCGGGCTGTGCGGAAGTCGACCTCGCGGAAATCGAGGTCGAGGGCCCGACGATAAGCAGGGCTGGCGGTGAGCCGTCCCCGCGCGCGAGCATCGCGACCACCTGACACGTGGCCGTCGCGGTGGCGCATCGCGCCCCCTGGCAGCCACTGGATCACGTTCGCCGGCGCCGGCTCGGATCCATTCGCAGCCCGGGCAAACCTCGACCCCTTCGCGGCCTGCCTAGCTGGCCGCGATCAAGCACCGGCCCCCCAACCCGTCGGAGCCAGTGCGCCCGGGCCGCTTGCTGGCACGCTGGGCATCCTCGCGCCGCCGGAACCTTCCGCTGGAGCGTAGAGCCGCGCACTCAATTCGCAGGCGCGTGCGCGCAAACCGATCAACGGTCGCCGCTGGCGCGGCGACACGTGCGGTGCCGCCGACGGTGCGTGACCCCACTTCCCGGCGCGCGCGGCCGGGCGGGACCTTCGCCTCTGGTCACCCACCCAAGCGTATGCCGACGATCCACGGATGCAGTCGGGGACGATCCTGCGGGTGTTCTGCGTCGATGGGCCCTGCGAGGGCTTGCAATACCCCGACTTGGACACTGGGCCTGACCCGTTTTGACGGACATCCAAGATCAGGGGCTTGTCCCTGGAGAGGATGTCCATCATGGAGAACGTGGAGCAGAAGCGGCCTCGGCAGCGTCGGTCGTTCACCGCGGAGTTCAAGGCCGAGATCGTCGAGTTGTGCCAGCGCGGTGATCGGTCTGTCGGTCAGGTCGCGCGCGATTTCGATCTGACCGAGACTGGGGTGCGGGAGTGGGTCAAGCAGGCCGAGCGTGATGCAGGCACGCGCACCGATGGCTTGACAGCGGCGAGAGGGAAGAGCTTGCCGCGTTGCGTCGGGACAATCGGCGGCTGCGCGAGGACGTGGAGATTGTCAAGCGGGCGACGGCTTTCTTCGTGAAGGAGACCCGGTGAACGTCTACCCGTTCATCGAGGCGGAGAAGCGCCAGCGGCGCAACGTCAAACGGGCGTGCGAGCTGCTCAAGGTCTCCCGTGCCGCCCACTACGCCGCCCGCGCCGGCCAGCTCGGGCCACGCGAGCGTGAGGATGCGCAGTTGCTCGAGCGGATCCGCTCGGTGCACGAGGACTCCAAGGGCCGCTACGGCGCACCGCGCATCCAGGTCGAGCTGCGCCGGGCCGGGCACCGGCACGGCCGCAAACGCATCGCCCGGCTGATGCGCGCCGGGCGGATCCGCGGCCGGGCACCCAAGCGGTGGCGCAAGACCACGATCCCCGACCCGGCCGCTGCTGCCCGCGCCGACCTGATCCGCCGCGACTTCAGCGTCGACGTGAGCAGGCTCAATGCCCGCTGGTGCGGGGACATCACCTACGTGCCGACCTGGGAAGGGTGGCTTTACCTGGCCACCGTCATCGACATCGCCAGCCGCCGGGTCGTGGGCTGGGCCACCGCCGATCACCTGCGCACCGAACTGGTCGCCGCCGCGCTGGCCAACGCGGTCGCCACTCGTGACCCCAAGCCGGGCGTGGTGTTCCACTCCGACAGTGAGACTGTCCGTGCCGGCGTTCTCAGGGTTCCTGACTCTCACACCGATGGACGCGACAGGATGCTGGTGCCGGGCGCTCCCAGGGCTTCCTGACCCTCACTCCGATCGACAACGTTGTTGTCTTTCCCCGGATCTGTCGGTGCCCTGGGAGGGCCCGGTGAGGCGCTACGCCTCGCCGTCGGGGTGACCTAAGGAGAGCCTGCGCCACCTGGTGCTCATCACTGTCTTGTCCGCCGGTTCGGTCGAAGCGCGGTGCCGTCCCCCCGCTGATCGATCGGAAGGAACGACATGACCAGCATGACCACCACTGCGCCGACCCGCCAGCAGAAGAGGAAGACCGGGGCTGATCGCGTCGTCTACGTCGGGGTGGATACGCACAAGGAGCTGCACGTCGCCGCGGTCATTGACGACGGCGAGCAGGTCCTTGGTACTCGGAGTTTCTCTACTACCCGCGCCGGTTACCGGGCGCTGCTGGCGTGGATCGGCGAGTTTGGCGAGATCGCCCGTGTCGGTGTCGAGGGCACCGGCTCCTACGGCGCCGGGCTGACCCGGCACCTGGCCAAGGTCGGCGTGTCGATCCTGGAAGTCGACCGCCCCGATAGATCCGATCGGCGCCGCAAGGGCAAGGACGACGACCTGGACGCGATCAACGCCGCCCGGGCCGCGCTGCACCAGCACCGCACCGGATGAACGACCTTGACCACGCCGAGCACCGGCACACCATCACAGGCGGAGGAGCCGGCCACTGATCAACAGCAGCGCTTGACAAACAGGAGAGCATCAGTGGCTGCCAATACACCAGCGCCCAATTCGCCGCCCTCGCCGACGACCTCGAGGTCCGGCTATCGGTCGGACGCACCGGCCAGTGCTGGGACAACGCGCTCGCTGAGAGCTTCTTCGCCTCACTCAAGGGCGAGTGCCTCGACCAGCACAGCTGGCCCACCAGGGCAGCCGCCCGCCACGCCATCGTTGACTACATCGCCTGGTTCAACGGCACCCGACTGCACAGCGCGCTCGGCTACCAAACCCCCGACGAATACGAGGCGGGCGCCAGAACGACGGACCTACCGCAAGTAGCCTGACCGAGTCATCAACCCTGTCCGTCGAAGCGGGGCAACCTCACACCGGCCACGTGCTGTTCAGCGACCTCGCCGATGGTCAGCGTTGCGTGTACCGCATCAGCGCCGGTGAGATTTCGCGGTCCGTGGCCGGTTCCTACCCGGTCGCCTATTTCGATCGCTTCGACACCGCGACGTAGCCGCGACCCGCCGATGACAGTAGGTGTCAAGACCCGCCCGCAGTCCAGGCAGGGTCGAGCAAGCGTCTTGCGTCGGATGCGTCGGCTGGCCGCGCCGGGCGCGGCCCCCGACTGCGGAGGCCGGTGCCCGCGGCTCCGATGAGCGCTTACCGGATCTCCGATGCCCTCATGGGTGCCCGGGCCGGGGTGATCGTGTCGGCTCGCACGACCAGTATCGCCGACCGCGTTGGGCTGACCGCAATCCGCACGTAGGCCGTCTTCGCCTCGTCGATGTAGCCCAACAGTTCGCCGTAAGCGCAGCGGCGCTGTCCAGAGTTCACTTGAACCCAGGTGCCCTGAGCCCGGTCCACGCCGCCGACTGTCCACCGGGCTCGCGCAGGAATGCTACGACAGGAATCGCCGAGGATGCGGCGGGCGTGTTAGGAGCTTCTGCAGTGCAGAGCCGGCAACGGCTGAGCCCGCCACGCAGGTCGCGGAATGTAGTCGCCCGGGCCAGGAGACCTGTTGAGCGCGTCGCACACGGGGGAGTCGCGTGGTGCCGGAGTCAGGGGGCAGCGACGATGACGACGTGGAGTGGGCTTCCGTCGCGCTGGGTGAAGCCCATCGGGCTGGTACCGGCCGGCCCTCGCGATCTCATCGATCTTCTGTTGGTCGATGTCATCGCGGGTGCTTTCGATCTCGACGAGCAACTGATGATGCGGGGTCATCGACAACGCACAGCGTGAGTTTGTCTGAGTCAGTCATGTCCGGACGGTACGGCGAACATCAACGCCCCTCCTCTCGATCATGAGGAGAGAGAGACAGCGGCGGCTCTCGCCGCCGAGCCAACCTGCCGCACAACGGCCAAGTGCCGAGGCGCGGAGCACGGTCCGGGCCGCGGGCCAGCCACCAGCAGCTGCACCGGCTCAGTCTCGGCTTCGACCCCGCCACCGGTGTCACCGTGGCCGGCATGGGCGGGCGCATCCCCGGCGTCATCAACAACGACATCGGTGTCGTGACCTTCCCCAACCGGCACCGCTACGCCGCGGCCGTGTTCACCCGAGCCGACCACGCCTTCGCCGGCGAACTCGCCAGCTACCCGATTGGCCGGGGCGGGTGTGGGTGGGCTGGGCGTGTGCGGTCAGGTCGGTGTGTGCGGTGTGTCGGGCCGGGTGTGGATCGGTGCGCAGCCGGCCATGGCGGTGTGGATGAGGGCGTCGCGGTGGGCGCCGGGCTGTGCCGCGGTCAGGGCGCGGACGGGGCGCCATAGTGATCCGAGGGCTGCCGTCGCGCGGGCGGTGGCCGTGGTGCCGTCTGTGGTGGAGCTGGTGATGGCCTGGCGCATGCGGTCGGTGTTGCGGTGCAGCCGGGCGCCGATCTGGGGATGGTTGAGGACGGCTTTGTCGCTGTCGAGCCACGCGGCTACCTGGCGATGTTCGGTCAGCGTGGTGAGGTAGTCGTCGAGCAGCGCCCGCACGCCGTCGGGCCATGTGGGTGCGGGCGGATGGCGTTCGACGAGCGCGTCCAGGCCGTCTAGCAGCGGATCGGCCAGCGCGTGCAGCAGGTCGTTCTTGGTCGGGAAATGGTAGCTGACCGCGGCCTTGCTCATGCCGGTGGCGGCGGCCAGCTCGGCGACGCTGGTGCCGTCGTAGCCGCGTTGGGCGAAGCCCTCCAGCGCCGCGCTGAGCAGCACGTCGCGCCGGTTCCGCGGACCGGGCACGTGGCCCTCCCATCTTGACAGCCAGTTACTGGACGGACGTCCACCCAGCAGCGTAGCCTAGGGCTTGTCGGCGCGCAGCAGCCCAAAAGCCACAGCGTGATCAATCGACAGTCGCCGAGACGACTAGCACCCGCTCCGGTAAGGCCGCCCGGCGCCGGCAGAAGGGTCTGCTTCCGGCTGGGACGCGCGGTGACACGACACACCACGCGCACCCCGGCCGGCGGCACGATCGCTCCGCATTCTTCCGCGGTGGAGGCACCGAGGACGAGGTGAGAACGATGCTGGCACGCGCCGATCCGTTCCGTGACGTCGACCGGCCCGCCCCACAGGGCTGGGGCACGACGGCGCGGCCGGCGGCGATGCCGATGGATGCCTGGCGTGACGGCGAGCAGATCGTGGTGCAGTTCGACCTGCCAGGGATCGACCTGTACTCGGTGGACCTGGACGTGCCGCGCAACGTGCTCACCGTGCGGGCCGAGCGCGGCCCCTCAATTGGCGAGGACGCCGAGATGGACACCGAAGTGATTGCCGCCGAACGCCCGCGGGGGGTGTTCAGGCGGCAGGTGATTCTGGGCGACACCCCGGACACCGCCCGGGTGCAGGCCACCTACACCGCCGGTGTGCTCACGCTGCGCATCCCGGTCGCCGAAAACGCCAAACCCGCCAAGACCGCGATCACGAACCTGGACGCTGACCGCGGCGAGCGCACCGGCTAGGCGACACCCATGGCCAGACACCTCGTGCATCACCGAAACGGCGAGATCGATGAATACCAGGAACTGCCCGACACCGAGCACCTGGAACCCCACTTCGTGACCGTGACCTTCCCCGACGGATCGCTGTGCGCCTACCACGTCGAGGACGGACTGGGCGGGGTCGGCTTCGAGTTCGCCGAAGCCGGCATCCTGGTGCTCCGCTTTGAAGGCAGCGACCACCTGCTCAGCGCGTTCGCGCCAACCGCCTGGACCTCGGTCAGCGGCACCGCACTCGGCGACCGC
>Ga0137379_10004245_pt1 | contig 13446 bp, 11 predicted proteins | sample SagtaG_18_FD_104812 | JGI IMG/M metagenome (GOLD analysis project Ga0137379, IMG submission 104812) | Vadose zone soil microbial communities from Sagehorn Ranch, Mendocino, California, USA - Sage2_L_80_16 metaG | ecosystem: Environmental > Terrestrial > Soil > Vadose zone | place: USA...
AGCCTCTATCCTGTGGGACGAGGATGGGCGCTTCATTCGGTCCGGGCTGCGGGCCGTACAACCAATCCGCGCGGCCATAACGGACCAGATTGAAAATCACGGCCAGGGCGTGAATCAACGGCAGGTGGATTAGGTAATAGAACAACGGCACGCGGCCGAAGACCAGAATCGGTTTGAGGAACCGAGGCGTCTTGCGGTCCAGCGCCGCCAAAAGCATCAGCGCCGGGCCAAGCGTCATCAGCAGGTAGCAGAGCGAGGGCGGATATTTCTGGCAGTGGATGAAAGAGAACAGGGTGAACACGACATTCTTTTGCGATGACCACGGATGCGGATCGCCGTACCAATTGCTGAAGCGAAGCAGGATGAAAAGCGCGGTCAGACCCGCCCCGAGGCCCAGCAGCCATTTGCGGCGCTCCCCGGCTTCGCGGAGGAGCAGGGTCCCAAAGCCGAAGCCGGCGGCCATCACCCCAATCCACGGAATGAGCGGATAGCCTGCGCCAAATTGGTGGCCAGGCGTAAACCCGAACGAGCCGCCCGCGTGCAGGACTCGCCACAGCCCCTCCCAAGCTCCCCAGCTTTCGGGCTTCACGCCGTCGAAGACGTTGTGCACGCCAATCATGCCGACGCCGAACGCGGTAACGACCCACATGGGCAGGAACACCAAACCCGCCAGCACCACCATCGACCAGCCAATGGCCCAGATCACGCCGATGCCGATAAAGCGGAAGTCGCAGTTAAAAGCCCAGCCAGTCCAGCGGATGACAGTCACTTCGAGGAACACCAACCAAAGGCCCCGCGTGAGCAGGAACCAGGAAAGCTCACGCGTCGTCCGGCCGCGCGTCTTCGAGAGAAAGGCCCCGGCGCCCGCCAGAAAGACAAACACCGGCGCGCAATAATGCGTGAGCCAGCGCGTGAGAAAAAGGGGCACGTTCGTCCGGTCCAGGTCCAGCGGATAAAAGCTGACGTTGGTGAAGAATCCCCGCGTGTGATCCAAGGCCATGAGCACCATGACCAAACCGCGCAACAGATCGACCGAGTCGAGCCGGGGCGCGACCTGCGGCACGGCTTCGGTGACGCCGGTCGCGGTGGATATTTGGGGTTGCATTCGCGCAGCGTAGGCCGTGTTGCGCCGTTCTTAAAGCAGATTGGCCTGGTTTCCCGCCACCGGTTTCAAACCGAGTTTCTTGTAACTCAACTCAGTCGCCACGCGCCCTTGCGGCGTCCGTTTCAAGTAGCCTTCCATGATCAAATACGGCTCATAGACCTCTTCGAGCGTGTCGGGCTCCTCGCCCACCGCCACCGCCAGCGAGCTGACGCCGACCGGGCCGCCGCCAAACTTCACGATGACCGCCTCGAGGATGCGCTTGTCCATTTCGTCGAGGCCATTTTCGTCGATCTCCAACATCGCCAGTGCCTGGTCTGCTATTGGCGCGCTGATCCGCCCGTCACCGCGCACCTGGGCGTAGTCCCGTACGCGGCGCAGCAGATTGTTCGCGATGCGCGGCGTGCCGCGGCTGCGCCGGGCGATTTCATGCGCGCCGCTTTCGCCGATCTCGATGTTCAGCAGCCGCGCCGAGCGAGTGACGATTTCCAGCAACTGCGCCGCCAGGTAATAGTCGAGCCGTTCGCGCACCGGAAACCGCGTGAGCAACGGCGCCGTGAGCAGGCCGCTGCGCGTCGTCGCGCCGATGAGCGTGAAGCGCGGCAGGTTCAGCCGCACGCTGCGCGCGTTTGGCCCCTGGTCGATGATGATGTCCAGCTTGAAGTCCTCCATCGCCGGGTAGAGATATTCCTCGATCGTTTTTTGCAGGCGATGAATCTCGTCGATGAACAGCACGTCGCCGGCCTCCAGGTTCGTGAGCAACCCGGCGAGGTCACCGGCTTTTTCGATGGTCGGGCCGCTGGCGTTTCTCAAGTTCGCGCCCATCGCCTTGGCGATGATATTGGCCAGCGTGGTCTTGCCCAGTCCGGGCGGGCCGCTCAACAGGATGTGGTCGATCGCTTCGCCGCGCTGCCGGGCGGCCTGGACGGTGATTTCGAGCCGTTCCTTGACCTTGGTTTGGCCGGTGAATTCGGAAAAGAGCGACGGGCGCAGCGTCATTTCCAGCGCCGCGTCCGGTTTGATCAGAACTTCCGAAATCATTCGCTCGGACATTGCGCCGAGGATGCGAAACGAGGCGACCAGCGGCAAGGGCAAAGACCAAATGTACTCCCTCCACAAAGGGGAGCGCGACCGTCTCGGTCGCACCGGTCGGCGTCCCGCCGACCGGATCCCACTCTGCCTGAGTCAACGGGCGCGCTCTTTCGACAGGAGCGTAAGCGGGGTACCGATCAATCGCTCATTCAATAAACCAGCACCAAGGCCGCGGCTTCCTGCGCCGCCTTCACCACCTCCTCAAACTTGCGCTCGCGCGAGTTCGGCTCCTTGAGTTTGGCAGCGACCTCCGGCAGGGATTCGAGCAGACTGAGAAGAAAACTGCTCTTCACCGCGTAGTTTACGTTCTCGGCCAGTTGTCCGCTCGTGGCCAGCGCGGCGTGCTGGCTCAACTTCGCCACCACCACGCCGATCACGTTGCCGCGCTCGTCCACCAGCGCGCCGCCGGAGTTGCCCGGCTGAATGGGCGCATTGGAAGCCATCTCATAACTGCCTGAAGACGATGACAGCGGCGGCCCCGTGCAAAACACCTTGCGAGTTTTGAGCGTGGTACACGTAGCGTACAAGCAACGGGCTTGGCCCGAACAGCCGGGCAAAGGGCTGCGAGATTTTCCAACGGCGCACCCTCCGGCTGAAAGGCCGCCGCTCCTGGACTTGGCTTCGGAGCGCGACGGCCTCCACTAGCTTTTTCAGCCCTGCGACTTTGGCTTTTTTGTGAGTGGGCTCGCTTGCCGGCCCAGCAAAGCCTCCAGCCTTTTGCGCAACAAAGCTTTGAGATCGGTAATGTTCTGATATTCCGGGACGTTATGAACAGAGAGGTCAAAGTGAAGATTGGTGCCCTGTTTGCGATACAAAATGGGCCTCTTGCCAAAGCAATGAGCATAACCAACCTCGTAATAAACATTGGGCCTTTCGCCGGTCAGATCCGCAATTATAAACTCCGATTTCTTGATTTGCTCTAGGATTAAATCGGTTATTTTATCCTGATGCTCAACGTCATCCGCACGAACAGCATTGACATCAAACTCGGCGCACACTTCCTTAATGGCATTTGAAACGTCCTCTAATTCAGGGCGCGATCTGTCCATCCACATCAAAATAAATGCAGTGTTTGGGACGTAGGCGGCTTTAGGTTCAGTCGAAGCCGCCAACAAAGACGACGCCGAATGGAAAGGCTCCCGGTCCGATAACAAAACTGGTTGGTCGTCTCTGAACCCACGATTAGCTAACTTTTGCAGTTCCGGCCACAAGGTTCCTTCCGATGGGAAGTCCTCAACTTCTCGCAGAATTCCTACGCTCCAATTCGAAGGCCAGTTCGGACCGCCTGAAGCCGATTGGCTGTAGAGGTTTCCATTCAGTACGAGGCGCCCCAAAAGGCCCGTTTGTTCATTGTCGAGGCCGAGTTTTCCTTGCGCTTCCGCGCTTGAAATGATCCGGTTTTTGGGCTGGCTCTGATAACGCCTACGAACGTACTCGAGGTACCTCAGGAGAAGGTCTTCCATCTTCTTCCCCTCGGTCGTGAGAAGGATTCCTTGCAGCGTCAGCTGATACCGGCTGCCAACCTGGCCGTCATGGAACTCATGCACGCAGCTGCTTCCAAGCTGCTTGAGAGTTTCGCGGACTCCAGCTTTCCTGTGCGGATGGTGGATGTCCCACGCGACAGGCCACTCATTCCCTAAAAGATAACAGTTCCAAATTTGATCGAGCAGCGCGCGCTGCTGCTCGGTCAATCCATTGCGCAGTTCATTCAAATTAGGCATACTCCGAATCGTGGCCTGACCCGTAACATTTGAAAGTGTGAAAAAGCAGATTCCACAAAAGCCGAAAGCCAGATCAACCGCATACCATACTGCCGGCTGGGCGTTGTTGTCGATACCGACGCGCTGTTGCTCTTGCTGGTGGCGGACTTGAGGCGAGCCGTGCCGGGTATGCAGGCGTACGCGGCCAAGCGAATCGTAACTGTAATCAGGGTGCGGGGCCTGCGACACGCGCTGCATTTCCAGGCGCTCCCGGCCACATACACTGTTGAAAACATAGCTCGGTTCATGTAGGTAACAAGCAGCGGAAAAGCTCGGGCGGGGCGCTCGGGTTGGGAAAGAAGACGGCAGTCATGCCAAGGCCGCCATCTTCGTTCCCAGGCCGTTCGGGAGTTCCACTGACACGGCACGTTGGCGGGGCGAAAATGCTGATGGGAATCGCGCGGAGCCAAATCAGATATTCTGGTCTCTCAGGACATCTTTCCTTATCCAGTCGATGAAACTCACGGCGCCACGGAAAAGCCTCGAAGCGCATTCCGTGATTGGGACCCGATCAATTCCTGCCCGCTTTAGGCAAGCGATGTAATCTTCGCCCTTTCGGTGCGCGCTTCCTTTAGAGCGGAGCTGTTGTACCAGCCGCAGAGGTCCAATTTCCCGCGACGCGTCCGTGTAGCTGGATTCGAGCAGGAATTTTTCAAGACGATTCAGTCCGCCCACAGGCGGACGCTGCTCCTTCACTGCAGCTGCGATCTTTTCTTCGTTCAGGAAATCATTCAGGAGCTTCGCCAGAAGGGCGATCTGTTGGTCAAACTCTGCCTGATTTTCTTCGAGACAAACGTGCAGCTGAGGAAAAACGTATTGATCTCCCGCTGCGGGTTCGCGCCACAGGGGCCATCCAAAATGTTGTGCCCAAAGCTCGTTCACCCGTGGATAAAGGCTCTTGAGTCTCAAATCCGGCATTTGGGGACTTGCGAAGAATCCTCGAACATTCCTAGTATAGAAGGTTTGGCTGGGCGCCCCATCAGGGGCAACATTGTAGTTGCGCCAGTGGGCGCGTTCGATGCCTGGAAGGCCCTGGCCCAGGTCCTTTAAGAAGGCAATCACATACTTCGGGTGGTCATTGTCCATTCTGAGGCCCCAGAGCCCGCCACAGCTGAGGCGACCATCCTCGACACAAAACTTATCAGGTTGAGCAAAATATTTTGCAAGAACGCCTCGGCGGAAGAAAACCAAACTCAGCCCGCGCTGAGCGTCCCGCCCGATCTCCCCCGGGTCGCACGTGTCCTCCACTGGAGAACCGCGCTCATCATGCCCCACGATGAAGGAGGGGTATGCGGCCGCCGACTCAGCGTAGAGATCGCGGTATTCTAGCTCGCCAGGGCAGGAGAGGAGAGCCTTGCCGAGAAGCCTCGAAGCGCTCTTGTGACCCTCAGGCAGGCTGTTGTTGGCAGCCGCCAATTCCCAACGGAAGGTGCCAGACTGGTTTCCTGTTACCCCGGGCTCCAAACCCAGCGCCTCGAGCGAATACTTGCTCCAGTAGTGCCCCTCCCACTGCATGGCGAGGTGCATCTGCTTCGCGCGCAGAAAATCCACCAAAAATTTCAAATGAACCTCAACTCGCTCCGGCACGCAGCGAACCACCTCATGTTCTTGCCCCTGCCTATCCACATGCAAAAAAACAGCTCCTACAGTGTCATGATAAAGGTTGTAAAACAGCCGAAACTCCTCAGCGATCTCGATTGTTGAGGGTCGGCTGCCCCAGAAATTGCGAACCCGGACAAGCGCCTCTGCACCCCATTCATTCCCGCGGGGCAAATAATAGGTATTTCGCAGCGAAGCTCCGTCCTTGCGGGACTTCGTCGATTCGACATGCGGAGCAAAATCGTCAGGCCAAAAGTCCCAGCCGACGCCCTTCAGAAACCGGTCCCCGAGTTCCTGGGGAATGAAGAAGCAAAACCTCTGAAAGCCGTTCCTTGCGTCCTCGCTCGAATACACACGGACGAAAGCAGCCGTTCGCGGCTCCTCAATCTCCCGGATGCGTTCGACTTGGCGAAGGCCGTCTGCTTCCTTTTTCTCGGTCGCATCGTCCATTGCTGTTTAATTTCAGGAAGAAAGGAAACTCTGTCAATAAACGGTACTGGGCTACATTGGTTTGTCTCTTTCCGCAATAGGAAAGGGCCGCTTGATTTCTGTGTTATTGGGCCGATTGCGCAGAGGTCTTCCATCACAAGTCAAGAACCATCGCATCCAAAAATGCCTTTTAAACAACGATTTTGGCTACATCCTTCCTGAATGCTTTGGTGGCATCGCAAATGGATTCGAGCGGAAGGGCTTCTTGTGTTAATTGGCGGCCCGCTCTTTGCGGCTATCGCATCTCACGACAAATCACTTCTCAAGTTAACGGTTGCCTTAAGCTCAATCGGATGCCTCTTAATTTCGAGACTCAAATGGGGAGAAAAGGCCGACGAAAGAAGCAAATATTTCGACGAACGATGGGAGAGGCTTGAGCCAAAGAGACAAAAAGCAGCAAAGATAATATTGGAAAGCCCCGATAATCCAGGTGACATAAGCGATGACATAATTGATTTTTTTAACGATCTTGGCTCCGCACTTGAGGAACACGAACTGAAGCCTGACAGAGTGTGGAACGACTATTCAATCAACGTTCAATACTATTGGGAAGCGTGTTTTCGCCAGGTCATAAGGAAGCAAAAGGGGGACGAGTCCGATGTTTGGACTGGATTCTTTTGGCTTTATGACAAAGTGGTGAAAAAGCGCGGCACTAAACAACGGACGCCACAACAATCATTGGGATACTTCAAAGCTGAATTAGCCGACTGATTTTCAGTGAAGGGCTCAGTTCTCCACTTTGGACAGTTGGCCCGGCGCGCCCGGTTTGAGCCGGGGGTGAAAAATCGAGACTGCGTGGCGAGAAATCTCGTTGAAGTTCGACACGCGCGCGCGCTGAACGAGATGGTCAAGCCCGATGCACGGCAGCTTCCGACCCGTCGCGCGCCAAACGGCGCAGTTTTGGACCGGTCGTGACCGTTGGGGTTGAACAGGAACAAACGGATTTCAACGGCGCTTGCGAGGCAGCTCGTTACCCAGCAACCAGGCGACGGCTGGTTGCCAGCGCAACGGCGCAGGGAGCGGAGGCCGAGGCGGCAGCGTATCGAACGTGAGCAGCAACGGAATGGCGTCTGGATATTCCGTGGCGGCAGCGGTGAGGGCGCGAATTTCGCGGGCATATGTGTCAGCATCGCTGACATCGGTGCAAACTTGGATCAGCGTCTCGCCACCCGCCGGGTCGCGGGCAAAAAAGTCCACCTCGTAACCGTCGCGCGTTCGAACGTAGTCTCTCTCACAGCCACGACGTTCCAGTTCAAGCAAGACCACCGTTTCGAGGGCATGGCCGAGATTGCCGCGGCCAGTACGTTCGTAAAGCGAGATGAGGCCAGGGTCGATCGGATAGGCTTTGCGGGGATTCACCATGCGCTGACGCTCGGATGCGGTATGCAAGGAGACGGTGCGCACTAAAAATGCGTCCTCCAAATGGGCGAGGTAATCGTGCAAGGTGTTCTTGCCAACAGGCAATCCCTGGGATTTGAGGGCATCAAAAAACTTTTGGACACTGAAGCATGCCGCAGGGTTTCCGAGCAAGTGACGTTGCAGCCAGCGCAGGGCGGCCGGGTTGGTCACTCCATGTCGTTCGATCACGTCCCGCAGTATGGCCACGTCCACGTATGTGCGCAGCAGGCTGGCGCGGTCCCGCAAAGGCGCCCCCTGGGATTCGGGAAATCCTCCTTCCGAGAGATAGGCGCGGAAATGTTTATCCAGCGCCGAGCGAGCGGCCTTGGGGAGGTCGGTCCACGGCGACTTAGGCTCCGCCCCGCGATGGCGCAAAGCCTCTCGCAAACTGAAGGGATGGACCAGCACTTCCATGGCCCGGCCGCGCATACTGGTGGCAACCTCCCGGCTCAACAAACGGGCGGAGGAACCAGACAGAAATAGTTCGACCTTTTCCGTGTCCAGCAGACGGCGAACGAATGTCTCCCAATCCGGCACTTCCTGGATTTCATCGAGGAAAAAAGTCACCCGCTTGGAATCGCGTCGCTCCGGGTGCAGGCTGAAGTATTCTTCGACGACCAACTGCAGTTCTTGGGCGGTCATCTCGGCCAGACGTTCGTCTTCAAAATTGAAATAGAGCAGCGCGTCGCGCGGCGTGCCGGCCGCCTGACGTTCGGCCAGACATTGCCAAAGGAACGTGGTCTTGCCGCTGCGCCGCATACCGATAACTGCCATCGCCTTGCCCTTGATGCCGGGCACATGGACATCACGGCGAGTATGCGCGGGCACGGGGGCGGCCAGCGCGTCCGTTATCTTCTGGCGGATGATCTGTTTAATTTCTCTTTCCATAAGCGACGACTTTATGCGATTATGTCTTTTTGAAAAGGATAAATTGGGCATCGACTTGAGAGCCGCAAGTGCTTTGCCACTGATCCGCTTAGAGCCTCTTTGAGAATTCCGTTTGCGTGTCGGCGCGCCAGCCGCGCGCCGAACGGCGCAGTTTTGGGCCGCGCGCGCCTGATATGGTTGCACAGGAGAAAACAGAGGAAACGGAGGGAACAGAAATTCTCTTTCGATTCTCCGTTTCCTTCGTTTGCTCCTGTTCTGAAAGGGCTTCCGACTTGATGGCCAGGCAAGGATCTGGCGGCTGGTGCCTATTGCCGCTTCCGAGATTGCCTCCGGGATGATCGAAAAGGTGTTGGTGGGAGCGGGATGAGGGTCGTTGACAACGTCCAGGTGAGAAGCAGGAAAGCAGGACCTCAGGAAAGGAGCTTTAAAAATGGCCGGTTCCGCATTTCCCTGCCTGTTCGGCAGACAGGCTGATTTCCTGATTGATGCTTGGGGAGGTTTTCTCCCGCTCTTTCCGGGCTCAATCCTCAAAGCACCGGGCCATAGGCGCTTGGGCCGATGGCAGGGAGTCGGCTGACAAAGCTTGTCGGAAGTCCCATGTTTTTATGCTATTTATCTTCCGGCGATGAAAACGATCCAAATGCGGGCGCTGCCCGCGGCCACTACGAAAAACCGAAACTCATAAACTCAGACAGCGCGATGAGATGGAAGAATCTTCGCGTATGTTCGCTTAATGGGAGAAAAATTGTTGCGGGCGCTGCGCGCGGCCATGGGAGAATGTGATACGCCCGGAGGCCACAGAGGGCACAGGGCATTCGGGCCTGCTCATCGGGCTGGGGGGTAACAGGAAAGGCAGAAGGTAGAATGCAGAAGGCAGAATACAGAGGGCAGGTATTAAGCGGTGGTTATCGGGCTGGGCGACGGAAGGGGATTTTGGAACATGCTCTGGGCGAGGGAGTTATCAAATTTCTCACTGTGAGAAATTTGATATGACGTTGCGTTGCAGGCGGTTATGGAAACGCAATGGGGCGGAAAGGACCGCCACGGCGGAAGTTGTTGGCAGGCAGGGCTTTGGATTGCGAGCGCTGCGCGCGGCCACGGCGGATTGCGGGCGCAACGCGCGGCTAGTCGGCGGATTGCGGAGCGTCTCGGTTGCATCAGCAGACCTTCAGTTAGCCACGGATCGACACAATTTTTTCACTTATTTCATTTATGACAAGTGTCGGTAAAAGCCTCTGTCGGCCATTCGAAGGGTCAGATCAGCTCCTTGACGGGATCGCGATCGTCCAGAAGGTACTGCGGACGGCCGCTGTGGTCGGGAATCGTCGCCGCGGGATCGATCCCGAGTACGTGGTAGAGCGTCGCCAGAATGTTCTGCGGGGTGTAGGGGCGGGTCACCGGGTACTCGCCGCCGGCACTGGTCGTCCCGACGTATTGTCCCATCTTCAGCCCGCCACCGGAGAAGAGCGCGCTGCCGGCCGCCGGCCAGTGGTCGCGGCCGCCGAATTTGTTGATCCGCGGCGTGCGCCCGAACTCGCCCCACACCACGACGCACACGTCCTGGTGCAGACTGCGCTCGTGCAGGTCGGTGATGAGCGCCGAGAGGCAGGCGTCGTAGAGCGGCAGGAGCGAGCGGTAGGATTCGAAAATGGTGGGCAAGCCCTCCGCGCAATGGTGGTCCCACAACCCCACCTGCATCGAGACAAAGGACACTCCGGCTTCCACCAGACGCCGCGCCCGAACGAACGATTCCCAGTCCCAGGAAACCGGACTGGACGAATGGGAATACATGAATTTATTGCCGCCCACCCGGTAACGATCGAGCGTCTCGGGTTTTTCGTCGCTCAAGTCGAACGCCCGGCGCGCTTTCCCACTCGTCAATAGATCAAAAGCCTGGCCCGTAAACGCGTCGAACGCTCGCATTTCACCGCTGGCATCAACGTCTCGACGCAGGGTGTCCAACTGTGCGAGCAGTTCCCGCCGGTTCTTCAGCCGCGACAAATCCACCTGCCGGGTCGGTTCGAGGGTCCTTAATCCCCGGTTGTCCGGCACGAATGGACGGTGCTGCGCCCCGACCCAGAGCGGCTGCTCCGCCTCCGCGATCTCCTGGTCATCCCCTTTCAGGCTCACAAATTTTGGCAGTGCGGCATCGCGCCGCTGCGCCAGACGGCTCACGTAGGATCCGAACGACGGCCGGCGTTCCCGCTTGGGAAAGCCGGTGAAGATTTCGATCCTTTGGTGGTCCGGCTCCTGCCACGTCACGCTTCGCACCACGGCAAATTTGTCGGCGATCTTCGCCTGGCGCGGCAGCAACTCGCTCAGCTCCATGCCCGGCACGTTGGTCTTGATGGGCCGGAACTCGCCACGGATCTCCGCCGGCGCCTCCGGCTTCATATCATACGTGTCCACGTGGCTAGGTCCGCCGCCGAGGCAGATCATGATCACCGATTTCCCCCGACGCTCGGGCGCCACTGCGCCCGCTGCCTTGAGGCGCAAAAAGTCTGAGAGCGTCAATCCGCCCAGCGCCAGCCCGCCGGCCCTGAGAAAACTGCGGCGCGAGACTCCGTCGCAGAAGCGCTCAGAACACCCGTTGAGGAATGTCAGCATGGCTGAAAATGCCCTCGGGTGATGGCTTTCATAGTAATTCGATTCGTTCCGCCAAGTTGCCGGAGCCACATCGGTCCAAGAATAATCTGACGCTGGCGAGCGGTCACGCCATCAATTTATTCAAATCAGGGTTTAGCCACAATGGGGCTGAACAAAAGCTGGCTTGCGCCCGCCGGGCTGGACACCCACCATCTTCCATTGAAAACTCCCGCAACATGGTCGAAGAATGATGGTGCTCATGGCACTGGCTTTTGGAAGCACTCCCGATGGCAACTGCTGGGACAACTGAGGACTCGAAGCCGCGCAAATCCAGCGTGGCGAATGTGGCGCTGGCCGATGCGCTCGACCGCCTCACGGTCGCGGGCAGGCTCTGGCGCGCGGAGGGGGACCGCATCCGCTGTGTGGCCTGCGGTCATCGGTGCCTGATCGGTGAGGGACGGCGGGGAATCTGCAAGGTGCGCTACAACCAGGGCGGCCAGTTGAAGGTGCCGTTTGGTTATGTGGCGGCGTTGCAGTGCGATCCGGTCGAGAAAAAGCCGTTTTTTCACGTGCATCCCGGCAGCGATGCGCTGACTTTCGGCATGATGGGATGCGATTTCCACTGTCCGTACTGCCAGAATTGGGTGACCAGCCAGGCCCTTCGCGACGAAGCTTCGCTCGCGCCGATTCAGCCGGTCTCGGCCGATGAACTGGTCGCCGCTGCTCGACGGTCCGGCGCGCGCCTCGTGGTCTCCAGCTACAACGAGCCGCTCATCACCGCCGAATGGGCGGGAGCGGTCTTTGAGAAGGCCAGGGAACAGGGATTTCTCTGCGCGTTCGTCTCCAACGGCAACGCCACCCCCGAAGCGCTCGATTTTCTCCGTCCCTGGATCGTGGCTTACAAAGTCGATTTGAAGGGCTTCAACGACCAGCGTTACCGCACGCTGGGCGGCACACTCGCGCACGTGCAAGAGACGATTCGCCTGGTGCGCGAGCGGGGCCTCTGGCTGGAAGTGCTCACCTTGATCGTGCCCGGCTTCAACGACAGCGAGGAGGAACTGCGCGCCATCGCGCGATTCATCGCCGGCCTGAGCCGCGGCATTCCGTGGCACGTCACCGCGTTTCATAAGGAATACAAAATGACCGAACCGCCCAATACCACCGCGAGCCAACTGATTCGCGCCGCGGAGATCGGGGCCGACGAAGGCCTCCATTTCGTCTATGCCGGGAATTTGCCGGGCCGCGTGGGCGAATGGGAAAACACCCGCTGCCCGCAGTGCCGGAAAACGCTGGTCAAACGTTATGGCTACCTTGTCCAATCGTATGAGATCACGGTGCAAGGAAAATGTCCTGGGTGCGGCTGCGCGATTCCCGGTGTCTGGCCGGAGCCGGCGGAAGTTCGCACCGGCCACGGCCAGGCGGATTATTACGCGCGGCTGCCGCGCCCCGTGGCACTTAATTAGGGAAAATGAGCGCGTATGGATAATTCCGTTCAGGGGCGGGGCATTCGGCCGGCAGCGGTCGCCGGCGCGTTTTATCCGGAAGAGCCGAGCCGGCTGAGCCGGATGCTTGACTCCTTGCTTGAGAGCGCCTCGCCGCCCGCCGCGCCCCTGCCCAAGGCGATCATCGCGCCCCATGCCGGCTACCAATTTTCCGGTCCCATCGCGGCTTCGGCTTTTTTGTCATTGCGCGGACGAACCGAAGTGCGCCGAATCGTTTTGCTCGGGCCGTCGCATCACCATTCATTTGCCGGAATCGCCTTGAGTCGCGCCGAAGCGTTTGCGACGCCGTTGGGGCCGGTGCCGTTGGACCAGCCGGTCGTGCAGCAGGTGAGCTTTCTCGCCGCCGCGCGCTTTTTCGATGAAGCCCACGCGTTGGAACACAGCCTTGAAGTCGAACTCCCCTTCCTGCAACAAACCCTGGGCCATTTTACCCTCGTACCACTGGTGGTCGGCAATGTGGCCGACGAAGAGCTCCGGCAAGTGATCGACTTGCTATGGGGAGGGCCAGAGACGGTCTTTGTCATCAGCTCGGACTTGAGCCATTACTACGATTACGAAACGGCCCAGTGGCTCGACGGCTGCACCGCGCGCGCCATCGAACAGTTATGTCCCGGCGAAATCGGTGTCGAGCACGCCTGCGGACGCATCCCCATCCGCGGCTTATTGTGCGCCTCCCGCGAGCGAGACCTGCGCGTCACCACGCTGGATTTGCGCAACTCCGGCGACACCGCCGGCCGGCGCGACCGGGTAGTCGGCTACGGCGCCTTCGCGTTAGCGTAAAGGCCAGAGCCGAGTTAAAAAGTAGTAGCCGCCGAGGTAAGGAGGCGGATTCTGCCATCAAGCCCGGTCCGCCTCGTCACCTCGGCGGCTACGGGAACCGGCGTCGTTCCACGGGCCGTTGGTCGTTCCTACTCCACCACGAGGTTGAAGCTTTCCGAGTGGCTGTTGAATTCCGGCGCGTAGAGGCATTGGATTTCGGCCATGCCGGTCTGATACTGGCCGCGATGCTGGATGCGCGTGGAGTATTCGA
>Ga0137379_10004262_pt1 | contig 13432 bp, 11 predicted proteins | sample SagtaG_18_FD_104812 | JGI IMG/M metagenome (GOLD analysis project Ga0137379, IMG submission 104812) | Vadose zone soil microbial communities from Sagehorn Ranch, Mendocino, California, USA - Sage2_L_80_16 metaG | ecosystem: Environmental > Terrestrial > Soil > Vadose zone | place: USA...
CACAACCGGATTCATCCGACGCAGCAGATGGCCTTCCGGAATGCGCTGTTCGAGGTTGAACAGGTAGAACAGTTGGCTCTGATCGCTCGTCTGCTGCCCCATCATCGCGAATCACCGTCGCTGATATCTCAAGCCGACGGAATCACTGTTCGCCAGTTTTCACGAGCCCTTTTTTCAACAGCATCGGTCAGAGTCGGTCATTGCACGCTGTTTAGGACGCGTCCGCTTATCCCCGGCAGCTGAACTCACGCCGCGACCTGGACAGGTCAGCGAGCGTGTCAACATCCGACTTATCCGCTGCGCATCCAACGTGCAGGATGATCCGCGGACCCCCGCGCCTCCGATGTGAGCCGAGGCCAGCCAAGCCAAGGCCTGGTGCCGGAGCTGAACGATTGGTTTCAGCGTCGGCTACGTCGGCTGTCATGAGGGCGTAATCGACCGCGCCCCGTGACCGTCTTGAAATCGAGCGATCTAAGCGCCGCCTCCACGTGCCGGCGCACGAAGTCATTCGGTTTCAATTTTAGTGCGCTGAGATAGTCGGCGATGGCACGTTCTCGGTTCCCTTTTTGGGAATAAGCCCATCCCCTGTTGTTCAAGGCAATCGCGTCTGGTTTCAGAAGGATTGCTCGATCATAGTCCTCAATTGCGCGATCGTAGTCCTGTAGGCCGGCGTAACCGGCCCCGCGACCATTGAAGAGCTCCGGATCTGACGGGTTAAGGCGGATCGCCTCGGTATAGTCCTGAATCGCGCGGTCGTACTCGGCTTTTTTGAAATGAGTGGAGGCTCGATTAGCAAACAGATCGGAAGTCGGACGAAGTTGGATAGTGGCGGTGAAGTCCGCAATCGCCATGTCGTAATTGGTCTTGAACAGGTACGCCAGTCCACGGTTGGCCAGGGCTTCTGCTGAGTTCGGTTCATTGCGAAGGACCTCATTGAACGCTTGGATAGCCCCGTCGTAATCACCGCTTCTCAGACTTGCCTGCCCCGACGCGAGAGCCTGGACCGCACTCTGCCCGAACCCTTTTCCCTCGGTGGGCGGCGGCCGGCTAGCTGAAGGTTCTTCGCCTCGCGAGTCGGGCTCAATTGTTGCCTTCTGTGTCCCGGCCGACCCGCCAGCGCCCTGATGAGACCCGGCCGTGGATCTGAGTCGGTCTAGAGTCAGGGAAATGACGATCGCTAGGAGCACAAGCCCCGCACCTGCCAAGACCCACGCGTTTGGCAACAGTCTCGATTGCGATGACCTTTCGAGTACGGTACCGCACAGCGGGCACTTCTTGTCGCGCCTATCTAGGACGTGACCACACCCTCCACACCTAGGCAATGGCTGCCCGTTCATGTACTCGTCTCTGGAAGATCGCGCTCGGCGATAGTCGAGCAGTGGACGCTTATAACATTTGATTACCCGAAAAGTGGCTCTCAACGTTAGGGGTGCTTCGGGCGAATCCCAGCAATTGAGGAGGGTGCACGCTCGAAGGACATCGACAGTTTGGGCGAAGTCTGGCGAACCCGCTACCTACCCCTTGAAACGTCTATATCCGAATTGGGTCATCTGCGTCGATTTCGCCGTGTCCGCGGCTAGTCCGCTCTACCCCCAATATTCACCGTGGAAGCGGACATGCCGGATAGGTAGCGTCGCGAAGGAGCAAGCCGGTCGCACCATCTGGTTCATCCCAAAAAGAAAGCCGGCCCCGACCACGGGTACGCGTGCCGCTGCGGCCGCGATCGGGACCGTACCTCTCCTAGGGAGGCAGGATCGTTATACGTCTGCCTACATTTGGCGGGCCGGTGACGCGGATTTAACGTTATTCGGGACAAATGGATTTAATCAGTCCGAACGTGACGTCGCCGGGACTCTTCGGGTTCATTTGATGAGCCCCCGTGCCCGGAGGTCCGACTCAATGATGTGCAGTTCGCGCTGAGCGCGTTCCAACCCGGCGCGACTGTGGGACCGATCAGTGCGGTCGGCGTCGACCCGACGCTCCGCCGCCTCCACGCGGTCTTGTGCGCGATTGAGGTCGGTCATGGTGTATTGGCGCGGCTCTGGCCGTATGCGCTTCTTGCGCGGCCCTTTTGACGCCCGCTGCTTGACCTTCGGGAGGATGGTCGTTCGAACCTGGTTCCTGCTCGCCATTGCGCGCAGCCAACCCTAACCAACCTTCCGCGCTCCCTTCGCCGGCTTCTTGGGTTCAGCCGTTTTGCCGCGGGCACCGGCCGGCTTCTCCCTCTCGACGGACCGGCGCAGCGCGTCCATCAGGTTGACGACGTTTGTCGGCGTCGCGGCCTCGGGCTGCTCTGTGGGCGGCAGGCCCGCCTGCTTGCGCTTCAGCATCTCGACCACGGCGTTCTCGTAGCGGTCCTCGAACTCGCTGGCGTCGAAGTGCCCAGCTTTGGTTTCCAGGATGTGTTCGGCCAAATCAACCATTTCACCCGGCAGCTTGATCTCGGGAATGTCCTCGAAATACTCGGCAGCGTTCCGGATCTCGTAGGCGTAGTGGAGCGTCGTGGCCATCAGCCCCTTGTCGAACGGTTTCAGCATCACGATCCTTTCACGGCGCGCAATCACGACCCGGCCAAGCCCGACCATGTTCTTGCACTTCATAGCCTCGCGGATGACCGCAAATGCATCCTGCCCGACCTTGTCCTCCGGCACGAGGTAATACGGGCCGTCGAGATAGCGCTCGTCGATCTCGGATCGAGGCACGAACTTTTCAATGTCGATCGTGTGCGTGCTTTCGAGCCGCAACGCCTCAATCTCTTCGTCCTCCACCGGCATGTATTGGTTGCGGCCGATTTCGTAGCCGCGGCCCTTCTGCCCGGCCTCAATGATATCGCCCGTCACGGAGTCGACGAGTTGCTGCTTGAGCCGATTGCCGGTGCTCTTGTTTATCTGCCGGAAGGACACGCGCTCGCTCGACGACGATGCCGGGAACATCGCTATCGGGCAGGAGACGAGCGAGAGCTTGAGGTAGCCTTTCCAGAACGGCCGAGACGGTGCCATTACGCAAACTCCGATGGGAACGATCCCCGCAGGATTTAAGTAACTGGTCAGAGGCCGGTTTTGGAGTCGGAGATCCGCTTCGAATAATGATTTCTCGCATTCGTTCGCCGTCCGTTCCTGCGCGGGCGCAACCGCTGCTCTCGCTTGCCGCGCATGACTCCCGTGAGATTGTCTCTTCTTCGGCACATCGGCCCGCCTATCCCTGCACGTCGCAATGATCGCCATTTTCTCTGTTTCCGGGTTTGAACCGGAACTTGAGGTCGTGCGACTACCTGGTGCAGGGGGCAACCTGAAGGGACCGGGACGCCATTGTCAGCATCGGCAGGGCTTGAACCAAAACACAAGCGGAGTAGAGTTCTGAGTATCTTCTCCGCCGCGGGCCGATTTCGAGGCACCGGTCAGGTGAAGAATCGGACGGCCTTGGCCACTAGCCCGGAGCCAAGGCCGTTCCGTTCATGATGGCCCACGGAGGAAATCGATGGCTCGGATTATCGCCACTGCGATTCTGGTTTCGTTGTTCGGAATCGGATCGGTGATTGCCCAAAGCTCCTGCGCGACGAAGGCAGTCAGCAAAGACGGCAAACCGCTTGCCGGCGCAGCGCGAACTAGCTCCATCAAGAAATGCTGCGAAGATAGCGCACTCAGCGCGGATGGCAAAAAGTTATCCGGCGCCGCAAAGACCAGCTACGTGAAAAAATGCCAAGCTGATGCCGGTTAAGCGGCGTCGCGCACTTTGAACAAAGTTGAACCGCCAGGGAGGTCCCCGATGGACCGGCGTTTTGTTGCTTTGATGTGTACAGCAGCGATGCTGGGACTCGCCTCCGTTCCGGCCGCGGCGCAGCAGAAAACGGCGAAACAGTGCAACGATGAATGGGCGGCTAACAAGGCGACCATTCAGGCGAGCGGAAAGACGAAGAAAGCCTTCGTTGCCGAATGCCGCGGGCAAGCCCCCGCAGCGACGGCGCCGGCGTCTAAGCCCACCACCGCGGCCGCTCCAAAGCCCGCGAGAACCGCGGCTCCGAGTCCCGCCGCCAACGTAAAGACGGCGAAGCAATGTAACGACGAGTGGACGGCCAATAAGGCAGCCATTCAAGCTAGCAAGAAGACAAAGAAGGACTTCATGGCCGAGTGCCGTGCGCAGCCGGCCGGAGCTTCCACGACGACCGCTGCGCCGTCACCTGCAACGCCGCCTACGGCCGCCGCGCCAGCGAGGCCGTCGACCGCTACAGCGCCGACTGCGCCTCGCTCGACCGCCGCCCCGGCAACGCAACCTTCTACAGCACCTTCGCCCGCAAGGACGAGACCGGCCACGGCGGCAGCCCCAACGGCCGCTGGCCAGTTCTCTACCGAAACCCAAGCCAAGGCCCGGTGCCCCGGCGACACAGTCGTGTGGGTAAACCTCGATTCCAAGGTCTACCATTTCGCAGGAACGCGAAATTACGGAACCACGAAGAGCGGCGCGTATATGTGTGAAAAAGACGCCACGGCAGCGGGGTCTCGGGCCGCCAAAAATGAGAAACGCCCGTAGGTCTACCAGGCCGCCGTTCGTTTTTCGAGAGAATCACCGGACGACCATGGTCATTGAGCTTGGCTTACGCCCTTTACGGCAGAGCGGCGAAACGTAGACTCAAAGTAGCCCGCGACATGGCGCCTACCTCCCTGCTGCGGGTTAGGCTGGCCGGCTGGATGGGACTCCGGTCGGTCAGTCGCTGCGATCGAGAGGGCATCTATTACGTCGGTCGGAATACATCACCATGTGCGGCCGTTTCACTCAAAAATACACCTGGGAAGAGCTTCACCGGCTCTACCGGCTTACGCAGCCGGGGCGCAACATTCGGCCGCGATACAACATCTGCCCGACCGACCCGATTGATGTGGTAATATGGGGTGATGTTGGGCTTCTCGTCGTGCCGATGCGATGGTAGCTCATTCCGCCCTGGTGGAAGAAGCCGCTCAAGGATCTCCCGGCGACGTTCAACGCGCGAGCCGAAACGGTTGCCGAAAGGCCGATGTTCAGAGATGCTTTCCGACGCACTCGCTGCCTAGTCCCAGCGTCCGGCTATTACGAATGGGAGACCCGGCCTGACGGCAAGCAGCCCTACTACATCACGCCAGCCTATGGGTCGGTGCTGACGATCGCGGGGCTCTGGACCGAGTGGCGCGACCGCGTGAACGATGAAACGCTCGCGACCTGTGCCATGATCATCACCGAGGCGAACTCGTTCATCAGCACGATTCACGACCGTATGCCCGTGCTGCTTGACGGCGAGAGCGCCGACGCTTGGCTATCCGGCGATGCCGGGATCGAGCTGCTGAATCCAGCGCCTTACGACATGCTGCGCATGTGGCCGGTGTCGCGCCGCGTGAGCAAGCCGGGGAATGGCGACGACCCAACGCTCATTGAGCCCATCACTGTTCATGCGAGTACGGAACCGGCAACGCGGTTCCGACTGAACTGATTGGACCCGCCGGGGCCTATGCGGAGATCGGTCGGCAGCGGCTAGTCAACGTCCGGTATGAATCGCGTTACGGACCCAAGTCAGACGCTGCACCAAGTCCGAGAAGTGCCGATTTTGCAAATTCCGCGCAGCATCTACGAAGACGCTCGCGATGCCGCCCGTGCACTGGGTCGTACGGAAGCTTTCGAGCAATCGCGGCGCGATCGCAAACGCGTCGAGATGCTATTCGCCCACCTCAAGCGCATCCTGAAGTTTTTGGCCGACTTCGGCTTCGCGGTCCGTGCGTGCACAGGACGAGTTCACGCTCGCTGCCATCGCGCAGAACCTACGTCGGCTCGCCAAGTTCCTCGGTCGACCACCGCCAGCGCCCGCCGTTTGTGTCGCGTAGCTACCGCAAGCGTCCAGCGCTACCGTATCAACCCCCTCATAATGGGGCGGGTGGCACTCCACGGTTTACAGCAGTCAAGGCCGCTGCCTAGCACGCGATATCGCCGACTTCTGCAACAAAATCCGCCAGAAGCGGACGTTTGGTTTTGCGCGTAAGACTTGGGCCCTGGTCCGCCTCAGCTGGCTGATTTTGAGCTAGATCAAAGACGGAGCTTCAGGCAAGCGAGTTAGGCTGTCCGATTAGAATTCTCGCCCATCCGGCATGGCGAGGAGGCCGTCGGCAAATAGCCGCAGAACTGTTCCTGTCCTTGCGCTGGATCACGAGTTCCCCATGATGGAGCCGCGCAACCAGGTTGTTCGAGTCAGCCGCTTCGGTGGTCCCGACGGGCTGGAGGTGGTCGACGCTCCCCTGCCGACCGCCAGCCGGGGCGAGGTGCGGGTCCGCGTACTCGCCTCGAGTCTTAACTACACCGAGGTGTTGATCCGGCGTCACCTGTACCCGCAAACGATGCGCCTCCGGCCGCCGTTCGTGATGGGCTACGACGTCGTCGGGGAGATCGATCAGATCGGCGATGGCGTGCGCGACTTTCAGATTGGCGACCGCGTGGCGGACATGACGGTGGTCGGGTCGAACGCCGAGTATCGCACGCTCCGGGTGGACGATGTGGCTCGCGTGCCGGCGGGCGTCGACGCGGCGGAAGCGGCCACGCTGATCTTGAGCTGGACGACCGCGTACCAGCTCTTGCACCGTGCGGCCCGGGTGCAGCGAGGCCAGCGCGTGCTCGTGCACGGCGCCGCCGGCGCTGTCGGTCAGGCGCTGCTCGTGCTCGGGAGGCTGGCCGGCCTCGAGCTGTGGGGCACCGCGCGCGCCGAGCACGTGGCGCTCGTCCGAGGGCTGGGCGCAACACCGATCGACTACCAACACGAGGACTTCATGCGCGTCCTGCCAGACGGGTTCGACGTCATCGTCGATGGCGTCGGCGAAGACGGCTATCGCCGCTCGTACGCGGCGCTCAAGCGCGGCGGCCTGCTCTGCGCCATCGGCTTCTCGGCGAGCGTACAGGCACAGCGTCGCATGCTCCCTATCGTGGTCGAGATTGCACGCCTGTACCTGTGGAGGCTATTGCCCGGCGGCAAGCGTGCCCGCTTTTACTCGGTCAATGTGATGCGGGCGCGACATCCTACCTGGTTCAAAGAGGACCTGGAGAGGCTGTTCGGCCTATTGGCAACTGGCGCCATCCGGCCGCACGTCGCCGATCGGATCTCCTTCGACGAGGTCGCCGAGGCACACCGCCGCCTCGAGGCGGGCGGTCTCGAGGGCAAGCTCGTCCTGTGCCCGGACCTCGCGTCGCGACGTGACCGTGTGCGGCGTCAACCGAGCTGAGTCCCACTTCCGTCTAGGCCAGCCACGCGATCTTGCTTTGAGTGTCGCCCCGTCGATGTCGACTTGGGGTCAAAGTAGCTCATTGCCGGCCGTATTAATGCACGCCATTCCGGACTCAACCCCGACATCGCGCGATGTCTCAGATGGGTCAAGGGCGGCGGTACGTGAGCTTCTGCGTAGGTCCGTTTAGGCTTCAACTGCGGTCAAACCATGCGCCGTAGCGAATCGTCGAGATGTGCCAGATCCGGACATGATGGCACGGCGTTCCTACCACTCAACAAGACCGAGGGCCGAGCTAGCACGCGTCGACGACAGCAATTCCCGGAAGGTGCCGCAGTTCAGAACCCGTGACAACAGCTTGCAGATGTTCGAAGATATGACCGATCATACTGCCGGCGGGCGATCTCGCACCGCCTCGCGCGAGCATCTGTCGTCGGTTCGGCCGCCATTCGGCACGGAGATCGTCAAAGTGACGGACCAAGGCATCGGCGCCCGCCTCCTTCGCAAGGAAGACGAGCGCCTGATGTGCGGGCGAGGCGAATTCGTCGCCGATATCCGCCTCTCCGGAATGAAGGACGTCGCCTTCGTGCGAAGCCCGATCGCGCATGGGCGCATCCGCGAGATTTCCATTCCAGCGAATTGCCGCGATGGCGTGTTCACCGCAGCCGATTTGGCCGGTGTCAAGGCGATCCGTGCGGTTTCCAACCTGCGCGGCTTCAAGGTTTCGGAGCAGCCGGTGCTGGCGAGCGGCAAGGTGCGATTCGTCGGCGAGCCGATCGCCATGTGCCTCGCCGCGAGCCGCGCGAAAGCCGAGGACATCGCCGACGCTGTCAGAATCGAGATCGAGGAATTGCCGCCAGTCCTCGACATGCTCGCTGCGGGTCTGCCGGACAGCGGTCGGCTGCACGAGGACTGGCCCGACAACGTGTTCCTGGAGACCTTCTTCGAAGCCGATATCGTCAGGGCATTCGATGCTCCGATCAAGGTGACGCGCGAAATCCGCACCGCGCGCCAATGCATGGCGCCGCTCGAAGGGCGCGGCGTCGTCGCGAGCTGGGACAGGCGGCTCGATCAGCTGACAATCTATTCGGCGGCGCAGATGCCGCACATCACCCGCACCGGCCTCGCCGAATGTCTCGGCCTCGCTCACGCGCGCGTCCGGATCATCTCGCCGGACGTCGGCGGCGGCTTCGGCTACAAGGGGATTCTGCTCGCCGAGGAGGTCGCGCTCGGTTGGCTCGCGATGCATTGCGGACATCCGGTGCGCTGGATCGAGGATCGGCGCGAGCATCTGACTGCGGGCGCTAATTGCCGCGAGCACTATTACCGAATCACTGGTTATGCCGATCGCGACGGCCGGCTCCGCGGGATCGATTGCGAAGCCACTGTGGATTCCGGCGCGTATTCCTCGTACCCATTCTCAGCCTGTCTCGAGGCCGCGCAGATTGCGAGCATCCTGCCCGGCCCCTACGACTTCCCGGCCTATCGCTGCCGAACTTTTTCGGCGGCAACGAACAAATGCCCGATCCTGCCTTATCGCGGCGTGGCGCGCACCGGCGTGTGCTTCGCGCTGGAGCTCGTGCTCGACGCCATCGCGCGCGAGGCAGGGCTCGAGCCGCATGTGCTGCGCAGCAAGAATCTCGTGCGGCCCGACCAGATGCCGTTCGACAACATCACCAATAAGCATTTCGACAGCGGCGACTATCCCGAAGCGCTGCGCCGTGCCGTGGCGGCGATCAACGTTTCGGCAATCCGCGCCCGGCAAGGCCGCGGCGAGCCGGACGGCCGGCGGATCGGCGTCGGCCTCGCGATCTACTGCGAGCAGGCGGCGCACGGCACGTCGGTCTACGCCGGTTGGGGCATTCCCATGGTGCCCGGCTACGAGCAGGCAACGGCGCGGCTCACGCCCGACGGTGGCCTCGAGCTGCGCTCGGGCGTGCATTCGCATGGGCAAGGACTGGAGACGACATTGGCGCAGGTCGCGCACGAGGTGCTCGGCATCGATATCGCCAAGATCAAGGTGGTGCTCGGCGATACGCAATACACACCGTATTCGACGGGAACGTGGGGATCGCGCTCGATGGTAATGGCCGGCGGTGCCGTGGCGGCGGCGTGCAAGGAGCTCGCCGCGCGCGCGGCGCGCATTGCCGGCCGGCTGCTGCAGAGTAGCGCCGCAGAGATCGTCGTTCGGGACGGCCAAGCGGTTGGTCCAAACGGCGCGGTCAGCTTTGCCGAGATCGCGCGCACTTGGTACCTGCGACCGCAGGACCTCCCGGGCGACGTCGATCCTGGTGGCTTGGAGGTGACGCTCGGGTATAAGCCGGTGCGCGACTCGGGAACCTTCAGCTATGCGGCTCACGCGGCGTTGGTGGCCGTCGATCCTGAGATCGGCGAAATCGAGATCCTCGATTACGTCATCGTCGAGGATGGCGGCAAGTTAGTGAACCCGATGATCGTCGACGGCCAGATTTTCGGCGGCTTCGCGCAGGGCATCGGCACGGCACTGTATGAGGAGATGCCATTCGACAGATCCGGCCAGCCTCTCGCCTCCACGTTCGCGGATTACCTGCTGCCGGGCCCTGCCGAAGTTCCCGCGCCGCGGCTCGACCACATGGAGACGCTTTCGCCCTATACCGAGTTCGGCGTCAAAGGCATCGGCGAAGGCGGCGCGATCGCGCCCCCCGCCGCGCTCGCCAACGCCGTCAATGATGCCTTGCGCCCGCTTGACGTGGAACTTCTGTGCTCGCCCATCACCCCGGCGCGCATCCTGGAGGCGATCGCGGCGGCAGCGAACCGGAGCGCAGCGTGAAGCCGGTGCGCTTCGACTATCGGCGGCCGACCGATGTCGCGAGCGCCATCGCGCTCGCCGAGCGCGACGATCTTAACGTGAAGTTTATCGCCGGCGGCCAGTCGCTCGGGCCGATGCTCAATTTGCGGCTGGCACAGCCTGATCTGCTGATCGATCTCACGGGCATTGCCGAGCTCAAGCAGGTTGCGCAGAGCGAGCATGCGCTCACGATCGGCGCCTGCGTCACCCATGCCGACATCGAGGACGGGCGCGTGCCGGACGCGGCTCGCGGCGCGCTGCGTTCGCTCGCGTCCGGCATCGCCTACCGGGCGGTGCGCAACCGCGGCACGATCGGCGGCAGTATCAGTCACGCCGATCCGGCCGCCGATTGGATCGCGGGTCTCGCGGCGCTCGGCGCCTCGGTCGTCATTCGCGGCAAAAATGGGCGCACGTCATCGGCGATCGAGGACTTCGTCACCGGCGTTTTCGAGAACGCGCTTGCGCCGGGCGAGTTGGTCGAGGCCATCCGGGTGCCCCGCATGTCCGACCGTGCGCGTTGGGGTTTCTACAAGGTCTGCCGCAAAACCGGCGATTTCGCCCATGCGATCGGTGCCGTGCTGGAAGACCCTGCGCGCGGGGTCTGCCGTGCAGTCATCGGCGCGACTGGTTCCAAACCGATCGTATGGGCCGACGCCAGCCCCTGGCTCGACGGAAGGCGTGCCGACGGGTTCGATCAGCAGGTGGCGCGGGCCGCATTGGAGGCGCATGGTGTGCATGATGCGGTGAGGCAGCAGATCCACATCGCGGCGCTGCGGCGCGCCTTTCTCCAGGCATTTGCGTCGTGAAGCCGCTTGCGTTCACCATCAATGGCCGAAGCGTGACTGCTACGGTCGAGCCGCGGACCCACCTCGCCGATTTTTTGCGCGAGCAGGAGAACCTGACTGGGACGCACCTCGGCTGCGAGCACGGCGTGTGCGGCGCTTGCACGGTCCTGATCGACGGCGAGCCGGCGCGTTCGTGCATCATCTATGCAGTTTCGTGCGAGGGTGCGAGCGTCACGACGATCGAAGGTCTCGCCGACGACGACATCGTACGGGAGCTGCGTGCGGCGTTTTCGCGCGAGCACGCCTTGCAATGCGGCTACTGCACTCCGGGGATGCTGGTCAGCGCGCGCGATCTCGTGCTGCGCGCCGAAGCCCTCAGCGAGCGGCAGATACGGGTGGCGATGAGCGGCAATCTGTGCCGCTGCACCGGCTATGTAGGCATCGTGCGCGCGATAGCGAGCACGATTGCGGCGCGCCGCGCGCGCGGCATCTCTGCGGTTGTGGCGACGGAACGGGCGCTGGGGCCGGTGGGCTCCGGTCATGCGGTTTCAAGCAGCGAGCCTGCCCTGGAAGTACCTCTCGCGCGTCCCCGAACGACAATCGATCGGGGCGGGACACCACAACCCGTGCTGGGCGATTTTCAACCCGCCGCAAGCTTTGAGCAGAGTTTCCTCGTGCACCACCCGATCGGGGAGGTGTGGGCGTTTTTCGGCCGATTGCCCGAAGTGGTTGCCTGCCTGCCCGGCGCAGCGCTGACCGGCGAGCGGGGCGATCGCCAAGTACTGGGAAGAATGCGGATCAAGGTCGGCCCCCTCGCCGCCGAGTTTCACGGCTTTGCAGAAATAGACCGCGACGATGCAACTTATACCGGCACCATTCGCGGCCATGGTCGCGACAGCCGCAGCGCTTCCGCGACCCGTGGATCGATCCGCTATGATCTCCGCACCGCCGACGAGCGATCGACCCGGGTCGAGCTCACGATCGGCTATACGCTGACGGGGCCGCTGGCGCAGTTCAGCCGGACAGAATTGGTGCGGGAAATCGCCGCCCGACTGATCAAAACCTTCGTTGCGCGGCTCGAAGCTCGGCTGTCGGGTCAAGCCGCGCCGGCAGCGGTCGAGCTGAACGTGGGCGCGCTGGTCTTCTCGGTGCTGGCGCAACGGATCCGAGCCTGGTTGCGCCGACTCGTCCGGCTTGGTCGCAACAACTATTCGCGCTGACGCACGGTCGAACCTCAGTCGAGTGCGTTGACCACGCCGTCGATCAGATTGCTCGCCTGAAGCGCGGCGATGTCGACGACAGGCACTTCGGGGACCGTCTGCAATCGCGAGACCCAGTTGCGGAGATCATCCTCTTGCTCGCGCCGAATGTTTTCGGCCTCGGCTTGCGTCACTGCGGCAAAGCGAACCGCAGTGCGGGGCCGGCGGCGTGCGAGCACCGGCACGTCTGCGGAGATCACGGTCGCGATTTTCGCGTAGCCCCCGGTCGTCTGGGCATCGGCAAGCATCACGATCGGCTGGCCCGAGCCCGGCACCTGGATCGCGCCCGCAACGACGCCGTCCGACACGATGTCGTAGCCTTTAGCGTGCGCGAGCTTGGGCCCGTCGAGGCGAAACCCCATGCGGTCGGCTTGCACCGCGACAGCATAGGCGGCCGACAGGAACGTGTTCACAGCATCGGCGGTGAAGTGATCCTGCTGCGGGCCGAGCACCACACGGATCGGCTGATCGAGACGCGCATCATAGGCCTCCGCCAGGGCCAGCTCCGGCCTCGAGTCTGCTTCCTGCTTGCGAACGGGCAGGACATCGCCCGGCTCAAGCGCGCGACCCTGAAATCCTCCGAGCCGATTACGCCTGTAGGTCGCCGCACTGCCGAGACAAGGCGCGACATCGAAGCCGCCTTCAACGGCCAGATAGGCGCAAAACGTCCTGCCGAGCGTGGCGATGCGGATGCGCTGCCCGCGAGTCAATCGCGTGCTTTGTCCGGGCGGCATGGTGCGTGCGGGCTCGCCTTCGATCACCAACCCGCTCTCGGTGCCGACCAGCGAGACGCGAAGGGAAGCGGCCACCACCTCGAGCAGCGGTCCCTGCACGAGAATTTCCAATGCCGGCACATTCGCGGCATTGCCGACGAGAGCATTGGCGAGGGTGAACCCGACCCGATCGAGCGCTCCCGAGAGCGGCACGCCGATATCCTGGAACCCGCGGCGCCCCAGATCCTGGATCGTGCTGTGCAGTCCGGGCGCGATGACCTGCAGCCCGGGAGTCATGCGTCGATCTCCTCGCTCAGGAAAGTGTAGCGGCCGGCCGCGATGGCCGCGTGAATCGATTGGTACTCGTCGAACGTGACCGGCTCGAACAGCACGGCATCGCCCGGAGCAAGCAGCGAGGGATTCTGCCACGAAGGATCGAACATCCGCACGGGCGTTGTCCCGATCAGGTGCCATCCGCCGGGGCTTTCGATCGGATAAACGGCGGTCAGGCTCGATGCGATGGCGATCGACCCGGCCGGCACGCGCGTCCGCGGGTCGGCGCGGCGCGGCAAATGCAGCTCGGATGGCAAGTCTCCCATGTAGGGATAGCCGGGGACGA
>Ga0137379_10004278_pt1 | contig 13419 bp, 15 predicted proteins | sample SagtaG_18_FD_104812 | JGI IMG/M metagenome (GOLD analysis project Ga0137379, IMG submission 104812) | Vadose zone soil microbial communities from Sagehorn Ranch, Mendocino, California, USA - Sage2_L_80_16 metaG | ecosystem: Environmental > Terrestrial > Soil > Vadose zone | place: USA...
CCTTTCGCCAGCTCAGTTTCGAGCGGTGTGGCGACGTCGGGATGCCATTCCGACGAAGCAGGTTCCTGATCGCAGTCGGCGAGACCTCGAGAACCGAGCTTGAGCAACTCGCCGCGGATGCGCAGATAGCCCCAGCTTGGATTCTCCTTTGCCAGACGCAGGATCAGTTGCCGGCACTCTGCCGGCATCCGAGGTCGTCCTGGCCGTCCTCGCCGGCTGTAGGCCGCCCATTTCCGACGGACTAGAGCTCGATGCCAACCCAGCACGGTTTCCGGGCGAACTATCAGGGCGTTCCATTTCGAATGCGGTAGACGCATCGCCAGCGCGCTCAGGATCATCCGATCCCACATTCGCAGTCGCGGCTTCTTAACCGAGCGCCGGAACACGCCCAGTTCATGGCGCAGCAGCAACAGTTCCGCGTCGCGCTCGGCCTGAGGTTGCCGAATCAGGATGAGGTCGACGAGGAAGCGGAGGCAAACGTACAGCCCGGCCAGCAGCATGAGCGCCGCGGATAGTAAGCGATCACCCGGTTACGCTGCCGGACGGGCCTGACGCAATTAATGCACCCGACAGGGTTTTGTTCTTACTCCACTTCTACTTTTGTTCTTACTCACTTCTACTACAGAGGACGCGCGTGCGCGCGGGCATACCGCTCGTCTTCGGCGAGCGCCACTTGCAGTTGGTTCTTCAGCAATACATCGATCACTACAACCGCCAGTCGCGCCGCCTGAGCGGACGAGGTCGCCAAGTCGCGCTGTCGCAACCTCGCTCGAAGCGATGGTCACAGCTCGTCCTGACTAATAACTGAAGCAGACGCTTCTTACCGATCGCTCGCGCGGCGCGACGGACTTTCCGCGCACCTCAAGGCCCGACGCCACAATTGCGCCGTACCCGATGAGTCAGTCCGTTGCGCGTTTCAGGCGCAGATTGCGGTCACCGTGGTCTGCCGTGTATTCACGGTACTTATGTTGTGAACTTGCACGTTCCAACCGTTGATCAGGTTGCCATTCAAAGCGGGCTCAGACGCGAACACTTTGAGATCGTCGGGCGTCTCAATGTCGAAGCCGCCGCCGAGAATCTTCTTTCCAGCAGGACACATCACCGTGACATTGGTGGTCGTTCCAGGACTTACAAAAACTTGGTGTACGTCCTGCTCCCATCCAGACAGCCCAGATGGTCCAGCGGGTCCAGCGGGCCCTGCGGGTCCTGCGGGTCCTGCCGGTCCTGCGGGTCCAGCAGGCCCTGCCGGTCCAGGGATCCCCTGGGCTCCGACTTGATTCCACTGAATCGCGGTCTCGTTGTGATGGCATTGCTGCCCGGTGTTGACGAGCTTGATGGTGCCGCTGCTGTTGTTATAGCAAGCGTGAATCACATGAGTGACCGGGTCCGGCGAGATGATCTGGTGAGCCGCGTACGCGACCCCGCCCCCAAAGATCAGTGACGCGATGCTTATAACCAGGGCCGCCGGAAGGGGAAGGCGCCGCCTGCTCAAGAAGTTAATGACGCGCTGGACAAGCATCATTTGGGCGTACCCCACAAGGTCACTGCGCTGCCGCGTGGTAGCGGCGAGACCGCTTAGCGACTGCTTAACACTCTACCCTCCGGGGATTGAACTCACATTTCGCTGCCGACTCCTGAGTCCTGGGGTCGGAAAACCATGCCAGCTGAGGTCAATCCGATCCTGTCTGCGACGCTCTGCCGGCGGCGCGAGCTAGAGTTCGCTGAGCTTCAGGCGCCGCAGACGGGCCCGTGGTCCGTCTGGCCCGAAAGCCAGGGCGCTCATATCGACCTGATCCCAGCCATCGCTCAGGCACAGGGCAGGGAAGGAATCAGCGGTCGGGACGGCAATTGATAAGCCAGATGCCGCCGGTCTCCGAAGCAGCGACCCACGGTGGGGCTGCCGTCGTTGAAACTCCCGCGGTGGGATTTTTGCACGGGGTGCCTCACGGTCCTGGCCCGTGCGCCGATGACTCAGAACACTAACTGGCAGCTGCGACGTACCATCGAGCCGGAAGATAAGCCTGACCCCCGGCGCATGGCCGAGGGTCAGGTGCGTGGTTTTCTCTTTGCGGCTACCTTATCTGCGTTAGCTGGAGCTGAAACTCACCCGCGAGCCCATCGAACGTGCCGAAGTTGTAGTGACCAGCGGCGGCCGGAATCCCGGGATTGAAGTTGCTAAAGGTGGGTGGGACACCGCCTGCAATCGAGCAGAGTGGTGCTGCGCTCGCCGGATTCGTCACCGACGTTCCCGAAAGTACGAAAGTTCCACCACTTCGATCCCATGACGTGATGTCAATGCTCTGCTCGCAGTTCACGCTACCGAACGGAGTGCCGTGAACGTATTGCGAGATTTGGCAGTCGCCGGTATTGCCCGAAACGACTCCACCGCCAAACTCGCACCAACCCCAGAAGCCGAACCCAAAACCGGTACCGGGGGCGACTCCAGTGCCTGCGAGGCCGAGCTGCCAGTTCGCGGGACCGTAGGCCGCCGCCGGCGCTACAGTGACGACTCCAAACACGGCTGCCACCAGAAGCCCGAGAAGGGATCCCCGAAATATCGTCCGAAACGTTCTCAATGCCATACTCCCTAAAGGTGGAGCTGCCGGAAACTTGGTGCCGGCAGCAGAACTCAGCAACGTAGAAGCGTAGGCTTGGCAATTTCAAATGTCCATGGGACTTTCAACCCTGGATCGCCCTGGGTTTTCGGAGACCCAGGGCCTTGGATTTCTAGACAGTGTGGCCTCAGGGTCCTGGCCTGTGCGTCGTTAGGCTGCCGTACGAGACAGGCCCGCGCGGCTAGCCAGGGCGTTCAGAGCCCACATTCCTGACGCCTTGAGCCTGTTCGACGCCATGTTCGAGTCACCCGAACCTGAGCACTGGTTCCGGACTGCCGCTCACGTCACGCGACTGATTCTGGAGCCCTGTGTCGGACCTCGCCCGATTCATCCGCCAGTCCGGAGATCCCGGCCTCCTGTCCGGCTATCAGCAACGCGAGAAAGTGCGTTACCTCGCAATTGCAAAGAGCGGGCTCTTGGAACGATTGGTGAAGACCAATCGCCTGAGCCCCAGCTATCACCGGCAGAGGCCCTGGCGGTGGTCTGGGCCATGTCTGGCGACGACCTCTTCAACCAACTGGTCTTCAAGCAGGAATAGTCACCAGCCCGATATGAGGAATGGCTTGTGGAAGCGCTGATGAAACTGGTACTCAAGCACGGATAGGAATGGCGCGAGGCTCTGCCCTGAATAGTTGCCTCTGCTGGAGTTGAGTGGCGTTCAGGACTCTTTGAGCAACCGCTCGAAGGCACCCAGATACTGGGGGCCGCCCAGATGAGCCCTGAGAATCCAGTATTCGGCACCCCAAAGGAGGTAGGCATAGAGCGGGCACTTCGGCGATGACCAGCGGATGGCCGCGTTGTAGTTCTCAATCAGGTGATGCGGACCGCAGGTGAACATCGCCTTCCGATCCGGGCTGGGCGGCAGGGTCGACATCTCCCAGGGGTTCCGCCTGGCCCTCCGCGACCATCCATCGCTTGCGATGCGCACGCAGGGCGTCTAATAGGGCGTTCGGCCGTTGGCCTGCCGACCCGTCTGCGTAGAGGGTCTTGGGACCTAATCTCAAGAGTGCATGGCGGGGGTAGTAGTCGATACCGAATGTCGGCGAGCTCCGTCGCGACCGCGAGCGAATCTCCCTGGTCCCGTGTGCGCCACCACTGCGAGAGCCTGACCAGAGAAGCCATGGGCAAGAAACCGTTCATCATCACGGGTCGCGACGGATCTGATTCGCGCAGCACTGCCAGCTCGCCCTCTACAAAGTCACGTCCCAGACGCCATGAATGCTCGAAGCCGAGCGGATCCACGCCTTCGTGCTCCAGCTGCCAGGCGACCAACGAGCCTCGACCGCGGTACCTCATGACTACCCACGAGATGAAGCGCTTCGCAGCCGAGTGCAGGTCCGCGTGGTTCTCGGGCCGGATCACGGATCCTTCACGCAAGGGTTTTGGGAGCTGGTGCCGTGGCACATAGAACTCCGGGTAACCGAAGTTCTTGATCGCTCCCACCGAGACCATCACCTGCTTTCCAGCTCGCTCCGCTGCGTCAAATTGCCAATCGAGCTCACTGGTGTCGAATTCGCCTGGGGTGGTTTCGATACGGTCCCAATAGGCTGCCAAACGGATGATTTCGAACGGATGGGCGAGCAGGGCAGAAAGTGTGGCGGGGCCGTCGAGGCCGAAGGCCTCGACCTGTCGCGGCCGGAAGCTGACTCCCAGTAGAGCTCCCTCGCGCAGCCGAACCGGAATCCGGCGCCAGTCCTCGCTCATTGGCTGCTCCGGCCGCGCTAGCTTGAGCTCGAGCACTGCCTAATCGGCCTCGGCGAAGTACTCCGACTGCTGGACACTGAACGCCAGCCACATCGGAACCAGCCTGCCCAAGGCCTTGGCGAAACGTCGACGCTGGCTTCGGTGGGCATACCAGGCGCGGATCTTCGGCACGACGCCGGCGCCGACGACGATCCGGATCGTAGGCGCTGCCCGGCGGCGATCGACCGCCTCGTCCCTGGCCAGCTGGCCAACTGCCTGCAGCAAACGCACAAGTCGGCGCGGTTGTCCCGCGTACCAGAGCGCTATGTCTGGGAATCGCGATCGACGCAACTCGGTTAGGACCTCCGCGCAGGCGACGTGATTGGCGTGACCATCCAGGCCGGCCCGGTCGTAAGTGACTATCAGATCGGGCCTGACCGCATCGATGGCCGTCGCCATCTGCCGGCCGGCTTCCTCTCGGCGCTCGTCGATCCGGCCGTCGCCGAGATCCTCCTGGATGAGGCGTGACACGCCCAGGATGTCGGTGGCCCGCACCGCTTCGGCACGGCGAGCGACCTTGAGTTCGGGGTCGACGAGGCCGGTCAGGTTGCCTCGTTCGCCCAAGGTCAGCAGTAGCACTGTCATGTGTGCCCCCGCTCTTGCCATCCGATTAACTGTGCCGCCGCAGTCGACGGTCTCGTCATCGGGATGCGGAAAGATCACGAGGACTTTCTTGAACCGGCGAACATCGGCCCGTTGCACCGACCGGTCGGTCGTAACCACCACACCGATCACCCACGTCGCAGGGATCAAAGCGGCCAGACCAAGAAGAACGAAAGCCAGCTATGCGGTCCTTCTTAGCGAGCCGCGACGGCTGTTGCGCCGCTTCGCGAACCACGCCAGCGGGCTTAGGACGAGCCTGACCACAGAAGGGGGCAGCCTGGGTATCGAAACCTCGTGGCTGAATTCGATGAGCATGAGCGCTGTGTCCGACAGTCGGGGCATTCGGGTGCCGGGAAAGTGTCCGCTCCGGCGGATCGACTCGGTCGTCCGGAGAAACTCCTCCATGCGCAGAGCCGGCCTCACCTCAACCTGTGCGTGTGCAACTCCTTCGCCTGCGTTGCCGAACCAGTGTGCCTGCCCCCGAGGGACCACTACGCTCTCACCGGAACCCGCCAGGATCGTTCGCCTGCCAAGTCGGAATCGCATCCGTCCAGTGGTCACGGTGAACGTCTCCTCCTGATGCGGATGCGCATGACCTGCCGGCACATGTCCGCCGGGAGGGAGGTAGAGATCAAAGGCCAGCAGGCGTCCGGCAGTATCGGCACCACTCTCGCGGATGACGATGCGTTCGCCGCTGACGGGGTTTCGATCACTCGATCCATTCCCAGCTCCAGATTCTGGACAGTCGGCACCTGTGGCTCCGTCGAGCTTAGTTCGGCGTGGCGTTCGCAGCGCAAGATCGGGACCTTGTCCTGTACCACGTCGCCGCCGCGACAGGAATGCGGCGTGGCGAACTGCTCGGCCTACGGTGGCGTGACGTGGATCTCTACGGGGCCAGACTGTCGGTGAGGCAGCAGTTCACGCGACAAGGAAACGGTCTTGGCTTTGGTCCACCTAAGAGCAATAAGAGCATCCGGACCATCGACATCGACGACGAGACGGTCGCGCTGCTCCACGAACAGCAAGAACGCCAACGATTCCAGCGCCGCGCGTGGAAAACGGCGTATCGGGCTGACCTGGACCTCGTGTTCTGCCGTCCTGGGGGCTCGCCTGAGGATCCGACCATCATTGGTCGGCGCTTTACTCACCGGGTCCGCCGTTTGGCCACTGTGCCGGCGATCGGACTCCACGGCCTCCGACACACGCACGCCACGCTCTTGCTCGAGGCAGGCGTCGACGTCAAGACCGTGAGCGAACGCCTAGGCCACGATGACGTTCAGACCACGCTCGATCTTTACGGCCACGTCACGTCTCGGATGCGGTCGAACGCGGCGGCACGATTCGGATCGTTGCTTACTACCGCTCGAACACCGACCACGGCAATACCCGCCGAGAACTAGGACGGGTCCCGCGCCAGCGACGCAGCGTGCCGCTGCAGGAAGGCGAGAGTCGCAGCTCGTTGGAAAGCACTAAACGTGCGGGCGGCCGTCGAGGCTTTCGGTAACTCCGTGCCCCCCTGTGCCCCCCAGGGCCAAAATGGGCCATCGCCGGGGTGGTCAGCCGCGAAGTTTGAGTTCAAAAACTGGTCGGGGGCCCGGGATTTGAACCCGGGGCCTCACGGTCCCGAACCCTGCGTATGTCGTGTTCTCCAGTGTCCCTCCGGTTCCTCCAGTGTCCTCCTGTACTCAATTTCGACCGCGGTCGTGTCCTTCTGTGTCCTTCCGTGTCCTCCTGGTTCCGCGAATGCGTGACACATCTGTGACACGGTTGGGCGTCAGAGTGCTACGGAACCGAGTGCCCACGCGAGCCGTCACCGCCGTAGATCTCGTCGTAGAGGTCTTTGCCGAAGCTCGTCGCGAGCGCTTCACCGGGGCGCACCTTGAACGTGCGGGTGCCGTCGGGCAGGCGCTCAGCGCGCAGGAAGTGCACGCCGTCCATATGGTCCCGACGAAGGCGCTCGGCCAGATCGTAGAGGTGCGTCACCAGTAACACCTTCACGCCAGCGCTGTTGAGCGCCCCGAGCACCTCCTCGCCGATGTCGGAGCCCTCGCGCTCATTGGTCGATGCGAAAGACTCGTTGGCGAAGAGGATCGCGCCCGACTGGATGTGGTCGACGATTCCGCTCATCCTACGCAGCTCTTCATCCAGCTTGCCGCTGATCATCGTCGCGTCTTCTTCGCGCTTGAAGTGCGTGAAGACCCCGGTGGCCACGTTCGCCCGGAACTCCCGCGCCGCGACGAACATGCCGGCCTGCATCATCAGCTGCGCGAGTCCAGCGCTCCGAAGGAAGGTTGACTTCCCACCCTGGTTCGCACCGGTCACGACGACCAGCCTCTTGCCGTCAGCATTGACGTCGTTGTCCACCGCCCGGCCTTCGAGGGTCAGCGCCAGGCTCACGTCATAGAGTCCGCGCGAGCTAAGCGTTGTGTGTGACGCGGCGAGCGGGACCGGTAGGCACGTCCTATAGCCCTTCTGCAGCAGAGTCGAGTGCAAGTTGAGGCACGCGACGTAGAAGGCGAGCTCGGCCCGCAGCTGTACGAAAAAGTTGGTCACGTGGTCGGCCGACTGCGATAGAGCGTCGGCTACGAAGTTGATGCCGCGAGCCCGCAGTTCCTCTAGAGCCTGGTGGCCTGCCTCGTCGCGTGGATGCACTTCGAACGCAAGGCGTCGGCCGCGGGGGCCAAGGACCGGTACGAGCTCTGGCACGATGTCCGACCAGCGCTGCTTCTCCTCGAGCGAGCGCCGGAGGACGAAGTCGACCCCGGCGTTACCGCGGCCGAGCTTCGCGCTGACAGGCACGCCCCTTCCGAACTTGAGCCGCTGCAGATGAGCGTTGACTAGCTCGAAGTAAGGGTCGTCCAACTCCTCAAGCAGCATCGCGAAGAAACGTTTGAAGGCCGGCGATCGAAACCGCTGACCGCTTTCAACGGCGATCTCGCGCAGACGCTTTAGCTTCTTGATCATGAGCTGCATCACCTGGACCGCATGGCTCAGGTTGAGATCGGGCGAGTAGTTGCTGAGAAAGCCCCAGATTTCACGCTTTTCCTTCAGCGTGTCAACCGCGAGGGCGTACAAGGCGAGCACCACGTCGGGGCGCTCAAGGCAGTCGGTCCAAGCTTGCTGTCGGTAGATGATCGTCGCGGGGTTGCTGAGGTTGCAAAGGACGGCGCGCTGAACCACGCCGAGCAGAAGCTGATCTCCCCCCGCCATGGCGTCGAAGAGAACGTTCAGGCCAAGGTCCGCAACCAGGTCTTTCGCCTGCAGCGGCAATTCGCTCTGCCACTCAAAGTTGCGATCGGGGTGCATGAGGAGCGATTTCATCGCCGGACGCGCTCCTCGATGGATCGCCGGGTCAGCCCGTACTTCTGGGCGATCGAGGTCGCGTAAGCGCGGCCGTCGGCCGGTCGCCGGAGGAGCTTGAAGGTGCGTTCGGCAGGATTCTCGGGGACGACGGTGCTGACGATGCTGACGACGCTCGGGTCCAGGCGAGACAGCTCGTCGATGAAGGTGACGTAAACGCCCAGCGGCCCGAGCTCGATCAGCTTTCCGATCACCTCGCGACCGAGCAGAAGCGCGTCCTCCGCCGTCGTGGACGCGAGGCTCTCGTTCATGATCACGATGCTCCGGTCCGTCGCTTCTCGGAGCATTTCTCTGATCCGCAGGAGCTCCTCCTCTAGCTTGCTGTGAAGGTCCTCGACCTTCTCCTGTTTCTCGAAGTGGGAGAAGATCCGGTCGCAAAGAAACAGGCGGGCGTTCGTGCCCGGCACCAGGCAGCCGAGCCGGCCCAGGTAGTGGAGCTGGCCAAAAGTCCGAGCGAAGGTCGTCTTGCCGCCCTGGTTGGGACCCGAGACGACGAAGATCCTCTCCCCTGCCTTCAACTCGAAGTCGTTGACGACGACCGGCTGTTGCTCACCGACACGCTTGATTGCGAGTGCGATGTCGAACGTGTCGTTCGCCGCGACCTGCTTTGACTTCGAGGAGACGGTCGGATAGCAGAAGCCGAGCGATGCGCGCTTCAGCGGTTCCAGCAGCCTGAGATAAGCGACGTAGAACTGGACCTCGCGGTCGAACCGTTCGATGACCGGGTCCAGGAAGTGTGCGTAGGTGTGGTGATACGCGACGAGGTCGCGGAAGAGGTCGGGATAGAGTCGTGCGACCAGTTCGACGATCCTCTCCTGGATGTGGTTGTTGAACTCAGGAGTGAACTTGAGCAGGCGACTCTCGACTTCGCCCTGCTGGAACTTGCTGAAGGTCTCGAGTACCTCGGCGCTGTAGTCGGGCTCGCTCCGGTAAGGCGTCACCGTCACACGGAGGCCACGAACCCGGACGCAGTAGTCGACCTCCGCGATCGCTGCCTTCAACCGCTTCGTCTCCTTCAGCAGGGACTGGAAGCTCTCCGAATCGGTGTAGGCGGCGACGTGGCCACGACAGCGCTGAAACGCCTGCGAACGCGGGTCCGAGTCGATGAGAGCGCCATTGAGCGCGAGAACCGCAACGGTGTACAGATTGCCGGCATCGAGGAACCAGGAGGCTTTCTCATATGCATGGCGGCGCTGCCGGGACGCGGTCATGTGGCTACGGACCCGGCTCATCCCGTCCGCAAAGGCGTTGATCGGAGCGAGCAGGCCACCACCCTTCAGGTCGCGAAAGGCGTCCTGGCGGTACTTGACGGCAGACTCGCTCGACAGCGGGCAGCGGAAGAAGGCCGCCAGCCGGTATTCGTCTTTGCCTACGGCGGCCGCGAAGACCTGGTCGAGGTTGAGATCGCGGAAGAAGTCCGGCTCCGCCAGTCCCTCGCAATCCGCGCCGAGTTCAGGCGACTCAAAGAGCACGCTGAAGGCGCGAGCGCCTGTGGGCCGTCGTTCCGCTCTTTCTACTCGTCCGTCGATCGTGCTTTCACCTCAGTTCCGAGGTAGAAGCCATCATCCCGGACGGTTCTGTCTGGGCTTAGGCGGGCCTCATCGCCCTCAAGACAAGTCTAGTCGCGCGGGTCCGGGTAAACTCGAACCTGGCCATGAGGCCGGCATATAGTGCACGAACTCGCTAGTTACCGGCCCACATCGGCTGGAGGAGTAGCCGGACAATGTCGCTTCCTACTAGCAAAACCGGATACGTGCTCCACCCCGACGAAGGCGAGGCGCACCCTTCGTTCGTCGGCGGCGGGAGTTTTGTCATCAAGGCTGCCGCCGATCAGACGGGGGGCAAGTTTGCGGCCGTCGAGTTCTGGGGTCCAAAAGGCTTCGGATCGCCCATCCATGTCCACAGCGACGACGACGAGTTGTTCGTAGTGCTTGAAGGCGAGGTTCGGTTCCGGCTCGGCGATGAGGATGTCGATGTGGGTCCGCGGTCCTTTGTGTACGGTCCTCGCGGAGTCGCACACGGCTTCACGATGAATTCCGACACGGCGCGCGTGCTGCTGTTCTTCGGACCTGCGGGCGTCGAGGAGTTCTTCCGCGAGGCCGCGGCATATGTTGCAACCGTTCGCCCAGGCGAATCGCCGGACCCGAAGACCATGAGCGAGATCGCTGCCCGTCACGGGCAGCAGAACGTAGGTCCTCCAATGCCACCGAGAGGCTGAGCCGGCCGTGGCGAGCGTCGTCCCGGACCTCATCTAGGCGCTCCATAGTCGTCGCGTCGACCATCAGTGGGTTCGCCACCGGCAAGATCACGTACATCATCAGCGCATAAACGCGTTCGGACCTGCGGGCACCGCTGCTGCGAACAACCGGGCTTGGAATTCTGGATGGCGCCTCACGGTCCTGCGCTCTGCGGGCCGCGCCATAAAGCCCGCGAGATTTTTTCCGCCTCTGCGCCGCGACGTGTGATCTAGCCAGAAACCGATAGCAGCACTGCTCCGGCCAAGGCCAGTCCAATGCCAGTCCACTGGCGCCGGTTCGTCGTTTCCTTGAGGATGATGACTCCAAGCAATCCGGCCAGCGCCGGGCTGGTGGCGACCAGCGGGACGACTACCGCTGCGCGACCACTCGCCAGAGCGAGCAAGTAACCGATGGTCGCGATTCCGGCGATCACGTAGGCGATGATCGTAAAAACCGCAGGCTGTCCCCTTAGGTCTGCCCGAGACCAAGCTCGCGGCGGGGCCAAGACGAGACCGACCACGACCTGGACGGCTGCACCCATTAGCAGAAGAGCGGATGGACCGGCAGGTGTGACCACGAGCTTGGCTAAGAATGCGCCCATGCCCTGGAGGATCAGCGAAAGGACCGCCAGCCACACCCAGCCCTCCTCCCCCTTGCCCTTGCGTGGGCCCAGGCTGAGCAAGACAACCCCGACAGGTGCCAGCGCAACGCCGATGTACGCCACCCAGGTGAGGCCCTCACCCAACAAAGCGACGGCGAGGCCGGCGGTGATGGCGGGACTTAGGGCGGTGACGGGCGAGACCGCACCGAGGGGACCGCGCCGGATTGCTTCCGTGGTCACGCCAAACGTAATGGCCATGAGGCACGCAAGTCCGAAAGCAGGAATCAGCTCCGCAGGCGCCGGTGGCCGCAGTAAGAGATAAGGCGTGTAGACCAGAAGCGAAACGACCGCGCTGAGTAGGTAGAACTTCCGAGTGCCGAGGGTGGTAAGCGCCACCTTGCTCAAAAGACGCTGGACGGACCACGCAACTAGAGCGAAAAGCGCCGCAAGCAACCAGAATGGAATCACTGACCCACCCTCAATAAGAGTCGCCTCTGCTTATCCGGTTAGCTCCGGAACGCAAGGCCTGGGTCCTTGACCTCTGCGTAGGTCGTTGGGGGTCGCCGGCTGCCGATGCCGAGCAGGGTTTGGAAGGCAGCCATTGGTGTGCGCCGGCGGTTGAACCGAAAGACGAACTCGTCGAGGTAGACCTGCATCTGGTGGTCGGAGACGCCTCGGTAGGTGCCTCGGAGCCACGTCTTGAGGTTGCTGATCACCCGGTGGACATGGGGCAGGGCCAAGGCCTTGTCCTTGCCCACCGTCCCCTCCGCTCGAAGACTCGTCGGCTGGTGGTCATAACCGAGTCGGCTTAAACGTTTGAAGCCCTGCCAGGCGTCGGTCCTGACCGTCGCCCCCTCGAGCACGTTGTCCTGGACAAAGCCGCACTGGGCATCAGCCGAGAGGTCGTCCACGGCCTCCATCCGGATCCTCCCCCGCTTCGCAAGATGCGGCAGAACTTGGGCTGGGCAGTGGGCTACAACGCGATTGCGATTCCGATCGCAGCCGGCATCTTCGAGCCGAGCTTTGGACTTGTGTTGCGCCCGGAAATTGCCGCCCTGTCAATGTCGGGCTCGAGTCTGTTGGTCGCTGTCAACGCGCTGCTTCTGAGGGGTCTCGATCTGCCGGTTGCGTCGGATGGCAGCAAGGACACTGCCGTCGGCAAACATCTTTGAGCGCGGCGGCCATCAGCGAGGGCGGCGATGTCCCTGGATTCAATGGCCCTTGACGAGCCGCTCGACCGCCTCGTTTAGCTCGCGAACCTTCTGCGATCCGTCGCCAGCTTGGATGGCCTCGACAACGCAGTGTTCGGTGTGGTCCTGGAGGAGGAGCAGCGCGACTGCGTCCAGGGCGGCCTTGGCGGCACCGACCTGGGTCAGCACATCAATGCAGTATCGGTCCCCCGCCACCATCTTCTCGACGCCGCGGATCTGGCCTTCGATCAGCTTGAGGCGTCCCTGCACTTGATCTTTGTGCGGCTTGTATCCCGGCATATGTTGATCCATGGAAGTGTTTGCCCTCAGGCGCCGAGGTCTCTCATCGCGATGAAGCTGCCGTGCCAGGTGTGGTACCAGACCTGGCCCGAATACCCATTGACTGAGACCATCCCGACAATCTGCCCGTTCTTTTGGAAGTCGACCGTGAAGTAGCCGTAGAAGGGGTCGGGCGGGTTCGCGCTGGTACCGGACCGGTTGGCGTCGAGCCATCGCTGCGCAATGTCCTGAGCCTGCTGAGCGGTCACACTCATCGGGCCCGAGCCGCTGAAGCCGAAGCTGCCCATCATGCCGCCGCGCATCATCGAGTACTTTGCATTCCACATCATGTCCGGCCCGGGCTCCCTGACCACGGTTCCGTTCGCACGGTCGATCAGGATCTCGAAGGCTCCAATACCCGTGCTCTTCTCGCGCATCGAGGCGTAGTAGTTGTTGCTGAACTCGATCACCTCGTCGGCCGCCAAGCCTCCGGCGGGATACGACGCCGCCACGTCCTCGGCGATCTTGACCGCACGATCCATGCCGATGTCGCGGCCTCCGCCACTGAACGCGGAGCCCATCATTCCGCCCGGCAGATTTGGCGACGAGCCGCCCGCCCAGCCATTTGCCATGCCGGCGACGCCGAGTAGCAAAGAAGCTGCGATAGCAGTCATCCCTACGATCAGCAGACCCCGTGTGCGCATTGCCTTAGCCCTGAAGCGCCTTGCGCGTCTTCTCGAACTCGTCCTGCGTGATCTCGCCGCTCGCGAAGCGCCGGCGAAGGACGTCCA
>Ga0137379_10004285_pt1 | contig 13405 bp, 10 predicted proteins | sample SagtaG_18_FD_104812 | JGI IMG/M metagenome (GOLD analysis project Ga0137379, IMG submission 104812) | Vadose zone soil microbial communities from Sagehorn Ranch, Mendocino, California, USA - Sage2_L_80_16 metaG | ecosystem: Environmental > Terrestrial > Soil > Vadose zone | place: USA...
CCGTCCACCAAGCCGGGCGTCTGGTCCGGACGTGGGGACGTGCCGGTGGCGATGACGAGGTAGTCATAGCCGAGCAAGCGGCCATCCGCGAGCTGCACCGTGCTCGCCGGCGCATCAACCCGATCGACCTCGGCGAGCACCAGCTCGACCCCGTCCGGGATGAACCGCGCGCGTGGCTTGACGAGCTCCTCAGGCCCGTAGACACCGAAGGGCAGCAACAGCAGGCCGGGCTGATAGAGATGCTCGCCGCTACGGTCGACCACAGTGATTGACCACTCGGCCCGGTCCAGGCAGCGCCGCAGCTTGTTGACCACCATCGTGCCGGCGGTACCGGCACCCAGAACCACGAGACGCTTCATGGTCTCTCCTCGCCGCCTGTATTCGCCTATATGACGATGATCTAGCCCGCGACGGCGGCTCCACAGAGCCCAAGGTCCCTACCCGGTAGGGTATATCGATACATACCCGGTGGGGTATCCAGTCGACACTACCGAACCCATCGACAGACGGGTGTCCTCGTACCCGGTGGGTGATTGCCTGTGCAGGTTGCGATGGATTGCAACGGTCATCAGCTGAGGGTGTACCGAGCCGGGTGTGTTAGGTCGAGCTGCCGTCGTTTGGGGCGGCGCCGGCGAGGTAGTGCGCGTAGCGTCCGATTCATGACGGGCGACGACGAGGGAGAGATCAACGAGCAATTCCACGCCGCGGCGACTGCTCACGCGGAGGCGGTCGCGCTCGTGAAGTCGTTCGGTGGTGACACGCCGTGCCCTACGACGACCGACCCAGGTCACCCGCGCCGTTTGGACTCCTGAAAAGCGGGCAGCGCTCGACGCTGCCCTGGACCAAGAAACGGAAGGCGACGATCGCCCTTTCAAAAGCGATTGAGCGGCTGGGACAAACTGACGCCGGCGAGTCCGGGTGACTGACCTCGTGATAATCGCCGCTGTCATTGACGCAGCGAAGCGATAAGCGTCGGACCAAGCGCACAACGCCGCCCCGGAACAGATCATCCGACGGATGGGCTCAAGAGTGGCACGCGCGTAGAGCTGGATGCGGCGCTGCCTGCGTCGTGTCGGCTCGAAGGTGACGTTCATCACCGGGTGAGAGAACCTTCGTCTCTTGCCGCGTCGCGTCCGGCCGTCCAACGGTCGGCCCATGCCCGCCAACTTGGTGATCCGGGTCTTCTGTGTCGACGGACCGTGCTACGGGCTGCAGTACATCGACCTGGACACCGGCCGCATCCTGTTCGATCACGGCCACGACGGTCTCTGGTAGGTCTACCGGGGCAGCGATGAGGCGATCGGGCACACCGACTTCGGGCCAAGTCCGGTCGCCCATTTCGACCACGCCGAATCAGCCGACGCGCCATCGCCGCAACCGAACGGCGGGGAGGACGCGTAGGCACGCCCAAGCGCCGCCGATGCCGCGCAGATCGAGATCTCTTTGTGTCAATGCCTACGGCGTGATGCCGCAGCTGATCGACGCCTGCCTCAGCCGGTCGGCGCCCACGGGTGAGGTCGGCGCCCACGGGTGAGGTCGCCGCCGGCGGGGGTTGGCTGCCCCGGTGGGCGTGGGCTGGATAAGGCCGGCGTGCATCCCACGCCCGGTGTCAGGCCGCTCAGGAGGCTCACGCCGTGGCCCGCTGGGCGAGACGGCGCGGGGCACGGTCGGCGACCAGCCACAGCAGCGCGGCGGCGAGCACGTCGAGGAGGTAGTGGTTGGCGGTGCCGAGGATGACCAGGGCGGTGAGCAGCGGGTACACCGTTCCGAGGCGCCGCAGCAGTGGGGTGGTGGCGTACCGGATGAGGGTCACGCCGCACCACAGTGCCCAGGCGAAGTGCAGCGACGGCATGGCGGCGAACTGGTTGGCCAGCGAGGCCAGCCCGCGGGGTGCGCTGTCTTGCGCGGGCCACCAGCCCCAGCTGCTGTAGTGGGCCATGGTGTCCTGGAACCCCGCGTGGTAGCCGCTGGCGGCGAGCAGGCGCGGCGGCGCAGTCGGGCAGAGCCAGAATCCCAGCAGCGCACCGGTCGTGGTGAGGGCGAGGATGGCGCGCGCCGGGCGGTAGTCGCCCGGATGTGCGCGGTAGAGCCAGATCATCACCGCCGGGGTGACCAGGAAGTGCAGGGAGGCGTAGAAGAAGCACGCCGGCACGGCGATCAGGCCGACGTGTGCGAACAGTGCGTTTGAGGTCGCGTTCAGGGTCCAGGTGCAGGGCCTGCTCGAGATGCCAGATGGCCGCACCGTGGCGTTCGGCGATGCCCGCGTGGCCCCGGATCAGCCCCCGCACCGCGTCGTAGAGCAGGTAGAAGCCGGCGACCAGGGCGAGCTCGATCGGCAGACGGGGCCGGCCGGTCGCGCCGGGCCGGCGCGCGAGAGCGCGCGTGGCTACCTCGCGGGCGGTCATGCCGTGGCCTCGGCGCGGCGGGTGACGTGGGGCACGCCGCGGTGGGCGCACAACCAGGCGGCCACGCCAGCGAGCACGGCGAGCACGAGCAGGCGGGCCTGAAAGCCGCGCGCTGCGGCGTGGGCGCCTGTCACGGACGCGAGGGTGAACGTCGCGCCGGTGACCGCGACCCCGAACGCTGTGCCGATGCCGCGGGTCATGTTGAGCACGCCGCTGACCATCCCGGCGTGTTCGTGCCGACCGGCGCTGGCGACCGTCGCGTTGTTGGCCGGGGTGAACAGTCCCAGGCCGGCGCCGGTGAGCGCGAGCATGCCGACCAGGACGGTGTGGGGCTTAATAACCTCGGCCCGCCGTGTTTGCTGGGTTCGGAATGATCATTCGGGTGCTGTTCTCTGCTCTGTACGCCGCCTTCCGGATGTTGCTCGCGCTCATCGTGACCCGTGGGCGTGGTGAGGCGTCGAAGGACGTCGAACTGCTCGTCCTACGCCACGAGGTGGCGGTGCTGCGGCGGCAGGTGATTCGTCCTCGACTGGAGCCGAAGGACCGCTTCGTGCTGGCTGCGCTTGCCCGGATGCTGCCGAGAGAACTTGTGCGCGCGAGGTTCGTGACTCCGGAGACGCTGCTGCGTTGGCACCGCCAATTGGTTGCCCGGCACTGGACCTACCCACGGAAGACGAAACCAGCCGGGGGTCGTCCGCGGACTGCGGCCGTCATCTGTGACCTGGTGATTCGGTTCGCCCGGGAGAATCCGACGTGGGGTCACCGCCGTATCCACGGCGAACTGGTTGGGCTGGGCTATCGAGTTGCTCCGGCGACGGTGTGGAGCATCCTGCGCAAGGCGGGTCTGGATCCGACCCCCCGGCGCGGGGGACCGTCGTGGCGGGAGTTCTGCCGTGGCCAGGCGACGACGATGCTGGCGTGTGATTTCTTCACTGTCGACACGGTGTTGCTGCGGCGGATCTACGTGTTCTTCGTTCTCGAGGTCGGCACCCGCCGGGTCCACATCCTTGGGGTGACGCGGCATCCGACGGGGGAGTGGGTGGCGCAGCAGGCCCGCAACCTCGTGCTCACGCTGGGGGAGCGGGCTGACGAGTTCCGGTTCTTGGTCCGTGATCGTGACACGAAGTTCACCGCGAGCTTCGATGCCGTGTTCGCCGATGTCGGCATTGCCGTACTGCGTAGTCCGCCTCGCGCGCCGAAGGCCAACGCTTTCGCCCAGCGGTGGGTGAGCACGATCCGCCGCGAGTGCTTGGATCGGATGCTGATATTCAGCGAGCGGCAACTTCGTCACGTGTTGGCCGAGTATGACAGGCACTACAACACGCACCGTCCGCACCGCGCGTTGGGGCAACTGCCACCCATGGGTGACGCCGCCATCGAGAGGGCCCGCGTCAGCGGAGCCGTCCGGCGCACCGAGATCCTTGGTGGTCTGATCAACGAATACCGTCACGCCGCCTGAACGACGCCCCAACATGGCGGGCTGAGCTTAATGAGCCCCACAGGATCTCTGGACGCGCCTTATCGGATCCCGAGCCAGCGGCGGCTGCGCGACCGCAACTGGCCTCGGCGGCGCTGTCATCTATGTGTGACTGCGACCACCCAGAACCGACACGGGCGCTGTCGCGGCGGTAGCGCTGTGTATTCCGTAGTCGAGCCCCTCCTTGAGTGGGCTCCACTGCGTTCTCCTGGGCTGTTATGGCGTGGACATCGTGGGCGATGCTACCGGCGGCTTGGCCGCTTGCCGGTGATCGCTGCTTGGTGTTGCGGATCGGACGCGACCGGGCGCGGGTGTCCGTGCGGCGGCGTACGGTGAGCCCGTGCCGGTGACCGAGGTGCCCGCGGCGGTGCTTGCCGTTGGTGACGTCGGTCGGGTCGATGACCCGCAGGCGCATCGGGTGGAGCGGATCTTGGCAGTCGCAGGGGAGAGAGTGAGCCTGGATATGCGTCCGGTCGGCCTTGCCGCTGACGCGCCGGTCCGAGTCACGTTGGCGTGGGATGCCATCGTCGAGCGTCTTGGACTGAACTCCCAGCGGTGTAGAACGTGCCGCAATGGCGACCCGGAACGCCGAATACGGTCCAGTTCGCCTTGCACCTTGGCAAGTGGGCACCGCGATATTGCGTGCGCCCATCCTCTTGATCAACTCCCGGTGTTGTGGCAAGCATCGACCGACAACTCAGCGGAACGTTCCACGGCCCATACGCCGGAGGGTTTTCGGCTGCTGCGCTTCCAGGCTCTTCACCCGTGTCCGTGGCCTTCGCCGTGCTTTCATCGGCTCGGCTCCCTTTGTCTCCCGCCCTCGCGGGCGAGACCTCTAACGACGCTGCCGGCTTCGCGCAGGGTTAGGGAGAAGCTCGACCCAGCCGCCCGGCAGCCGCGGCTAGCGCGAGCGGCCACGGGATGCTGGCGCCGCGGTCTAGCCGACCACTACCTTCAGCGTCGCACCGTATCCGGCCGCGTGGGTGGCGCTGGCCGGCTTGTAGATCCGCAGGTAGTAGGTGCCCTTGGACGCCGGTCGCCAGGCGAGCTTGTAGCCCCAGGTCGTCACACCGTTCGGTAGCTTCTGATAGACGATTTCGGCCCGGCTCGACGTGGTCACCCCGGAGCGCTGCAGGTAGACGTAGGCGTAGCGCGGCAGCGGGGCAACCGTGCCGTAGAGGTAGGTCGTGGCCCCGGCCGGCAGGCTGAGTCGGGTCGCGTGCTCGGCTACCAGGAAGGCCACGTTGATCGTCTCCGGGCCGACCGCGGACATATGGGTGCCGCTGCCGGCGTAGCGCCACTGGTAGGCGGTGTTGGCGGTGGGCTTGACCGTCACCGAGGCAATGCCGGTGCTGCTCGTCGTCCGGGCGGCAATTTCGGTCCAGGTGGTGGTACCGGCCGTGCGTGCCCAGAGCGTCACCGGCGCAGACGCCAGCGCCGTGGTAGTGCCGGCGACATTGAGCTTGGTCGACAGGGTGAGCGATGAGCCGTACGTGATCTTCGTCGACGCTGGGTTGTCGAAGCTGGAGCCGGCAATCGTCCTCGACGCGGCCGCCCCGAACACGGTGGCGGAGTCATAGTCGGGCCAGGTGGTCGCCCGGTAGGCCTTGCCCGATGCCAGCCCGCTGAACGTTGCATACGGCGCCGTCGCGGCGAGGTCTTGGACCGTGCCGGATGTGCAGGAGGTCGGCGTGGCTGTAGCGGCGGTCGCCGGCTGCAGGCAGATCCGTATCCCGGTGGCAGCCGGCGGGACGCTCGCCGAGGACCAGGCCAGCCGCAGGCTCGGCGCCGTTGTCACGCCCGGCGTGAAAGCGAGCCCAGCCAGCCTCCCTCCGGCGACGACCACGACGTTGGACGGATCGCTGACGTTGCCGTGCTGGTCGATGGCGAAAGCGGTGATTGTGTAGGTGTCGCCGGCGATCAGCCCGGTCACCTCGGTGCTGGTGCCGGTGCCGTGATAAACCGCGGTTCCCGCCGTGGGGTATTCGGCGGTCGGGGTGCCTTGTTCGATTCGGATGACGCTGTACCGGTAGTCGGGCGAGGTCGGGTTGACCCAGCTGACCGAGACTCGGTCGGGGCTGGACATCGTCGCGGTCAGCCCAGAAACCCCCGCGTTCGTGACCGGCGTGGTGCCGTCGCTCAGCACCCCGTCGAGCTGCACCGAGTCCACTGAGGTCCCAAGGGGCACCCGCAGCCGGCCCGTGCGCGGTCCGTAGGTGGTCGAGGGATCGAAGGCAACGTAAACGGCGCATGCTCGTCCAGGCGGAAGGATTTGGCCGCTGCAACCGTCGGATCGGATGGGGAACTCGGGCGAGTCGTCCACGACCGCCGTCGAGCCAACGACAACGTCGTCGCCTGTCAGGTTACGGACGTATACCGGCACCGCGATCCCATTGCCTCCAACACCGACCGCGGGCCAGGTGATGGATTGCGAGGAGACGACTAGCCGCGACGTCAGGGGCTCGTTGACACGGACCTCGCCCCACAGCGCGGCCGGCGCATCTTCGCAATGCTGTTCGTACAGAAGATCAAGACGAGTAATCACGGTCCCTGACGTCAGGAGGTCGCGTATCTCGAATGAGCCCGTGACGTTGTTGCAGCCATGGCCGTAACCGGAGACGTCGAGGCCCGGGCTCCCGGTCAGGTAGGGGGGAAGCCGGTGAGCGTCGCCGTAGTAGCCGGCCCGCAAGGTCGCGCCGGGCGCCGGCGCAAAGTCAAGGCTCCAGTCACTTGGCCACGCACTCCCCGAGACGTCGAGCGTGATTCCCGACGTCGAGAGACTGCAGCACGCGACCATCGAATTCGATGGATCGAACTCCCATGCGAAGCCGCGACCGACCCAGTCGCCGGGATCGGAGAACATCGTGATCACCGTGCCGGTGGTCGCCGCGGTCGGGTAGGGAGGCGCCGGAAGGTTGACGGGATCACTGACGTTTCCGTATTGGTCGACCGCGAAGGCAGTGACGGTGTAGACCGTCCCGGCGAGCACCCCGGTCACGGTGGCAGTCGTGCCGGACCCCTCGTAGACCGCCGCCCCCGCCCCGGGCGCTTCGCCCACCGGGCTGCCCCCTTCGACTCGGACGACGGTGTAGCGGTAGTCAGTCGAGGTCGGATTCACCCAGTTGACCGAGATGTTCGACCCCGACCACGTGGCCGTCAGCCCAGAGACCCCGGCCGGCGGCGTGACCACGCGCGCGTAGTTGTAGGTGAGGGTGCCGGTCAGTGCGGCGTTGGAGCCGGTGCAGTACTGGGTGAACGAGGCGGCGAAGTGCTGAAGGGAATTGTCGACCGAAGAGAAGACGGCCTGGGTGACAGTGAATGAACCGGTAATCGCGTTGCACGAATGGCCATCGCCGAAGACAACGATTCCGCTTCCGGTGTATCCAGGCGCCAGGACGTGACCGGCGGCGGGAGTCATGTCGACGCCCCACCACTCGGCACCAGAGGTGACCCACGCATTGATCCCGTACGGCCCTCCGCCAAACGTGGAAGTTGCGTTGGACGTAGTGAAGTCGTAGTCGAGGCCCTGACCGACGTAGTCGCCCGGCTGGCTGTGCATGACCAGGCTCGTAGTGCCCACGCTCACCAGCCCGTCGAGCTGCACCGAGTCCACCGCGCCCCCAAGCGGCAGCTTCAGCCGGCCCGTGCGCGGTCCACGGGTAGTAGATGGAGCAAAAGCCACGTCAAGAGCACAGGCTCCTCCAGGCGGAAGGGTCTGGCCGCTGCAATCATCCGATCGGATGGAGAACTCCGGCTGGTCGCCCGCGATGCCTGCCGAGCCAAGAACGATGCCCGCATCTCCCAGGTTCCGCACATACACGGGAACGGCCGTCGCGCTGGCGCCAGCACCGGCCGCGGGCCAGGTGATGGATTGCGACGAGACCACCAGCCCGGACGTCAAGGGCTCGTTGACACGGACCTCGCCCCAGGAAGCGGCCGGCTCACCGTCGCAATGGTGCTCATATAGCAGATCCAGACGGGTGATCACACTCGCCGAACTCAGCAGGTCGCGTATCTCGAATGAACCCGCGACGGTGTTGCAGCCCCGACTGCCCCAGGAGACGTCGAGGACGGGACGCCCGACATAGCCGGCGTCTCGCACCGCGTCGGCGTAGTAGCCGGTCGCAAAGGTGCCGCCAAGGCGCGGACGAGCCTCGAAGCTCCACTGGTTTCCCGACGCTTTATCGGCTATGCCAAGCACAATCGCTGACGTCGACAGGCTGCTAGTCACGATCGTCGAATTCGACGAATCGAACTCGAGCGCCACGCCATTATCGCCGGGCTGCGAAAACATCGTGACCACAGTCCCGCTGGAGTCGCCCGCCGCGGCCACCGCATGTCCCGACAAGGCCACCACCAACCCCGCGATCAGAACCACGCCTCCGACGACGGACGAGGTGCGCGAGGCGAGGGCGGGAATCCCCGTTGCGGAACGCACATCCTTGAAACGCCGGCGACAGAGATCATTCGTGAACGCCCAGCGCCTCTCGCCTTTCACGTGCCGGCTCGACATCGTCAGTCGCCACCCCACGTCTGAGTTGCGCAGCCGCACCGAGCCGCGGCAGCGGCGTTAGGTCGGCTTGGGCTGCGGGCCAGACTATGCCGAGTTCAGCTTCCGCAGTAGATCTCGATCCGTACCTGAGCACAGTGCGCATCCCTGCGGGCCGAGGACGACCGACGCGGGACTGAGCGTGCCCGCGAAGGTCTACCTAGCACTCGAACGTCACGCTCCCTGGGCTCGGCGGCGTTCGCGGTCGGAAGGAGCGTTCTGTCGGAACCTCGGCGTCAGCGGCACGCGATGCACCGCGAGGTCGTTGGTCCTGGACTAGCCAGCGTCTTGTGCGCCCGATCTCGGCTCTCCTAGTCCGCGGCGACCTGGGGTGCCGCAGGCTGCCGGTGAACGGCGCGGAATCGAGTTGGGTCACCCGCATAAGGCTTGATCTGCGTGTGTGACGCGCGTTCGCTGGGCGCGGTTCGCACGCGCGAGATCGACGGATCAGGCGTCTGTTAGTTGGGGCGTCAGACCGCGGCAGCGGTTTCGGTCGCAGGCCTTGCTCGCCGCGGCTTGCGTGTTGCTGTGTAATTCGCCGTGGTGGTGGTGCGCCGAAATGCTCGCGACCGGTTGGGTTGGTTAGGGAAGACTGACGGATCGTGCTCCTCACGGTCTCCACGACTCATGAACCCGCAACCGACCTGGGCTACTTGTTGCATAAGCACCCGGGCCGGGTTCAGTCGTTCACCGAGTCGGTAGGCATTGCGCACGTCTTCTACCCGGAGAGCACGGAGGCTCGCTGCACCGTTGCGCTGCTGCTCGAAGTGGACCCGATTGGACTTGTCCGCGGTCGCAAGGGCCCGTCGGGTGACGGGTTCGCCCTCGGTCAGTACGTCAACGACCGCTCGTACGCAGCGTCGAGCATGGTGGCCATGGCGCTGAAGGACGTGTTCCGGACGGCGCTGACCGGCCGGTGCGACGCGCGTCCTGAGTTGGCGGCATCGCCGATCCCGTTGGTCATTCACGTTCCCGCGCTGCCGTGTCGTGGGGGCGCCGACCTGCTGCGTCGCCTGTTCGAGCCGATCGGCTGGACCGTCGCGGCAACAACCAACCCGCTCGATCCGACGATCCCGGAGTGGGGCGACTCGCGTTACCTCGACGTCCGGCTGACCGGTGACCTCCGCCTTGTAGACGCCCTCAACCACCTCTACGTCCTTCTGCCCGTGCTCGACGACGCGAAGCACTACTGGGTCAGCAACGATGAGGTCGACAAGCTGATCCGCGCGGGCGGCGGCTGGCTGGCCACCCACCCGGAGAAGGCGCTCATCAGCAGCCGATATCTCGCCCACCGCCGCGAGCTTGCCCAGTCGGCGATGGCCCGACTGGCCGAGGTCGACGACGCCGAGGTCGAGCAGTTCGACAACGCCGTCGAGGGCGCGCTCGTCCTCGACACTCCGGATCGTCCGATCCCGCTGGCTGAGCAGCGTCGCGGCGCTGTGCTTGCCGCGGTCCGCGCCTGCGGTGCACGGACGGTGGGTGACTTCGGCTGTGGCGAAGGTGTGCTGGTGCGTGACCTCCTCGCCGAGCGCAGCATCGATCAGATCGTCGCGGTCGATGTTTCGGCACGGGCACTGCAGATCGCCGCTCGCAACCTTCGGCTGGACAAGATGACCGAGCAGCAGCGCCAGCGAATTCGGCTCTTCCAGTCCGCGCTCACCTATCGCGACGACCGCCTCGCCGGCCTGGACGCGGCGGTGCTCATGGAGGTCGTCGAGCATGTCGACCCGCCGCGACTGGCGGCGCTCGAGCGATCGGTTTTCGGGCATGCCGCTCCCGGAACGGTGATCGTGACGACGCCGAACGTCGAGCACAACGTTCGATTCGAGACATTGCCGGCGGGGGCGATGCGGCACCGCGATCATCGCTTCGAGTGGACCCGATCGGAGTTCCAGGCTTGGGCAGACACGATCGCCACGAGTTACCGCTACGCCGTTCGCTACCTGCCGGTTGGACCAGATGACCCGGACGTCGGTCCGCCGACACAGATGGCGATCTTCAGCAGGGTCGCGGCCGTATGACTCGCGAGCTCACGCTCCCGGAGCTGAGCCTGGTCGTGCTGATCGGGGTCAGCGGTTCGGGAAAGTCCACTTTCGGGCGGGCACACTTCCGTCCGACGGAGGTCATCTCGTCGGACTTCTGCCGCGGCTTGGTGGCCGACGACGAGAACGATCAGTCAGCAACTCCCGAGGCCTTCGAGTTGCTGCACTACATCGTCGGCAAGCGGCTGAAGGCTGGCCGGCTGACCGTCGTCGATGCCACCAACGTTCAGCTGGATGCCCGCAAGCAGCTTGTCGCCGTCGCTCGCGAGCACGACGTCCTGCCGGTCGCGATCGTGCTCGACGTGCCTGAAGGCGTGTGCGTCGCCCGCAACGCAAAGCGCCCCGACCGTGACTTCGGTGCTCATGTCATCCGCCGCCAGCGCGATCAGCTGCGTCGCGGACTGAAAGGGCTGCAGCGCGAAGGCTTCCGCACCGTTCACACGCTGCGCGGCGAAGACGAGATCGCCGACGTGACGCTCACGCGCACGAAGCTCTACAACGATCTGCGGCACGAGACCGGCCCGTTCGACGTCATCGGCGACATCCACGGGTGCCGGGCCGAGCTGGAGGCCCTGCTCACCGAGCTCGGCTACGACATCAGCCGAGACGACGTCGGACGTGCAGTGGGCGCACATCGTCCCGACCGCCGAGCGGTCTTCGTCGGCGATCTCGTCGACCGGGGTCCGGACACGCCTGGCGTGCTTCGGCTGGTGATGGGCATGGTTGCCGCGGGCGACGCCTTCTGCGTCCCGGGAAACCACGAGAACAACCTGCTGCGCGCGATGCGTGGCCGCAACGTGCAGGTCACGCATGGCCTGGCTGAGTCGCTGGCACAGCTGGCCGCGGAACCGGAGGAGTTCCGCGCCGATGTCGAACGATTCATGGACGGGCTGATCAGCCACTACGTCCTGGACGGCGGACAGCTCGTGGTCTCCCATGCCGGGCTGACCGAGCGCTACCAGGGCCGCGCGTCAGGACGGGTCCGCGAGTTCTGCCTCTACGGTCAGACCACAGGGGAGACCGACGAGTACGGCCTCCCGGTGCGCTACCCGTGGGCGCAGGAGTACCGCGGCAAGGCGATGGTGCTCTACGGCCACACGCCGGTCCCGACGCCCGAGTGGATCAACAACACCCTGTGCCTCGATACCGGGTGCGTGTTCGGTGGTCGCCTCACCGCCCTGCGCTACCCCGAACGTGAGCTCGTCTCCGTCCCCGCGGCCGAGGTGTACTACGAGCCGGCCAGGCCGTTCCCGACCAACCCGGACGCCGTCGCGTCCGATGCGGCCGGACGTCGTGATCCCGAGGTCCTCGACATCACCGACGTAACCGCCAGTCGCGTCGTCGAGACGCACTACCAGGGCCGCATCGGCGTAGGAGACGAGAACGCGGCCGCCGCGCTCGAAGTGATGAGCCGCTTCGCGACGGATCCGCGGTGGCTGCTCTACCTGCCTCCGACGATGAGCCCTGTGGCGACATCGAGGTTGCCGGATCTGCTGGAACACCCGGTGCAAGCATTCGAGGCGTTCCGCGCCGACGGCGTCGATCAGGTCGTGTGCGAAGAGAAGCACATGGGTTCGCGCGCGGTGGTGCTGGTGTGCCGGACGTTGGGTGCTGCGCAGGCCCGATTCGGTGCGCCCGGCGACGCACCGGGCGCGGTGTGGACGAGAACCGGGCGGCCGTTCTTCTCCGACGATCTCACCGCGCAGCTCGTGGATCGGATGCGCGTCGCGGCCGAGAGCGCCGGCCTGTTCGACGAGCTCGACACATCATGGCTGTTGCTCGACGCCGAGCTGATGCCGTGGAGCGCCAAGGCCGCGCAGCTGCTGCGCGATCAGTACGCCGCAGTGGGAGCGGCGGCGCGCGCGTCGCTACCCGTCGCAGTCGATGTTCTGCAGCAGGCGGTCGCCGCCGGCCTCGACGTCACCGACCTCCTCGGACGCACCCGGGCCCGGGAGGCGAACGCCGCGGCATTCGCCGATGCGTACCGGCGCTATTGCTGGCCGACCGACGGGCTGACCGGTGTGCTGCTCGCACCGTTCCAAGTGCTGGCCACGGAGGGGACGGCCTATCACGATCGTCCGCACGTATGGCATCTCGACCTGGCGGATCGGCTGGTCGCCGCGGATGGCGAGCTGGTCGCACCGACCCGACGGGTGTTCGTCGATACCACCGATCCGGACTCTGTCGCTGCCGCGACTGACTGGTGGTCGGATCTCACGGCGGTCGGGGGTGAGGGCATGGTCGTCAAGCCTGCCGCGAATCTGACGCGCGGACGCAAGGGACTCGTCCAGCCGGGTTTGAAGGTCCGCGGCCGGGAGTACCTCCGGATCATCTACGGCCCGGACTACACCGAGCCGGCGAACCTGGAACGGCTGCGCTCGCGCGGACTCGGCCACAAGCGCTCTCTCGCCCTGCGTGAGTACGCGCTCGGACTCGAGGCGCTCGATCGGGTCGCGCGCGGCGAGCCGCTGTGGCGTGTGCACCAGTGTGTGTTCGCGGTGCTCGCTCTCGAATCTGAACCGGTGGACCCACGCCTCTGACGATCTACGTCCGGACAATCGCGATGCCTGGCAGGATTGTTCGGTCTAGTCACCCGGTTCGTTGCTCGCGGGCCCTGGCCGGTCGCCCTCCGCATCCCGATGGCCGCAGCTAGCTGGAAACGCCGGCATCGTCATCGAACCTGTAGAGCAAGCCGCCCGACGCTTGGCTGTGACCAACACTGACATTCGCACCTGGCGCACGGTCCAAACCATGGACGTGACGGTGGAACCGATCGGGGTTGTTGTGCACGATCACCGCGCCGATAACACCGAGCAATACCGAAGCGACGCCCAAAGCGAGTCCCCATTTACCCTTCGTCGGTCGGTAGCCGAGCACGCCGAAGATCACCGCGAGCAGACCGAGGAGCAGTGCCCCGAAGAAGCCGTCCGGA
>Ga0137379_10004287_pt1 | contig 13402 bp, 13 predicted proteins | sample SagtaG_18_FD_104812 | JGI IMG/M metagenome (GOLD analysis project Ga0137379, IMG submission 104812) | Vadose zone soil microbial communities from Sagehorn Ranch, Mendocino, California, USA - Sage2_L_80_16 metaG | ecosystem: Environmental > Terrestrial > Soil > Vadose zone | place: USA...
CATTCGGTTGTCGCCCATGACGTTCTCCCGACAAAGGATGTGATTTTGCCTACGCTTGCGTCGGCCGCTCGAATCCAACGAGGCGTTCCTTGACCTTCGGCATGGCGTCAGGGTTGCGCTCGAGGATGATCCAGAAGAATTCCAGCTCCATCTCGGCGAGCTTCGCCTGCATGGTCGCGCCGAGAAAGATGCGCTTCGACTGCTCGAACGCCTTGCGCGACGTGGAGTGCGACTCCGGCTCTACTGTGACCAGATAGATGGGCGCGCTGTTGTCCAGTTTCTCCAAAGCGAGCAGATCCATGACGTTGCCGCTGGTATTGCCGATCTTTGCCGGCGTTGCGACGATGACGCGCGACTTCGCCGGACACTGGAACAGCAGCTTCTTGAACACGCCCTCCTTGTCGTTGGACCCGTGATAGCCGAAGTGAATCTTCGGTGTCCCGCCGAACTCGGCGAACTCAATACCGTTGGTGCCGATGTAGACCGCGGATGGCATGAAGGCGCTATTCAGCTTGTCGTGGGCGGACGGCCCGAAGAACGCTTCGTGCATCGAATCGAATGTGTCGCCGACGACATCGACGGAAGTCCCGTTCATGCGCGGCGAGCGCAGTGCCTTGGCATGGCCGTTGATGACCGGCAAGCTGTTGGTCTTGATTGCAAGATTGCTGACCTGTCCGGTGAGGATACCCTCGCAAGTAACGTCGTACACCGCTTTGCACCCTGAACCCGCGTCGAAGAACAGCCCTGCACACGGCGCTAGGGGCACCGGCGCGTCAAAGCGTGCCCACCGGGCGACCGTCAGCTTCTCCAGCGGTTCCACAGCGTACTGCTGTTCGCCATACGACAGATACGGCTCGGGCTCCGCCACAGGTGATGCGGGCTCCACGCTCGTCGCGCGCGCCCGCAACTCCCCACTAAGGTGAGTAAACTCGTGGACGATGCGATCGGTGACGTTCGACTTGGTCATATGTCCGACTCCTTCGTCGCGAATCAGAAACACATAGTTTTCGTGGGGAAACGTCAGCCAGGTCGCCTTGAAGCGCGCGTCGCCGACTGCACCGAGCGCAGCGAAAATCCGCCTGCTAGGACCGTCTACGAGAGGATAAAAGTGCGTCGTCGGACTCCTGAGATGGGTGAGGGCATCCGAGACCGGCAGCTGCGCGCGAGCCTCGCAGTGAGCCATCACGCGGCACTGGCTGCCCAGAACATCGAGGAGAACGGCCTTCTCGCCGGCGCTCATCGCGGCGTGCAGCTTTCTTTCAATCTCCCGAATCACGGGCTGGGATCGTGCCCTGGCGACTAAGGCGTCCGCAGCGGCCGCGGCGACACCAACGGAGCCGGCCCCAATCTTTTCGAATAGTCGGAGCACAGCATTTTGGACGCCGTGTGCGGCGTGCGAGGACAGCGTCGGATCCGGCCTCCGTTTGGGGTCCGAATGGCCCGTGCCGGCCGAGATGCTGTTGGGATCGGCCGGATTCGCAGCAAGAATCGCCTCCATGCATGCGACCGCCTCTTCGGTGGTAGGAATCAAACGGCCGTCGGCAGACAACGCTTGATAGATCAGGTCATCGATTGACCTCCGGCGCAGGCGTAGCACCTTAGCCATGGCGTGACCTCCTTTTTTCCCGGTTCATGGGCCAATCGCGACGTGGCAGCCCGATGGACTTCTCGATACTCTTTACGGCCCGTAGCCGTATCTGTCGGATGTTGTCTGGTTTCTTACCAAGCCTCTGCACCAGCTCGTTCATGACGGCCTGAGGCAGGTGCTGCTCTTCCGCGAGCTTATCGAGTTCGTAGTGTTCCATCCACGTCAGGAGTGCAAGACGCTGGTTGTCGGACAGGCGAGCGAGGGCCTTTCGGACACGGGTGACGATCGAGGCGTCCCATGAGCGCTCTTGGCCCAGGCCCGATTCATCCGCGCAGACTGGCAGGCCGCTCGTCAATCTGGACCTCACGTGCGTACGGCGTCGGTCCATCTCTGCTGCGGCATCGAGTACCTGCTTGAGAATCTCCGCGTCATCGATGTACGCGTGTCTGGCGATTTGTCCGAGCCACGCGCGGACGCGTCGGCGCTGCGCCGCACGACCCAGCTCAGACCCAGGGTCGTAGGTGCCGGCGAAGTCGCGGGCGCGAACCAACGTATTCTGCGCGTGGTCCTCGGCATCGCCGTCGCGACACCTTCGCAAGACGGCCACCAGGTAGGCGTTGTGGCGTCGAGCCAGTTCGCCCCAGGCGACATCCCGCGTGGCCAGGCATCGGGAATGCGCCATTAGACATAGCAGCACCTGATCCGAAGGACTGGGGACCTCCGGAGCGGACGCGGACCGAACGGCGGCGGCGTCGTTTTGCGCCATTGCGACTCCACTGTGATTACGACAACCGTGACAACCGAGTAACGGTGTTCGTAAAGAAACCAGAAGACACAAGGAGGAGCGATGAGGAACCTGATTTCGATCGGTGGCGTCCGCCCGGATCGGCCGGCCGGCGAGTTGCGTCGGCCCGATGCTATTCCCGGGCCTGTCGACCGGCTCGCGCGGCTCGTGTTTCCGCGCCGCCGTACGACTGACGTCCGCGCCCGGTGAGTGACGGGCGCCGGCGGACCGCGCGGGTGGCGTCGTCGCGGCCTCGCCGCCGCCGTCAGACCCGCCCCAAAACGCCGGCCAATCGGGCCTCCGTATGCGCACCAGCCGCGCGCCCTATTTAGAAACACCGGAACAGCGAAGAATTCCCAAGCCGGTGCGGGAGCGTCGAGAATCGCGGCGACATAGCGCTTGCCGCTAATCCCGACGACCAACTCGGTCGTCAATCGGTATGAGCCGGCGAAGAGCCGTTACGCGGAACGGGCCTATAACCGGTAGCGGGCCAGGGTCGCGCGAGCGACGCCTGATGCTGCCGGCCATCCTTCACTGAGGAGAAAGAACTTTCTTCGAACTTCTTGAAGCAGTCGTTGTTCTGCTTGTTTCGGGCGATTCCGATTTGCGCCGTCTGAAGTGGATTGGTTGCGCCGTCGCAGCGGTCCCCGACGAAACGATCGGGACGTTCATCGGGCCGTTGAACTGCCCTGCGATTGTCCCTGAGACGCGCCAGAACAGCGTCCCCAGAGCCCACGCCAGCCAACTCGATCGATTTGTGAACTGGAAGAGAGTGAAGGATTTACGAGGAAAATCGAAGATGTCCGAGAGGCGGATTTCCGTTTAGCAAACCGCCGCCTTCAGCATCTCGGCCACCTCACCGTATCGGAATTGCTAAGGATTTTGCGGGTTTGGCTTAGCTCGACCGGCCACGGACGTCGTACTGTGCCCAAAACTGTGCCCTAACCGTTGCGAAGCCACCGCAGGTCCCCGTCGCTCACGACATTATAGCGATCGAAGACGCTACGAGTCTTGTGGCCGCTTAATTTCGTCGCCACGCGTTCCGGGATGCCGGCGCGCACCATGTTCCGGATGGCCGTGTGCGCCGGAAGTCCTGCGGAATGCTGCCCGGCGTTGCCCGGGCAGCCAGCAGCGATCAGAGGCGTGCGCGTCGCTCTTGGGCTGCCCATTGAGGCAGCGGTCGTCGTACACCACGCTGCGGCGCGAGAACACTTGACCGGTCACGCTTCGCCGCACCGAGCTGGAAATCGGAACTACTGTGCTTCAGTTGCCGCTAGAGAGACTCTGAATCCATTCTCCAATGCCGCCAAGTGTATCCGCGCGGTCGCTTCCGCAGCGTTCACACCGCTGTTCCAGATAACCGAGGCTTCGGACGGATCCATTTGCTCCAACTCCATGGCGATGACGCGTCGGATCTCCATTTGATGCTCAGACTCGACCTGCGGCCGATGGGAATCAAAATACAGTTGCGCGCCTGCGGAAGCTTTAGCAGCCTTTGCACCCCAATGTTCCAGCGGCACGAGAAACAGGTCAGAGATCGACTCGGTGCCTGGGCCGAGAGCGAACAGGTTGATCGGCCAATCCAACATTGCCAACTGATCGTGCAGTCCTCGGTGCGCTGTTTCCACTGCCTCACGACAGCGCTGTCGCGTCGTCTCGTCCAGTTGATCTCCAATCCCTCGCAACATTTTTCCATGTGCCGCGTCGATGCCCGTAAACCCGCCGAGTTCGTCATGAAGATTCATCGCCAATTTCCAAAACCTCTCGTCGGCGGCCGGGGCCTTCCCGAGCACTGCGCACATCAGCGTTATGAAATCTCGCACGTACTGCGCATAAGCGTACAAGGCGGCCTGACCTTGCACCGCCGTGCCTTCTTCGGCCCTCATGCGCCGCGCGACTTCACCGCGCCAGTCGGGCCATGCGCGGATCGCTTCGACAACAAGACCGAGCCTTTCCTGCCATTCGACACCTGTTTGATGCGCGATCACAGCCATACCCACCTCACGAGATCACGTTACGATTCGCCTTCCATTGTCGCAGCCCCGTATACCGGCTTCGAACCATTCCATCGGACCTTCAAGCCGCCGTCGCGCGACACTTTGAAGCTGACCAAGCCAGTACCGCTCGCGCCCATTGCCTGCGCAGTCGCATCTCCCGTGCCGCTGGTGCTGGGTGAACCTTTCAATGGTGTCTTCCGTCTCAAGCGGCCGATCACCCGCGCGCGGCTGACGGCGCAAAAACCGCCCTCGCGATCAGTATGGCCTAGAATCGCTCCGTCGGTCTTCGAAGCCTTCATCAGGTTCGTATCCATCCCGATGCTTGGATCCAGTCTAGGCCACTCCCGGAGCGTCTTGCCAAACGGTTCGGTGTGCTTCAGGAACCGAACGAAGTGACCGTGATCGACTGCAAAGCCAACCAGAATGCTTCGCGAGGCCGGACCATATGCCACTCGTGCCAGGACACGGTGCAGTTCCTTGAGCCGATTGGATGCGGCCACATGATCCGGCAATGCAAGTTCTGAACAAATGTCGGCCCATTCCCGGATTTCACGCCAAGCTCCATCGAAGACGCAAATAAGCTCTCCGGCGCGATACACCATCATCGTGTTTCGGCAGATCATTCCAACCACGACGGATTCCTTCAGGACCGCTGATAGCACCTCCAGCGAAGCCGCAAATGCCTGCTCAGAGTCGACCCACTTCTTTGCCCATAGGGGAAACGACACAGGCACCAGTTCGAGCTTCGCAGGAGTCTTTGGAGGGTCGTCCAGGAGGTCGACCACATTCAGGATGTCCAGTGTTCCCTCGCACATCTCGCGTCTCTCACGTATGTCACTCAATCGTATGGGGGCAGTGTGATCAAGTTCCATTGGGCGTGCGACGAAGCCTGGGTGACCAAAAATGAAGCTGTAACTCTCTCCCATGCCTTCAAATGTGGATGAAAAAAGAGCGCGTCTCAGACGCTCGATGTATTGGAAGAGGTGTTCGCCTTGGAGAATCACTCTCCCGCTCTGAGTCTTGATTGTTAGACGTCTTTCGCTTGAGGGTGGAAGCGACATGCGGTGGGGATATTCTTTAGGGAAGAGGTCCCTTTTTCGCTCAATGAGTTTCTCGAGTTCGTCCTGATTCTCCTCGATCACGTTTTGGATACCATCGACATCCGACTCCGACATCTTTGCGGTTCTGGAACAGACGGTCACAACGAGACCGGACAGTGCATCGAAGCGATTTCGTGAGTGATGCGTTTCGATGTAGCGCCACTTGAAGCTGTTGCTCCACAGCATCAGCATCTGCAGCGAATACCGCACTTCGTCGGCCAAAGGCCGCACAAGGTCGTCGCTCGTTTCGGTCCATCCCAAGCTGAACTTCTGTTGGACTCTTGCGCTGAGGCCAAGAGCCAACCGAGCGCTCGCCAACTGCGCTCGAACCTTTTGAGACACTCCGTTACTTCCACCCTTGACCAACTGTTTGAACTTCTTGTCGCGCGTGGCTATCCGCGTCTCCTCTGTGGAAAAGTGAAGTTCAGCATCGCTCGTACCTTCCCCGAAGCCGAAGCTCACTCTCCGCAAAGCGACGCCGCTGCGCGAAATCAAGAGTTCGTTAAACGTGCGCAGTTCTGGTTCGATCCGAAATTGCAGCGCAAAACCGCGGTCTACTTCGTTGCTTTCCTCCGGTTTGTTCCGCTCACCGACCACCGCCCAGATGGTCTTTCGCCCCTCCTTACGCAACGCCATGCTCCGCAGATGAACGAACACCCATGGCTTCGCATTGCTGGACTTTGTGAGCGCCAACACGCACTCCTTTCTTACCTTCTTCTGGAAGGCGAGTGCGGCTGCTTCGACACGGGCTGAACTGTCGTCTATCAAGTAAGCACCATCGGAATGAGCTGCGACTCGCTTTCCGGCGAATCGCTCGCCTCGATTCGAAACTGCACCCACCCATCATCACGAGCAAGTAGATCGGGATCGTGGGTGGTAACGATGATCAAGTGATTCTTGGCCGCCCGCGAAAGAAGTGAACAAATCACTTCGGTGCTATCGCGATCCAAGTTCGCGGTCGGTTCGTCAAGCAGCAGACAGCCGCTTTCAAAAACAAGGGCGGCAGCCAGCGCTACACGCCGACGCTCGCCGCCGGACAGTCGGGAGGGACTTCGGGACCAAATCTCTCGGCTCAATCGGAGTTCCTCCAGGCGCTTTGCCCCGCGAGTCTGTGCCGTCCTTTTTCGCCGCCAGAATCCGTACACGCCGTTTTGAACGGCCCAAGGCATCCAGGTGTTCTCGAGGGCGGTCCACTGAGGCCACAGCGGTGCGCCCTGTTGCATCAGGACGATGTCGTTGCCGGCTTTGGGCCGGAACCCATTCGCATCCTCGCCTTGAAACCGGACTGTTCCTTCTGCAAGGCTAGCCCCTTGACCACCGATCAAGACGCGGAGCAACGACGTTTTGCCGGTGCCGCTCCTCCCGCCAATGCAATTGACGACACCACGCTCAAATCGAAGATCACCCGCGCGAAGGAGTCGCCGTCCGCCAACTTCGATCACGATCGACGAGACCTGCAAGTTCATCGATCGGGCGCCACCGGAACGGCTCGAAATCTCCTGAAGGCGGCCTCGCATCCTGAAATCGCGAGCACCAAGGCAACGTAGAAGAAGGCGAGCGCGGTATAAAGCTCAACAGGGCGATACGTTTGCTGAATCAGTCCTTGTGTCGCGTGAAAGACCTCTTCGTAGCCAATGAATGCCGCGATCGCGGACAACTTGATCGTCGTGGCGAGTTGCGCCAGCAGTCCTGGAGCCGCACTAGTGATCAGCAACGGGGCCTCGAAGAAGGCCAGCCCGGCAAAGCGAGGGATCCCTTGAAGGCCAAGGCCGTTTCGAAGGTCTGGCTCGACGGCCTGCCAAGCCGAACGTAGAATCTCCGCAGCTCCTACGGCGTAGTTCAACGCAAGTGCGATTATTGCGGCTGTGCCCGCCGAAACTCGCCAACTGGATACCAGCGGCAAGCACAAGAACAGCCAAAACATCACAACGAGAGCCGGAAGACCCTTCAGTAACTCGTTTACGGCTGCGGCGGCAAATCGAATCGTCGCAATGCGGCTAGTGCGGAGAGCAAACAGCGTTAAAGCGAGGGGCAAGCCAAACAGGAGAGCGAGGCTGTTCAACCACAGAGTACTGATGACTGCGGCACGGAACACGTCACGGTAGGAGTCGAGAAGCGAAAACACGGCCCTATCTGATACCCGACAGCTTGATTGGGTACCGTGCTTCAATCTCCGTGAGCTTTCCGGATTGTACTAACCACTCGATCGATGAATCCAAGAAGGTGCGGGTTTGCTCATCCCCACGGCGGACTGTCCAAGCTAGGGCGAGTCGAGAAAGGGCATTCTCATCGCCAAAAACCACTTCGGTGTCAGAGTGGTTTATCGCATACTGCTGGACCGTCACCGAATTCGTTAAGCCGATATCAGCTTGACCCGCCTGCACAGCCAGTAAAGGGGAGGTCAGGTCGGAGCCTGCGATGACGATCAGCTTTGCAGTTGGGAAACGGGTTCGAATGAACTCCTCCATGGCTTGACCCTGTAACACCGCTATTGTCAAGCCATCACGGCTCAATGCATTGGGACTCGGAAATTGTTGCGCGCGTCCCTTACGCACTAGCCCGGAATTTCCGAGAGCCACAAGCGGTCGCGTGAACGTGACCGCAGCAGCCCGTGCAGGTGTGATAAAGGTCGGGCCGACTGAGAAATCAAACTCATCCGCAGCGAGCGCCGCACTGAAGTTGGCGAGGGTTGTTTCCTTAAACTCGACCTGCATACGCAGATTCGCGGCGATCTCGTTGACGGAGTCAATGAAGATTCCTTCGAGCTTCCCCGTCTTGCGATTCAGATCAGCACAAGGAGCGAATCGGACGTAGCCGACTCGTAACACGCGTGACTGCTGAATGCGGTCGAGAGCCGGCCGAGGGCCGGCCGTCGCTCCGCCGGCTGGCGCGGAACTACACGCCGCGGAGACTAGGAGGGCTGCCGCGACTGACCACGGAACCAGGGGCGATCTGCCGCGTCGTTTTCTCAGAATCCCGGCCACGGTTCCCCTTGAAACAGCTGTATTTTTCTGTAGATTGCTGTCGCCAGACGCCAGCTGTACCATAGCACGGCTTCAAGCACGTGCTTCTGTCGATTGACACGATTCGAGAAGTGCGGCAGGCCGTCGATGGCAGCGATCGTTGTCTGCTGCGGTGGCGAGTCGAGACGCGAGTTCGGATCCCAAGGCGTGAAAGCGTGTGCGGGCTTCCTGCTAGCGTATGACCGCAGTCGCGGATGACTTCGCGGCGTCCTGACGCCTTATGAATTTGGGGGCCGCTGATCGAACTTGAACCGCCGTCGACGTTGGCCCCCTCCGGTTACAGCCGGGACGGCGGCCAGGCCAAGCCGATGAGCGGCGTCGCGTAGGTCGCCATCGCTCACAATGTTGTATCTGTCGAAGACGCTCCGCGTCTTGTGGCCGCTGAGTTTCATCGCCACGCGCTCGGGTACGCCGGAACGAACCATGTTGCGGATGGCGGTTCGGCGGAAGTCGTGCGGGATGCTGCCTGGACAGCCAGCGGCGATCCGGGCGCGGCACCACGCGTGATAGAAGCCGCTGGGCGCGATCGCATGCCCGGACCAGAACCCGACGTCGGCGGTCTTGGTCGGCACGTCGTGGAAGAAGACGTGTTGGAGGATCATGCCTTTCCGACGCTGAATCCGATCAGCGGCCTTCCGTTGTGCCTTCAGTAGCTCCTTCAGCTCGGACGTCAGGTAGACGCGGCCCTCGAGGTTCTTCGTCGTGCCGGGATCCAGCCGCACCTCACCCGCCTTCAAGTCGACCTGCCACCATTGCGCGGCAGGATCTCGCTGTTGATGCGCCAACCGGTGACGAACGCGAACGTCACGACCGGTTGCTGGACGTGGGGAGATGCCTGAGCACCGACAGGTACTGCTGGTGCTCGAAGAATCCGGCCCGCACGTTGTTCTCCCGCAGCATCGGGAAGTGCGGCTTGTGCTTGCCGGCCTGGATGGGGAGGCTGAACATCCGCTTCAGCACCGTGAGCTCGCGATTGATCTCGCCGGCCGACACCGGCCGCTTGGGCAGATCCGTTCGAGGCCGTTCTCCTTACCCTTGCTTTCTCGCTCTAGCGGCTCCGGCGTGCCGTCGGCCAGCCGCTTCGTGACGTACGCGCGAAGTTCGGTTGTGGTGATCGTGATCATCCGACGTTTACCGAAGAGACGTCATCGGGAACGCCTCAAGTGCTGCGGTACTCGAGGTCCGCGCCGGCATCGCGTGAAGCCCGATCCTCGCGATCGAGCGCCGACCCCTTGTCCGCGAATCGTTTCATTATCAGAAGTTTGTCTGGTGGCTTCCAGCCGCTACGAAAACGGGCGCAGTGATCGGCGCGCGGCTCGGCCACTGCGTCGCCAGTGGTCAGGAGCGCTGGCAAGGCAGCTCTTGACAAATCATGGTCATGTGTCATACTGTCATATGACAGTCTGAATACGCTGTTTCAGTTGAATCGGGCATTCGTGTGGTCCTCACGCCCGCGCGCGCACCCAATGCGAACGCCTATGCCGAACGCTTTGTGCGGTCCATCAAACAACAATGCCTGGACCGGCTGGTTCCGCTCGGGGAGCGAACCTTCCGCCGCGCCAAAGCGGAGTACGTCGAGCACTACCATGGCGAACGGAATCACGAGGGGCTCGAGAACCGTCTCATTTCGGGCGAGCGGCCATCACGATGACAGGTCGCCTGCGCCGCCGTCCGCGGCTTGGCGGACTCCTCAACTTCTATGAGCGGGCGGCGTGATCGTCAGGTCGGCCGAGACATGGAACATTACGGGCTTGTCAGCGAGCATTCGCTCGAGTCGGTCGATGCGCTGCGCCACCTCGGCGCTGAGCAGCACTTCTCCGACGGTGCACGCGACATGTTGTGCCACGCTGCGTGCCACCACATGGGTCGTCTAGAGGTGACGGCTGTAGACGTGGGCAGATGGTCTAGTGACGGTAAGGCGATGACTTGCGAGGTGTTGTCGCCAGAACTCCCATCGCATCACCAACTTAATAGCCTCCGTCTTTCGGGTTCGAATCCCTGCCTCACCGCCAGTTACCCCCCGGATTTATTGACCGTTTTTGCGCCGCAGCCAGTCTCCACCCCTCTCCAAACTCTCGATCGGAACCCGGGCCTGTCCAGCAGTCGGATCGCCGCATCCAGCGCTGCTGGGCTCAGGTGCATATAGCGCTGCGTCATGGTCAGGTCGGTTGCCCCGTGCACCTGCACTTCCGGTGACCATCGACCGATAGGTCGCAAGACGGAGACGTCCGCCTAGCCTCGATGAAGATTCTCCACATCGCACAGGACCGCGGTGCCGCGCTGGTGACTGCGCGCGTCGTTCACGAAGTTGCACAGAATGTCGCGCTGACCTGGGCCCAGACACCGGCCTCCGCCCTTCAATGGCTGCAAGGCAACCGCGACACCGCGGCTGTCATCGTCGAGGTGCAGGCGCAGAGCTGCGCCTCGTTCGTCGAGCAGCTTCGCGGACTCGGTCTGACGACGCCAGTCGTGGTCGTCGCGGGATCCGCCCGACTCGAACCGGCGCTCGCCGCGCTCAATTCTGGCGCCGACGGATACGTGGTGAACGGCCCGTCGCTCGAGGCCGACCTGCCTCGAACCGTGGCGGCGGTCATCGAACGCGAGCGCAGCCGCCGGCCACTCCTCACCCAGACACTGACCGAGCTCGGGGCCGAGCGCGAGCGGGCCGAGCAGCAGCTCGCTCGCACCGACGAGGCGCGCCGGCAGACGGAACAACGCAGCGCATCCGAACTGGCCGCAGCCGCGGCGCGGCTCGCCTACGTTGAGGCCCGGCACTCGGTGTCCCTGGCGCGCGAGACCAGGATCTGCACGGCGCTGCAGCAGAGACTCTTCGAGCTCGAGAGAGCGCTCCGGAAGGCTGACGAGCGTCGGGCGTCAGAGGCAGTCTCTTCCGCCGATCAGCTCGCGAAGCGCCACGCGGAGTTCACGGCGAGCCTGACGCAGGCCGCGCAGTCGCGTGACGCGCTCGGCGCTGAATTGAGTGTCGCAACGGCTGCGCTCGACGAGGCGCGACAGGCTCGCAGGACGGACGCGGCCGCCGCGGCCGGGCATCTCCGCCGGCGCGAAGCGGAACTCCGCGCCGACCTGTCTGAAGCCGTCGCCGGAAGAACTGCGCTCGACAACGCGCTCGCAGAAGCGGAAGCTGCGCATCAGGACACCCGTCAAAGCGCCGCGATCGATCTTGCCGCCGCGAATGAGCGCCAGGCAGCGCTCGAAGACCTGCTCACTCAGGAAACTGACAGGCGCACGAGTCTCGACCGCAAACTTACTGCCGCCGAGGCCGCGCATCAGGAGGCCGACCGAGGGCACGCGGCGGAGCTGACAAGGGCCGCAGCGGGGCACGCGGAACTTCAGGCGCGATACGACGCCGCGCTGGAGGAAAACGCCTCCGCCCGCGCCGCATTCGAGCGGCAGACGGCCGAAACCGCGTCCGCCCTCGAGCGAGCCGGTCGGGAGCGCGCAGCGGAAGCGGCCGCGGCCGCCGGGCAGCTCGCCAGCATGGAAGCGGAGCTGGGCGCTCGACTGGCGGAAGCGGCTGCCGCGAGGACTGCGCTCGAACGCACGCTGACTGAAGCGCAGTCTGCGCAGCAGCACGCAATGCAGCGCGCAGCAGAGGATCTGGCCTCTGCCGCGGCGCGTCAAGCGGCGCTCGAAGACCGGCTCGCTCAGGAAACGGACAGAGGCATGGGCCTTGAACGGCAACTGTCCGCCGCCGAAACTGCGCGGCAGGATACCGACCGGCGGCACGCCTCAGAACTGGCGGCCTCCGGGGCGCACCTCGACTCGCTTCAGACAAGGTACGACACGGCCGTAACGGAACACGCCGCCGCCCTCGCTGCCGCATCGACGCGCGAGGCGGAACTCGTCGAGCGGCTCACGAGGGAATCCGACGCGCGGGCAGCACTCGAACAGGATCTCACCGGGGCCCGCACGGAATCCGCGCGCCGGCGGGATCGGTCCCTGGACGTCATCTCCGCCTGGCGTCGGAGGGCCCGCGAGCAGAAGGCGCGGTTCGAGGCGCAGGTCGCCGGCGAGCGGACCGATACGGACCGAGAGCTTCGCGCAAAGGACGAAGAAATCTGGCAGATCCGTCAGTCGTTCGATCAGTTGCAGTCCGCGTTTCAGACACTCGAACAGATCGCGGGAGAGCACGCGACCGAGCGCGGCAGGCTCGCGGCCGTCGTCGCCGATCGCGACAGCCAGCTGAGCGCACAGGCTGAGCGCTATCGGGTCGCAGAACTGAACGCGCAAGATGCGCTCGCGGAACTCCAGGAGAGGCACCGGCAGGCACTCGACGCGAGCGGCTCCGAGATTGCGCGGCTTCAGCAAGAGATCGACGCGCTGCGCCGGGAGCTTGACGCCACCCGGACCCACGCCGACGCCTTGCGCGGCGTCGCCGAGCGCGTCCCGGATCTCCAGACGCAACTCGAACGGAGCCAGAACGAGAGGCGCCGGCAATTCGAGCGCGCACCATACGCATTGTGCCGGTGCTCGCAAAGCGGTGCGATCACCGACGCGAATCATTCGTTCGTCACACTACTCGGTTGCCGGCGCGTCGATGAGTTGCGGAACATGGATTTCGTGGCGGCCGCGCACGACAGTGCTGGCGATCTGGGCTGGCTGCTCGAACGAGCCCGGACGACGCGCAAGACAGAGACCGTCGAGACCCAGTGGAAGACCTGGGAGGGCCGCCGTCTCGTCGTTCGGCTGCAGGCGCTCGCCACCACGACGGGATCGATCGATATCGTCGCAGAAGACATCACAGGTGTTCGTGCGCTCGAAGAACGGCTCCGCCAGGCCCAGCGAATGGAGGCCGTCGGGCGGCTGGCCTCGGAGGTCGCCGTCACATGCGACGCGCAGCTCAGCGACGTTGCCCGGGATGCACACGAGTGGCTTGCCAGAGTCGGCAG
>Ga0137379_10004306_pt1 | contig 13372 bp, 13 predicted proteins | sample SagtaG_18_FD_104812 | JGI IMG/M metagenome (GOLD analysis project Ga0137379, IMG submission 104812) | Vadose zone soil microbial communities from Sagehorn Ranch, Mendocino, California, USA - Sage2_L_80_16 metaG | ecosystem: Environmental > Terrestrial > Soil > Vadose zone | place: USA...
GCAGCCGGTCCGCCCGTCGCAACCGCTCCGGCCCAACGTGCCGGGCTATCGTCCGCCGCCGCCGCGGCCCGCGGGTCCCCGCTCGTCCGGGCCGCGCCGCGATCCGCGTCCGCAGGCGCCTGCGCCCTCCGTGGTTCCGCCGCCGCCGGTTACGCGTACCATCACTCTTGCCGAAGGGATGACCGTCTCGGATCTGGCGCTGAAGCTGGACGTGAAGGCGAAGGACGTCCTCAAGAAGCTGATGGACAAGCGGATGATGATGACCATCAACAGCACGCTCGACAACGACACGTCGTCGATGATCGCGCGCGAGTTCGGCGCCGACGTCAAGATGCAGACCTTCGAGGAGGAGCTGCTGCAGGTCGAGGCGGAGGACGCCAGACCCGAGGACGTCGTCACCCGCGGCCCCGTCGTCACCGTCATGGGCCACGTCGATCACGGCAAGACGACGCTGCTCGACGCAATCCGCGAGACGCGCGTCGCCGAGCGCGAGGCCGGCGGCATCACGCAGCACATCGGCGCGTATGCCGTGCAGGTCGGCGATCGCAACGTTGTCTTCCTCGATACGCCGGGCCACGAAGCGTTCACGATGATGCGCGCCCGCGGCGCGCGCGTGACCGATGTCGTCGTCCTCGTCGTGGCCGCTGACGATGGCGTCATGCCGCAGACGCGGGAGGCGATCGATCACGCCAAGGCGGCGGGCGTGCCCATCGTCGTGGCCATCAACAAGATCGACAAGCCCAACGCGAACCCGGACCGGGTGAAGAAGGAGCTGTCGGATCTCGGTCTCGTGCCGGAGGACTGGGGCGGCCAGACGGTGACGGTGCCGGTGTCCGCGAAGAAGCGCGAGAACATTCCCGCGCTGCTCGAAATGATCCTGCTCGTCACCGAGTTGAGCGAGCTGAAGGCGAACCCGAAGCGGAACGCATCGGGCACGGTGCTCGAAGCGAAACTCGACAAGGGGCGCGGCCCGGTCGCGACGATCCTCGTGCAGGACGGCACACTGCACGTGGGCGACATGCTGATCGCGGGCACGATCGTCGGCAAGGTGCGCGCGCTCATCGACGACCGCGGCAGATCGATCAAAGCCGCTCCGCCCGCGACGCCGGTCGAAGTGCTCGGGCTCGGCGGCCTGCCGCAGCCGGGCGACGCGTTCCAGGCGCTGTCCGACGCCGCGAAGGCGCGTCAGATCGCGCAGTACCGCCAGACGCAGGCGAAGGACAAGGCGCTCGGCGCCAAGGGGGCCCGCCTCACGCTCGAGTCGCTCCAGGCACAGATCGCCGACGGCGGCATGAAGGAGCTGCCGATCATCATCAAGGCCGACGTGCAGGGCTCGGCCGAAGTGCTGGCCGACACGCTCACGAAGATGAGCGACGATCGCGTGAAGATCCGGATCATCCACAGCGGCGTCGGCGCGATCAACGAATCCGACGTGCTGCTCGCGGCGGCGTCGAACGCCATCGTCATCGGGTTCAACGTGCGGCCCGATCGCAACGCCGGCGACGTCGCCGATCGCGACAAGGTCGACATCCGCCTCCACTCGGTCATCTACAACGTCGTCGACGAGATGAGGAAGGCGATGACCGGACTGCTGGAGCCGACGCTGAAGGAAGTGCGCCTCGGCAGCGCCGAGGTCCGCGAGACGTTCAAGGTGCCGAAGTTCGGCACGATCGCGGGCTGCCTGGTCACCGAAGGCCGCATCACGCGCTCGGGCGAGACCCAGGCGCGGCTGCTTCGCGACAACGTCGTCGTCCACGAGGGCCGAATCGGCTCGCTGCGCCGCTTCAAGGACGACGTGTCCGAGGTGAAGGCGGGCTTCGAGTGCGGCATCGGCTTCGAGAAATACAACGACGTGAAGGTCGGCGACGTGATCGAAGCCTTCGTGGTCGAGCGAGTGGCGGCTACTGCATGACGTCGCGTGTCAATGCCAAATGCCGAATGACAGACGCCAAAAGCAATCTCTCCGTTGCTCCGGTTTTGGCATTCAGCATTTGGCCTTCAGCATTGCCAAGTGTCCACTAACCGTCCCGAACGCGTCGGCGAGGCGATCCGCGACGAGTTGGCGACGCTGCTCGCGCGCGCGGTGCACGATCCCGGGATCGGCTTCGTGACGCTGACGAAGGTCAAGGTTTCGCCCGATCTCCAGGTCGCGCGCATCTACTACACGACGATGGGAGACGAAGCGGCGCGCGGCGAGACGGCGAAGGCGCTCAAGCGGGCCGCGCCGTTTCTGCGGCGGCAGCTCGGTCAGCGCATCCGGCTGCGTCGGGTGCCCGAGATCGAGTTCTTCTACGATGCGTCGATCGCGCAGCACGACCGGATCGAGCAGATCCTGCAGGAGCTGAAGGCCGAAACGGCCTCGCGCGGCGAAGGAGCGGTCGCGATTGAGCCACGTGCAGGGGGATCCGGCGGGGCGAAGCCCGGCGGCCCGGGAATCGATGACGAGACCGATCACGACGACTAACCCCGTACTGTCGCAGATCTGCGACGCAATTCAGGCCCGGCGGCGCTTCCTCATTACGTCACACGCCAGACCGGATGGCGATTCCATCGGGTCGCAGCTGGCGATGTCGTACGCGCTCGAGGCGCTCGGCAAGCAGGTCCGTATCGTCAATGCGGATCCGGCGCCGGAGCACTATCTGGAGTTTCCGGGCGTGGCGCGCATCGAAATCACGCGCGCGGTCCCCGAGACCGACGTGGACGCGCTGATTGTAATGGAATCCGGCGATCTGCCTCGCACGGGAGTGGCCGGACTCGAAGGGCGTTTCACGATCAATATCGATCATCACCAGGGGAACGCGCGATACGCGTCCCTGAACTGGATCGACGAGTCGGCCGCGGCGTGCGGCGAGATGGTGTTCGATCTCATCGAGGCGCTCGGCGTCCCGCTCACGGTTGAAATCGCGACGCACGTCTACCTGGCGATCCTGACCGATACCGGATCGTTCCACTACTCCAACATCACGCCCAAGACGTTCGACATCTGCCGGCGGACCGTGCAGGCGGGCGTCAACCCCGCAGCGATGGCACGGCGCGTGTTCGATCAGAACAGCTTCGGGAAGCTGAAGCTGATTGGCGCGATGCTCGACGAGATGGACCTGCTCGACAACGGCCGCCTGGCGGCGATGTACCTGAACGACGAGATCCTGAACGCGACGGGAACGACCTACAACGACACCGAGGGACTCATCAACCTGCCGCTCACCGCACACGAGATCCAGGCCGTCGTCTTTTTCAAGCAGGGCGCCGACGGCGACATTCACGTCAGCATGCGGTCCAAGTACGACGTCGACGTCCGTACGATTGCCGCGCGGCACGGTGGGGGCGGCCACAAGAACGCGTCGGGGTTCAAGGTCAAGGGCCCTCTGAACGGCGTGCGCGATGGCATTCTGAAAGAGATCGCCGACGCCATCGCCACGGGCGTCCAGTCGAGGCCATGACATGACAATTCCCAACTACACAACTCCCGATTCCTCGAGGCGATCGACTTGTGGAGTTGGACGTTGGAGTTGACAGCGTTCTCTAATGAACGGCGCCTTACTCGTAGACAAGCCTCCTGGCCCGACGTCGCACGACGTTGTCGCGTTCGCCCGCCGCGTACTCGATGGCCCGCGCATCGGGCACACAGGTACGCTCGATCCGCTGGCGACGGGACTGCTCGTCCTGCTCGTCGGACAGGCCACGCGCCTCGCGCAGTTTCTCGTTGCCGACGACAAGGAATACCTCGCGGACGTACGGCTTGGTGTAGCGACGCGTACGTACGATGCCGCGTCGCTCGACGAAACCGCTGTCCGGGTACCGATGGCCGATGCCCGATGGCCGATGGACGCGGAAGTCGAGGCGGTATTGGCTCGGTTCCGAGGATCGTTCCTGCAAATACCCCCACCGTTCTCCGCCAAGAAGATCGCCAGCGTGCCTGCGTACGAGAAGGCGCGTAAGAACCAGCCGGTTGATCTCAAACCGGTACCTGTAACCGTCCGAGAGCTGGAAGTTCTAGGCACATCGGCCATCGGCCATCGGTCATCGGACCTCGATGCCGCGACGCTCGTCCGTCTTCGCATCGTGGCAAGTTCCGGCTTCTATGTGCGCTCCCTGGCGCACGACATCGGGCAGGCGCTCGGCTGCGGCGCGCACCTCGAGGCTCTGCGGCGCACGCGGGCGGGACGGTTTCGCGTCGAAGACGGGCTGACGCTGGATCGCGTGGAGGCGCAGGGGGCCGGCGCGCTCGTGAGCCTGAACGCGTTGCTCGCCGACATGCCCCCGTTCGTGCTGACGGACGAGGGCCTCCGGCGAGCCTCGCACGGGAACGACGTGGGGCCGTCACACACCACGAGCGTCCCGAGCTCGCCCGGCGCGCGCGTCAGGCTGCTCGACCCCGCCGGCGAGGTCGTCGCCGTGGCCGAACCGCGCGTCGGCGGGCTTTTGCATCCCCTCGTCGTCCTGAGGTAAAATGTTGAGCCGTTTACAAATACGGGCAACGGCGGCCTGGCGCGGAGCATCCCGCTCCGACGAGTCTGGGCCGTGCGTGGAGGGCACAACGTGCTAAGCAAGGACCGCAAAACGGAAGTCATCGGCAGTTACGCGACCCATACCGGCGACACCGGATCCCCTGAAGTGCAGGTCGCGCTTCTCAGCGAGCGCATCAGTTACCTCACGGAACATTTCAAGGCCCACGCGAAAGACCATCACTCGCGCCGCGGGCTCTTGAAACTCGTCGGCCAGCGCCGCCGTCTCCTCGACTATCTCAAACGGAAAGACACGGACCGCTACGCCGAACTGATCAAGCGTCTCGGCATTCGCAAGTAGATGGCTCAAGGCTTAGGGCTTAGGGCTCACAAGGCCATAAGTCGCCATGAGCCGTGAGCCATGAGCCCTAGTTGAAGCTGGCGCAGCTAACAGACAGAAAGACAGGCACATGTATACACGCGACATCTCCGTCGGCGGACGCACGATCTCCATCGAGACCGGACGCCTCGCCAAGCAGGCGGACGGCTCCGTCATCGTGCGCATGGGCGACACCATGGTTCTGGTGAGCGCCTGCGCGGACGCGAATCCGCGCGAAGGGGTCGACTTCCTGCCGCTGACGTGCGACTACAAGGAGAATGCCTACGCCTCGGGGCGGATCCCCGGCGGGTTCTTCAAGCGCGAAGGCAAGCCGCCCGAAAAGGAAGTGCTCACGAGCCGCCTGATCGATCGCCCGATCCGGCCGCTGTTCCCCGACGGCTGGCGCAACGAAACGCAGATCATCGCGCTCGTCATCTCGGCCGACACGGACAACGACTCCGACGTGTTGGCGATCACCGGCGCGTCGGCGGCGCTGGCGTTGTCGAGCATTCCGCAGACGCGGACGCTCGCCGGCGTGCGCGTCGGATTCGCGGACGGCGAGTTCGTGATCAACCCCACGTTCGACCAGCGCAAGCGCAGCGCGCTCGATCTCGTCGTCGCCGGCAGCAGGGACGGCATCGTCATGGTCGAGGCGGGCGCGAAGGAAGTGCCGGAAGCGCAGATGGTCCAGGCGCTCGAACGCGCGCATGCGGCGATCAAGGACATCGTGGCCGGCATCGACGCGCTGGTGGCGCAGGCCGGAAAGACTAAACGGGTGCCCGCGCTGAAGAAGGAAATCTCGAAGGACTTCATCAAGGAAATCGAGGACCAGGTCCTCGGGCCGCTCGCCGACGCGATGCGGATCAAGGACAAGCTCGAGAACTACTCGACCGTCGACCGGGTCGTGAACGGATTCGTCGCCAGCCTGCCGGAAGGGGACGCCGAACGAAAGGCCGACGCGAAGTCGATTCTCAAGGACCTGAAGGAGAAAGTGCTGCGCGACGAGATCCTCGAGCGCGGCCGACGGCTCGACGGGCGCAGGTTCGACGAGATCCGCACGATCTCGATCGAAGTCGGCGTCCTCCCCCGCACCCATGGATCCTGCCTGTTCACGCGCGGCGAGACGCAGGCGCTCGTCACCGCCACGCTCGGCACGGCCGACGATCAGCAGAAGGTCGAGACCGTCGACGGCGAGACGTGGAAGCGCTTCATGCTCCACTACAACTTCCCGCCGTTCTCGGTCGGTGAAGTCAAGTTCCTGCGGGGCCCGGGCCGGCGGGAGATCGGCCACGGCGCGCTGGCCGAGCGCTCGCTCGTGCAGATGATGCCGGCCGAAGAGAACTTCCCCTATACCGTGCGCGTCGTGTCGGAGATCCTCGAATCCAACGGCTCCTCGTCGATGGCGTCCGTGTGCGGCGGGTCACTGGCCATGATGGATGCCGGCGTGCCGATGAAGGCCCCGGTCGCAGGTGTCGCGATGGGTCTCGTGATGAACGAGGACACCGGCCAGTACGCGATCCTTTCGGACATCGCCGGCGCGGAAGACCATTACGGCGACATGGACTTCAAGGTCACCGGAACGGCGGCGGGCATCACCGCGCTGCAGATGGACATCAAAGTCGCCGGCATCACGACCGAGGTCATGACCAAGGCGCTCGAACAGGCGCGCCAGGGACGGATGGACATCCTCGGCAAGATGCAGGAGACGCTCTCGGCGTCGCGCGCGGACGTGTCCCGCCACGCGCCCCGCATCGTGACGATCAGGATTCCCGTCGACAAGATCCGCGACGTCATCGGGCCCGGCGGCAAGATGATCCGCAGCATCATCGAGCGGACGGGCGTGAAGATCGACGTCGAGGACAATGGCACGGTGAACGTCGCCTCCGCCGACGAGACGTCGGCCGCGAAGGCGATCGCCATCATCCAGGAGCTGACCGCCACCCCCGAACTGAACAAGACCTACATGGGCAAGGTCCAGCGGATCACGGATTTCGGCGCGTTCGTCGAAATCATGCCAGGGCTCGACGGATTGCTGCACGTCTCCGAGATTGCGCACTATCGCGTCAAGGACGTGCGGGACGAGCTCAAGGAAGGCGATCAGGTGATGGTCAAAGTGATCAACATCGATCCCTCCGGCAAGATTCGCCTCAGCCGGAAAGCCCTGATCGCACCGCCCGAAGGGTCGCCGGAAGGCGGTCAGGGCGGGGATCAGGGCGGCGACCGCCGCGACCGCGGGCCCCGCGGTCCGCGCCGCGACAAGGAACCCGTACAAAAAGACTAGGGTTCCCACAAAACCAGGGCAGAGGGCTGGGCCCCATGACTCAGACCCCAACCCTCAGCCCCGGCTCTGCCGTTGGCGACTTTTTGACCTACTCTCGCGTCTAACGTTGCAGCAGACCAACCGCAAAGCTCTGGGGGGAACCATGCGCGCACGTCAGTCGGTGGTGTTCGCAGCGCTCGCCGCGTCCGTGCTGCTGCTGGTGTCGGCCGTGGCGCGCTCGCAGGAACCAGGACAGGTCCGCGAGTTCACCGTCGTCGGGAACCATTACGGCTTCTCCCCGTCGACGATCAACGTCAACCAGAACGACCTCGTGAAGCTCACCTTCATGGCCCAGGACATCGCCCACAGCTTCACTATCGACGACTACCGCATCTCGAAGCGCGCCGGCAAGGGCCAGACGGTCACGTTCGAGTTCCGCGCCGACAAGACCGGACCGTTCACGTTCTACTGCAACCTGTCCTTCGATGAAAAGTGCAAGGACATGAAGGGGACGCTCACGGTCAAATAATTGGCGATTGCCGATTGCAGACTGAAGATTAACGGACTCTAGATTGACGACTGCCGATTGGAACGGAGAATCGACAATCGAGAATCGACAATTCGTTAATCGCCAATCTGCAGTCGCCAATCTACAATGTCTGCATGCTGATCGCGTTTCAAGGCGAACCGGGCGCCTATAGCGAAGCCGCCGCGCTTACGTTCTCGCCAGGCGCCTCTGTCCTTCCCTGCCCCAGTTTCGAAGAAGTGTTCGCGGCCGTCGACTCGGGCCGCGCGAGCCATGGCGTGCTCCCACTCGAGAACTCCATCGGCGGAAGCATCCATCGCAACTTCGATCTGCTCGTCGAGCACGAGCTGCCTATCGTCGCAGAAGTGGAAGTGCTGGTGGACCACTGCCTGCTCGGCATGCCGGGGACGGCCCTGGACGACGTGAAGGTGGTGTATTCGCACCCGCAGGCGCTGGCGCAGTGCGAGAAGGCCCTCGGCGGAATGCGCGGCGTGGAGCTCGTGGCCGCCTATGACACCGCGGGTGCCGCCAAGATGGTCCGCGAAAGCGGCCGCCGCGACGCGGCCGCGGTGGCCTCACGGCGGGCGGCAGAGGTCTTCGGGCTGGCGATCCTCAGAGAGTCGATCCAGGACTTCGCCGATAACATCACACGATTCTGCGTGATCGCGAATCCCCGGGAGCGCACGGGAGAGGCGGCCGTCGCCGCCGTCAAGGTCCAGGACGCCAACAAGACGTCGATCGTTTTCGCGTTGCAGAGCCGTCCGGGCGCGCTCTTCAAGGCGCTCGCCGGCTTCGCTCTGCGCGACATCAACCTGACGAAGCTGGAATCGCGTCCGCTCCGCGGACGTCCCTGGGAGTATGCGTTTTACGTGGACGTCGAGGTGCCGGCCGCCGACGCAGGCTTGCAGCGGGCGGTCGCCGATTTGCGGGAGTTCTCGCACTGGGTCCGCATCCTGGGGAGCTACCGCGCCTGGAAGGCATAAGCCGTTTAGATGGTTCGAATCGATTCTTTTTATTTCCCTTCTGGCAACGGTAGCTAAACAATCTGAGCGTCAGCGCCTGCGGCCGCAAGCGAGCGCCGGAGGGGAGTCGCCGAAGGCGACCGCGAGCGCGCAGCGAGGTGGGGAATGTTAAAGGGGCCCCACCGAGCGAAGTCTAATAATGGATCTGAGGCAACTCGAGATCGTCCGCGCCATCGCCGAAACCGGATCGTTCACCGGCGCCGGCGCGCGGCTGCACGTCTCGCAGTCCGCCATCAGCCGGCAGATCCTGCTGCTCGAAGACGAATTCCACGAGCGGCTCTTCGTACGCCTCGGGCGACGGGTCCAGATCACCGCCGCCGGCGAAGCGCTGCTGCAGTTGAGCCACCGCGTCTTCAGCGACATCCGCGACACCTCGTCCAGCATCACCGACCGGCAGAAAGTCCTGAGTGGCCCGCTGAACCTGGTCGGCGGGATGACGGTGTGCCTGTACGTGTTTCCGCCGCTTCTGAAGGAATTTCGCCAGCATCATCCCCACGTCGACATCAAGGTCGCCACGGGCGGCGTGCAGCGGCTGCTGCGCCGGCTCCGCACGCGACGCGCCGATCTCGCGCTGCTGACGCTGCCCGTCGACGACGCGTCGTTCACCACGGTGCCCGTCCTGCGCGAAGAGCTGATGCTCGTGATGCCCGCGGGCCATCCGCTGTCGGTGAAAGACTCTGTCCCCGTCGAGGCGCTCGTGGGCCAGCCGTTCATCGTCTTCGAGGCCGGTTCCAATACGCGACGCACGCTCGACGAATTCTTCGTCCGTGAGCAGATCAAGCCGAACGTCGTCACCGAGACGGAGAATGTCGAGATCATCAAGTCGATGGTCGCCTCGGGGCTCGGCATCAGCATCGTCCCGTTCCAGTCGGTCGAGCGGGAGACGCGCGGCGGGACGCTGAAGGTCGCGCGCATCCGGGGGCAACAGCTCGTCCGCGAGACCGGATGGGTGTACCGCGCCGGCGAGCGCGTGCCGAGGGTGGTGCAGGAGATGATGGCGACTTTGTCGCGCATCGCGCCGCAGCTGCAGCCGCCGGTCGGGCGCGCGTCATGAGGCTGACCGAGCGGGAGATCGACAAACTGCTCGTCTTCACCGCCGCCGACGTTGCGCGCCGCAGAAAGACGCGCGGTCTGAAGTTGAACCATCCGGAGGCGATCGCGCTCATCACCGCTGAGGTGCTCGAGGGGATCCGCGACGGCCGCTCGGTCGCGGAGCTGATGACGCTCGGCGCCGGCGTGCTCCGGCGCGACGATGTGATGGAGGGGGTGCCGGAGATGATCAGGGAGATTCAAGTCGAAGGCACGTTCCCGGACGGCACCAAGCTCGTCACCGTCCACGATCCGATTCGATAGGCGCCGTCGTGATACCCGGCGAGTACTTCCTGGAGGGCGGCGACGTCGAACTGAACGCCGGACGGGTGCCGACGCGGCTGCGGGTCGAGAACACCGGCGATCGTCCCATTCAGGTCGGATCCCACACGCACTTCTTCGAGGTCAACCAGGGACTGCGGTTCGAGCGCGATCAGGCGTACGGACGCCGCCTCGACATTCCGGCAGGAACGTCGCTTCGGTTCGAGCCCGGCGAAGCGCGCGATGTCACGCTGATTCCACTTGCCGGACGCCGCATCGCGCGCGGCATGAACTCGCGCGTCGACGGTCCGCTGGACGGGAAATGAAGATCCCGCGCGACGGGTATGCGGGCCTTTACGGGCCGACCGCGGGCGATCGCATCCGGCTCGCCGACACCGAGCTGTTCCTCGAAATCGAGCGCGACGCCGCGGTCTACGGAGAAGAGGTCACTTTCGGCGGCGGCAAAGTCATCCGCGACGGACAAGGTCAGTCGCAGACGACCCGCGCGGACGGCGCGCCCGACCTCGTCATCACCAACGGCGTCATCCTCGACTACTGGGGCGTCGTGAAGGCGGACGTCGGCATCCGGGACGGCCGCATCAGCGCGATCGGCAAGGCCGGCAATCCCGACATTCAGGACGGCGTGACGCCGGGACTCGCGATCGGTCCGTCCACGGAGATCATCGCGGGAGAGCACAGGATCCTGACCGCGGGCGGCATCGACGCGCACATCCATTTCATCAGCCCCCAGCAGGTGTGGGAGGCGCTGTACAGCGGCGTGACGACGATGATCGGCGGCGGCACGGGGCCGGCGGAGGGCACGCGCGCCACGACGTGCACGCCCGGCGAATGGAACCTCCATCGGATGATCGAAGCGACGCAGAGCCTTCCGATGAACTTCGGTTTCCTCGGCAAGGGGAACGCATCGACCCGGGAGGCGCTCGTCGAACAGGTCCGCGGCGGCGCGATGGGACTCAAGCTGCACGAGGACTGGGGGACGACGCCGGCGACGATCGACGCCGCGCTGACGGTCGCCGACGAGTATGACGTGCAGGTCGCGATCCACACCGATACGCTCAACGAGTCGGGATTCGTCGAAAACACGATCGCCGCGTTCAAGGGACGGACGATCCACACGTATCACAGCGAGGGCGCCGGTGGCGGGCACGCGCCGGACATCCTGCGCGTGTGTGGCGAGCCGAACGTCCTGCCGTCGAGCACGAATCCGACGATGCCCTATACGGTCAATACGCTGGACGAGCATCTCGACATGCTGCTGGTGTGCCATCACCTGAACTCGCAGGTGCCCGAGGACGTGGCGTTCGCCGAGTCGCGCATCCGCCCCGAGACGATGGCGGCCGAGGACGTCCTGCACGATCTGGGAGCGATCAGCATGATGTCGTCCGATTCGCAGGCGATGGGGCGGGTTGGCGAAGTCATCGCGCGCACGTGGCAGACGGCGCACGTGATGAAGGCCGCGCGCCCGGGCCACGAAACCGATAACCTTCGCATCCGGCGTTATCTGGCGAAGTACACGATCAATCCCGCGCGCACGCACGGCATCAGCGACTACGTCGGGTCCATTGAAATTGGCAAGCTGGCGGACCTCGTGCTGTGGACGCCCGCATTTTTCGGCATCAAGCCGGATCTCGTCCTGAAGTCCGGCGTCATCGCCGCGGCGGCCATGGGCGATCCGAACGCGTCGATCCCCACACCGGAGCCGGTGCGGTACCGGCCGATGTTCGGTGCGTTCGGTCGCGCGCCCGCCGTCACGTCGTGGACGTTCGTCTCCGGCCTGTCGCTCCAGGAGAAGCGCCTCCCCTCTCACTTGGATCGATTGCTGCTGCCCGTTCGCAACACGCGGCGGATCGGAAAGAAGGACATGGCGCTGAACGACGCGCTGCCGAAGATCGAGATCGATCCAGAGCGGTATACGGTCAGGGTGGACGGCGAACGGATCGTGCCGCGGCCGGCGGCGGTCCTTCCGCTCGCACAGCGATACTTCCTGTTCTGAGTGCTTGCGATGACAGACACGATCACCATTGAGATTCCGATGACGGCGGACGATCGGCGGCGCGTGCGGCGGCTGATTGATGCGCCTGACGGCGCCAGATTTCCGCTCGAGCTGCCGACCGGAACGGTCCTTCACCCCGGCCAGGTTCTTCACCGGGACGGGGCGCGCGCCTATGTCGTCGCCGCCGTGGCGGAAGCGGTCCTGGTTGCGCGTCCGCGCGACATCGCGGAGGCCGCCCGCGTGGGGCATCTGATCGGAAATCTTCACCGCGAAATCGAGACGGCCGGAGAGGAGATCGTCGCGCTCGCCGACGCCGCTCTCGCGGATCGGCTCCGGCGGGCGCACGTCCCCTTCGTCGAGGATCGCCGGGCGTTTCACGCCAAGGCGCCGGGCGAGCATGCGCACTGAGATGCCCGCGAGCGGAACGCCAGAAGAAGACATCGCGCTCCTTCGCCTGCTGCAACTGTTCGACTCGCAGTTCCCGGTCGGCGCCTTCGCGCATTCAGGCGGCGTCGAGACGTACGCGTCCCTTGGCGGTTCGCTGCCGGAGCTGCGTCAGCTGATACACGCGCAGATCGATTTGGGTTGGGGCCGAAGCGACCTCGCGGCCGCGGCCATCGCGTGGAACGTTGGCGACTCGGAAACCGGGACACTCACAGTTTCTGGCAGCCTGGACGCTCTGGCCCTGCGGCTCGACGCGTTGAAGATCGTGCCGGTCGTGCGCGACACCAGCGTCAAGCTTGGCCGCCGCACGCTCGATCTCCTGCATCGGCTCTATCCCGAGATCGCATTCGATCTCGCGCGACCGCACCACGCGATCGTCATCGGCGCGGCGGCCCGGCGTCTAGGCGTCGGCGCACGCGACCTGCTGCTGGCCTACGGCCAGAATCTGGTGATGGGCACGCTGACGGCGGCCATCAGATGCATGCCGATCAGCCCCGCGCAGGCGCAGACGCTGCTCGTCGAGGTACACCCGCGGATCGCCCGCGCCGTCGAGCGCACGCTGGCAAATCCAGACGCCTCGCTCTTCACATGCACGCCCGCCCTCGACATCCGCAGCCATCAGCAGGCTCACCTGCGGACGCGCCTGTTCCAGTCGTGAGGCGCGCATGTCATTTGCGACTGCCGATTGGCGATTGCCGATTCAACGGATTGGCTATTACAGATTGGCGCTACGATTTGTGGCGTTGTCGCTGGCTTCAGCAATCCAATCGCAATTCGACCATCGTAAATCCGATAATCGTCAGTCGCCAATCACCAATCGCCAATGAGTAGAGTCACCATCGGCGTGGGCGGTCCCGTGGGATCGGGAAAGACGGCGCTTCTCGACGGCCTCTGCAAGCGGCTGAGGGATCGATACAGCCTCGCGGTGATCA
>Ga0137379_10004309_pt1 | contig 13366 bp, 15 predicted proteins | sample SagtaG_18_FD_104812 | JGI IMG/M metagenome (GOLD analysis project Ga0137379, IMG submission 104812) | Vadose zone soil microbial communities from Sagehorn Ranch, Mendocino, California, USA - Sage2_L_80_16 metaG | ecosystem: Environmental > Terrestrial > Soil > Vadose zone | place: USA...
ATGAACGCGGCCACGGCTACCTGCTGCCCATCGCGTCGGAAACCCAGAGGGCCACACTGCGCTTGAGCACATCGCACCGCATCGCCAGCTCCGCGTTCTCCTTGCGCAGCCGCGCGCTCGTCGCCACCCCGGAGGTGCCCGGCGAGGAATTGCTGCCGAGCCTGCTCAGCGCCTCCGACGTGCTGGGCACTGGTTGGTACGCCGCCGTCGCCGCGGAGGTCCAGCCCGGCAAGACCGTCGCCGTGGTCGGCGACGGCGCGGTCGGTCTGCTCGGCGTGCTGTCGGCCAGGCAGCTGGGCGCCGAGCGGATCATCGCCATGAGCCGCCACGAGGCCCGGCAGAAGCTTGCCCGCGAGTTCGGCGCGACCGACATCGTCACCGAACGCGGCGATGACGGCGTGGCCCGCATCAAGGACTTCACCGACGGCGCCGGCGCCGGCTCGGTGCTCGAATGCGTTGGCACCAACGAGTCCATGACTCAGGCGCTGCGCTCCGCTCGCCCGGGCGGCAACGTCGGGTTCGTAGGCGTGCCGCACGGCGTCCATCTCCCCGCTGAGGAGCTGTTCTACTCCCACGTCGCGCGGCGGTCCCGCGCCCGTGCGCCGCTTCCTGCCCGACCTCATCGACCTGATCTGGAAACAGGAGATCGACCCCGGCAAGGTATTCGACCTGGTCCTGCCTCTGGAGCAGGTCGCCGATGGCTACAAGGCGATGGACGAGCGCCGCGCCATCAAGACCCTCCTACGCCCCTGAAACGTTTTCCTGGGACGGCCCGTGAGCTGCCCCTTCCTTCGACGACAGGAGCTCGAACCATGAACAAACGCACCCTGGGCAGCAACGGCCCGGAGGTCTCCGCCATCGGGCTGGGCTGCATGAGCATGACCGGTGGCTACAGCGACAAGCCCGACCGGCAGGAGATGATCTCAGTGATCCGCACTGCCGCGGACCGCAGCGTCACCTTCTTCGACACCGCCGAGATCGAGGACGCCGCGTCCAAGATCCAGGTGGAGGGCGGCCGCTACAACGAGGCCGCGGAACGGATGACCAACCTCTAGCCGTGCCTCTCTGGATTCGCTCACGGCACGGCTGGTCGTGGCCACCTTCAACGCCGCGAGTTAAACAGGAGAGACGAGCGTCGTATGGTCTACGGGGTCGTCGGCGTCGGTCCGAAGCATGGGGCGCCTCCGCGCGCCTCTGGTGGCTCGGCAGAAGAGGACCGGGAGGGCCGGTCCCTGTCTGAAGCCGCTCACGTGTCGTCCACCGCGCCACCGACGCGCAGGACGCTCGAGCGGCCCAGTGCCCACGCTGATTGCGGCCAGATGTCCACCACAGCGCGGCCAGCTGTCCACGTGTCATACGACTATTTGACCGTCAGCACTGCATAGTCGGACCATACTAGTGAGGTGGATCAGAGCCGGGACCTAGTACCGCGCAAGGCGGAGAGCCTTGTGACTGAGGCATTGAGCGATACCAGAGTCGTCACGCTGAACGGCGCGCGGCAGACAGGGAAGAGCACCCTGGCCAGGATCGCGGCCAGGCAGCATCCGAACGCCCTGATGCGCCTGCTGGACGATCCGGCGACTCTGCGCGCCGCCCGAGATGATCCGGCCGGCTTTGTCGAGCACGACGGCCTCCTGGTGATCGATGAGGTCCAGCTGGCCCCGGAACTCTTCCGCTCTATCAAGGTGGCCGTCGACACCGACCCGCGTCCCGGCCAGTTCCTGCTCACCGGGTCCGCGCAGGTGCTAGCCCTGCGCGAGCTTCCCGACGCCCTGCCCGGCCGGATGGAGATTGTCGAGCTGTGGCCGTTCTCCCAGGGCGAGCTGGAACGATCTCCCGACGCATTCGTCGACGCCGCATTCGCCAGCGGCCCGACCTTGTCCCGGACCTCCGTGCTGCGCAAGCGCGACTACCTCGACCGTGTCGTCCGCGGCGGCTACCCCGAGGCGATCCGCCGATCCCCACGCCGCCGCGCGGCCTTCTTCGACTCCTACCTCACCAACCTCATCGAGCGCGACGTGAAGGAGCTGGCGGCGATCGAGCGCCGCGGCGACCTTCGCCGGCTGCTGGCCCTGCTCGCCGGCCGATCCGGCGGGCTGCTCGTCCCCGCCACACTCGCCACTGCATCCGGCATCCCCCGGACCACGCTGAACCGCTACCTCGAACTGCTTTCGGCGGTCTTCCTCATCAAGCAGATCCCTGCCTGGTCAGCTGGCCAGACCCAGCGGGCCATCGGCACGCCCAAGCTGGCCTTTGTCGATACCGGCATTGCCGCTCACCTGCTCGGCCAGGACACCGCGCGCCTGGGTGAGCCCGGCGGTGCAGCGGGACCCATGATCGAGACACTGGTGCTGATGGAACTCGCCCGCCAGCTCACCTGGTGCCAGCAACGCGCCCGCCTGCACCACTACCGCACCAAGGACAAGATCGAGGTCGACGCTGTCCTGGAAACCCCTGATGGCCGGGTGGTCGCCATTGAGGTGAAAGCCGGAGCGACCGTCCGCAGCGAGGACCTGGCCGGCCTGCGCCACCTTACCCAGCGACTGGGCCCGCGGCTGGTAGCCGGATACGTGCTCTACACCGGGCAGCAAACCCTCCCCTTCGGAGACCGCCTGCGCGCCCTCCCCATCGACGCACTGTGGAAAGCAACCCCATGATTCAAACCGCTCGTCAGACACACGGATACGTGCGGGCGATTCCAGCCTTGGGGAAGGAAGCTGTCACGGAACGTCAGCGCTCGCCGGGTCGTGGTGCCGCTGGCTGAGAGCCCGTAAGACGATGTCGGCCAGACTGTCCCGGGTTTGTGGTCCCGCGAGCTCCCTGGTGGTCTTGCCGGGCAGATTCCGGGTTGCGGGGCGTGCCTGGCGGGACGACACGCCGGGTTAGCCGACAGCGGCGCGCCGGGGGCCGCTGATCCGCGGAAAGGGCACAGCCTCAGCTCTGGAGTCGAACCCACGCCGCCGGCTGGACACCACGCACTACCTCACCGTGCTGGTCCCCGATGAGCCAAGCCGCGTCCTGGTGCACAACGTGATCTACGAGGAGCTGGTCCAGGGCGTGATCCGCGACGATTCCCGCGCCCGCTACCTGGAGGTCATCGACCAGTTCCGCGAGCAGGGCGCGGAAGGGGTCATCGCCGGCTGCACCGAGATCGAGCTTCTGGTCTCCGGCGACAACGCCGGCCTGCCCTACTTTCCCACCACGTTGCTGCATGCTCAGGCCGCCGCCCTGGCACTCGCGGACCGCTGACGCCACCAGCCGACGCGGCGTTCTCTTCCTTAACGGCTCGCGCGGCGTGCCGCGGCCACGCAGGTGGCGCGGGCTTTGCGCGGCTCGTCAGGCCATTTGCGGCAGGATCAAGGCCGACGGACGATGACGGCATGGCAAGTGTCCGAGGCGAGCAACGTTGCAAGCACGGAGAGATCGCCGCTTGGTGCGGTGAGTCTGAGTGCATGGCCGCACGCAAGGGTCTTCCGGTCCGGGTCTGGCGAACCCCGCACGGCAGCGCGTACCACCGCAAGCCGACGTGCCAAGCGCTGATCGAGGGACACCGCATGGCCGAGCGTCATGGCCAGGAAGCCCATCCAGCGGAGTCTGTCCCGCTATCGGTCGCTATGTCAGCCGGGCTCGGCGAGTGCTTCCACTGCTTTCCCGAGAACGTCCCCGCAGACGCGAAGCCCTGTCAGGTTCTGTCGAATGGGAGGTGGGTAGACGGTTTCCTGCTGGAATGGCGGCGCGGAGAGGATGGCCGGTGGAAAGGTCTTGTGAACTATCGGTACGAGGCCAGCCGCCGCGTCGCACTCAAAGATCAAGCCGAACTCAAGCCAGCCGACGGCTGAGGGCATGGTCAGTCGATTGCGCCCAGTGGCGCCCCGTTCAGACGGTGATCATCTCATGCTAGCGCTCCCCCGCTGAGCGGGAATTCGGTGGCCCGCGGCCGTGGGGAAATGGTTCGGCTCGGACCTCGTGTACCAGAACTGGTGAGATTTCCCCAGAACAGACCCTGCTTGAATACGCCTGCGGGCTGCATCCTGGCAGCCCGTGGGTGGTGGCGATGCGCAGCGCCCGGTCGACGGCGAGCCAGGCCATGAGCTTGGAGTGGACGTGGTGGGCGCCGTCGCCGCGGGTTTCCCAGATACCAGCGTCGGGCTGGTGTCAGCGGCCGGTGACCTGATCGGCGAAGCCTCGCAAGGCCCGCCAGGTCTCCGAGTACAGCCGGTGGCCGGAGGCGGTGAGCAGCCAGGCGGCGTCGAGGACCCAGCCGTAGCCGTCGAGCTGGTGCTGTCCGGCGGCGGCGTTGCCTACCCGTACCGGGACGCTCTCGGCGTAGCCGGGCCAGCCGTGAAGCTCGTGTTCGGGGCGGAGGTGTTGGCCGTGCAGGCTGAGCAGCACCGGCAGCCGGGGCCGGCCCCGCAGGCTGGCGTACAGCAGCCAGGCCAGGAACCGCCGCGCCTCCTCGGGCTTGCCGACGCCGAGGAAGGCGCCAATGCCGATGCTGGCGTCGCGCGGCCAGGCGCAGCGGTAGTCCCAGTTACGCACCCCGCCGGGCTGTTCGGGCAGCGAGGTGGTGGGGGCGGCCACAGGTGCGCCCGATGGTGAGTAGGTCAGCAGCTTCAACGTGAGGAGGCCGCCCTCGACCCGCCAGGTGGTCTCAATGGTGGCGGTGCCGGGCCGGTAGCGCCGCTTGATGACCGGCGACGGGTTGACCGTGCCCATCCGGAAGTGCCCGCCGGCCGGTCCGCCTACCAGGCGGGCGAAGACCGGCTCGCTGTCGAAGCGGGGGCGTGCACAGCCAGTCGATGCTGCCGTCGGAGGCCGCCAGGGCAGCCGTGCGGGTGTCGCCGAGCAGGCCATAGTCATGGATCGGCGGCAGGTCGCCGGGCTGCCGGCATGCCGCCGCTTCGGTCACCATCGGCGATACCGGGGAAACAGGTACCTGTCGGCCTCGAGGACGTGGTCGAGGGGTACTTCAGTCGGGTCACGCAGGGCGGCGAGCAGTGTCTTGCCGGTAGGGCCGGGTGCAGTTGCCGCATGTCAGCGGGCCTTGAGAAGCAGGCCCAGGGCGACGCCGTAGGCCACGTGGGCGACGATGGCAACCAGCGGCGTCTGGGCGCCGTAGTTGAGGCCGAGCACCCCGGGCGGCTCCAGCACGGCGGTCGACGACGGCCCGGCGCGCTCGGAGGCCATGCGGGGATGCACACCCGTCATTACTGGGACCAGCACGGTAAGGGCGACCCCGACGTGTAGCAGGCCCAGCAGCCCGCCGAGCCACCAGATGGCCCGGTCCCAAAGCGCGAAGGCGGCGGCGTAGCCGAGGGCGAAGCCCTGGCCGATGAGGAGGTGGAGGAAGAAGCCGACGACCCGGGCATGGTCGGGTCTTCGGTGAAGATGGCGCCCAGCAGCAGCGGCAGGTCAAGACGGGTCAGGCCGGCCAGCTGGGCGGTGATCATGATCGCGGTGAGCACCGCAGTGGCGACGAGCCCGAACAGCGCCCAGCCAGCCCGGTCCATCGTCAGCGGCGGGCCAGCCGTGCGGCCTTGGCCTCGAGGGTTGTGAGCACGTGGGTGAACGAGTCGTGGAAGCTGGCCACGCCCTGGTCCTCGAGGGTGCATCCCACGTCGTCCATGTCGATGCCAAGGCGGGCCAGGCGGTTCATAACCTCCGCCGCGGCCTGGACGTCGCTGTCGATGGTGCGGGCGACGGTACCGTGGGCCCCGAAGGCGGCGATCGTGGCCTCGGGCAGGGTATCGACGGTGTCGGGGCCGATGAGGCTGTCGACGCAGAGCAGGTCGGGGTAGCCGGGGTTCTTGGTTGACGTCGAGGCCCACAATGGCCTCTGCACGAAAGCGATCATGTGGCTGTAGCTTATGGAGCAATATGGGGATACGGGGTCGATCTCGGATACGGTATTTCCCCATGAGCAGCCCTTTTTCGGGCATGCTGAGACGTCACCCGAGCCCGCCTCGGTCGGCGCGGGTGCTCTGTTCCTGATTGCCCTCCCTTCTTGCTTGCTTGTGCCGCCAGAGAGTCAGCGGCTGCGGGCAACGGTGACAGCTACGGCGTCCTCGGTGTCTGACCGCAGGGTCCGGTGCTGCGGGTCGTAGGTGAGCGTGAGGCCGCTGGATCGCAGATAGTCGATAACCTCTGCGGTCTGCGGGGGGGTCGTGAGCTGCGCCGCGCCTTGCTTCCTGTGGCCCTGATCCTGATCGCGGCCCGCCAGCAGGATGGCCATAGCCGCCAGGTGGGACAGGATCTGGTCCTCACGGACATAGACGTTCTTTGGCCGTCCAGGATCGGGCCGGGCCGCGCTCGGATGGCCGTGGCGGCACCGGTAAGCGGCCCGGCCGTTCGCCCAAGAGGACTCCGGGGCGCCGACCGCATAGCCAGTCCCGCAGCGCAGCAGCCCGGCCAGCAGGTACAGGCGCACAGCCGGCCCGGCGGGGCCGCGTGGGGCGCTCACCCTCCTGGGCGGCGATGTAGTCAGCCTCGCTGACCAGCGCCGGATGCGCGGGCCGGTGCGAGATAACCCAGCCATCACGAACCGCAATCCGCCGTGGCGCAGTTGCGCCACCGGGCGGCGCCCGGAGCGCTCCGCCCACGTGAGCAACTGGTCTCCGCCCACGTCTGAGCTGGTGAATAGGCCTGCACGTTGCGGCGGCACGGCAACCACCTCTACGGAATGTGATGCGGTGAATCGGAAAGGCCAGCGACGGCAGGGTTAAAACGACCAGAGCGCCTCGGTGGGTGACAGGCGGGCGGCGCGGAGGGCGGGCAGGAGCCCGGCGGCGGCGCCGATGAAGACGGCGGCAGCGAACCCGCCGGCCCAGGCGTCTGCGGGGATGACAATGGCCCAGCCCTTGGTGTGGGCGTAGATGGCGGTCGCGGCGACGCCGGCGGCGACGCCGGCGATGCCGCCAGCCAAGGCGAGCAGGATGGCCTCGGACAGGAACTGGATGCGGATCTGGCCCTTGGTGGCGCCGAGGGCGCGGCGCAGCCCGATCTCCGAGCGCCGTTCCAGCACGGAAATGACCATGATGTTGGCGACGCCGACCGTGCCGACCAGCAGCGCGACCGCGCCCAGGCCCAGGAACAGGGTGTCGAACGCGCCTTTGGCCTCGGCTTGGGCGGTGAGCGCGGCGGAGGGCTGGGAGACGTCGACTTCGGAGGGGTTTTCGGGATTGGCCTGGGCGGCGAGCAGGTTGTCGACCCGGTCGACCTGGCTGGTGACCGCGCAGGTAGATGATGGTGGGGTGGCCGCCGTAGTGCAGGTACTTTTCGGCGGCGGGGTAGCCGATCAGCACCGAGGAGTCGATCTCAGGGGCTAGCACGGCGGGCTTGAGTATGCCGGTCACGTAGAACCACATTCCCCCGGTCCAGATCCGCTCCCCGGGCCAGATCTTGTCTACACCCAGCCGCTGAGCCGCGGCGGCGCCGAGCACGGCGACGGGTTCTTTAGCGTCGGCGGCGTTGAGGTAGCTGCCCTGCGCGATGGATGTGCCGACCGCGGCGGGCAGGCCGAGGCTGGCCGCCTGCACCGACAGCGCGTTGGTGTCCGCCGAAGGGATCAGCGGGCTGCGGTAGGCGCTGACGTTGCTGAGGGTGCCGGTGTCTTGCACGGCGGTGACGCCGGGCAGGTCACTGATCATGCCGGGGGCGGTCTTGGGGAGTTCGGCGGTGCCGCCGGTGAGGGTCTGGCCGTTCTGGACCGTGAGCAGGTTAGTGCCCAACTTGGCGATTTCGGCGAGCAGCCCGGCCTGGGAGGACGACGACAAGCCGAGCACGGCGACGATGGCGGCCACCCCGATCGCGATGCCCAGCGCGGACAGCCCCGCCCGCAGTTTGCGGGTCCGCAAGCCTACGGCGGCGAGGCGGGTCAGGTCGGTTAGCCGCAGCCGGGCCGGTGCTGGGGATGCCGGTGCGCTCATGGTCGGCCTGCCGGAGCGGACTGGATGGTGTCGGCCACGATGCGCCCGTCCAGCATCTGGATCTGGCGGGGCAGGCGGCCGGCGATGGCATGGTCGTGGGTGATCACCACGATGGTGGCTCCTTCGGAGTTGAGCTCGGCCAGCAGGTCAAGCAGTGCCGCGCCGGCGGCGCTGTCGAGGTTGCCGGTCGGCTCGTCAGCCAGCACGATCTGCGGGCGTTTGGCCAGCGCCCGGGCGATCGCGACCCGCTGCCGTTCCCCGCCAGAGAGCTGGGTCGGGCGGGCGCCCAGCTTGCGGCCGAGCCCGACCCGCGCCAGTGCCGCGGCGGCCTTCTCCCGGCGCGCCGCCGGCCCGGTCCCCGCGTACAGCAGCCCGTCGGCCACGTTGTCCAGGGTGGTCTGATGCTCGGCCAGGAAGAACTGCTGGAACACGAAGCCGATGCTGTGGGCGCGTAGCCCGGCCAGCTGCCGGTCGCTCATTGCGGCGGCATCCAGGCCCGTGACCCGCACGGTCCCGCTGCTGGGCCGGTCCAGGGTGCCCATCAGGTGCAGCAGCGTCGACTTGCCCGACCCCGAGGGGCCCACGATGCCCACTAGCTCCCCCGTGGCGACGGCGAAGCTGACCCCGCGCAGCGCCGTGACCGGCGGGGAGCTTGAGTAGGTCCTGGTCACGTCCGCCAGTTCCAGCACCAGGCCTGGCTGGCCGCCGCCAGGCCTGGGCTGCGGCTCGCCTGGGGGGCGCCCGCCCGCCGGCAGTATTCCCGCGGCGCTCACAGGGCGGGCACCACGACGTGCTGGCCGGGGGAAAGTCCCGGGCCGTTGACTTGGACCAGCCCGGCGGCGTCGTCGAACATCCCGACCGACACCGCCACCAGGTGGTGGCCCCGCGGGCCGGTCTCTTCCACCGCGTACCCGCCGCCGGGCCGGGCCAGCAGCGCGTTTACCGGCACCACCAGCACATTGCTGACACTGCCGGTCGTGATCGACACCGTCACCGGCGCCTGGCTCAGGTGCCCGGCTGCGGCCGGGTGGGTCAGGGCGACTTCCACGGGGATGGTGGTGGTCCCGCTGGTCGGGTCCGTGGTGGCGACGGTGCCGACCGATGACACCACCCCGGGCGTGCTGGTCCCGTCCGGCAGGCTGACGGTCACCTTGTCACCGGCTTTGACCTCGGTCTGCTGGCCGGCGTCCAGGTTGATGGCCACTACCGGGGTGGTGGAGCTGGCGGTCAGAAGCGCGGTCCCGGGCGTGGCCGCCCCGCCCAGCACCACACCGGTGCCCATGGCGGTGATCTTCACCGCGCCCGGCAGGAACACCGCCTGGCCCAGCGTCAGGGACCCGTCCGGGGCGGTCACTCCCAGGCGGGACTGCAGCAGTTGCAGCGCGTAAGCCGTTTCAGAACTGAAGTAGTCCCAGCCTGAACGGGGGCCCAGGGCAGTGCGGGTGGCATAGCCCAGCTTCACCAGGTCGGCGTTCAGTTCGGTCACATCCAGGCCGGTCATGCCCTCCGACAGGCTGCGGTAGGCGGGGACCTGCCCGTACAGCAGCACCACTGGGGCGCTGCCGACCTGATACAGCACCTGGCCCTGCCGTTCCACCTGCCCGACCACCGGGAGCGCGGTGATCGTCCCGCTGGCCTGGTTCACCACGCTGTGGGACCCGGCGTCGCCCAGCGTCGCGTTCACCTGCGTCTGTGACACCAGCGTCCGGCGGGTGACCGCCGCGGTCGATGTCCGATACACGCTGCGGGCCGCGCCCGGCGAGCCGGCACCGCCAAACGCACCAGCCAGCCCGGCACCGACCAGCCCGGTGGTCGCCGCCACGGCCACCAGGGCCGTGACGGCCACCACCCGGCGGCGCCGGCCACGCTGGTGCCCGCGACCAGAATCCACGCTCACTGCCCGTTCACCAGCCTGCTGGCCTGCGGAAACAATGCCGCTCATATCCACCTCCTTAATGCCAGCCGCAGGTTTTCATCGCGGCATTAAACTGCGGTGAGTTGACGTTGATGCCGAGGCTGGTGAATTGCCCGACGTGGATACCGCCCCCCAGGAGTCCGGGAATTTGGGGTACCCATGTCGGCGCATGCACGCGGCGAGAGCCAGATTCGCGCGGTTCGCACTTGCCTGCTGTGCTGGTGTCAGGGTCTTGCGCTTGGGCAGCAGGTGCCCGCACGCCTGCCGGGCGGACGCCGGGGCTTTGAAGTCGGCGTTATTCGAAGGGTTCTCCACGAAGACCCCCGAGCTGTTGGGGTCGGGAAAGTTAGGTGCGCCGTGCGCGCGCATGCACTGAGCGAAGGCAAGCGACTGCTGAAGGGTCGTCTCGTTTGTCCCGTCCGCCCCTGTCGTGCTGGCCGGGCCGCCGACGCCGCAGGCCACGCTCAGCAGGGCGGTCCCGGCCAAGGCGGCGGCCACGGCAACAGTCCGCGCTGGCGCGGTCCACCGCCGGCCACGCCTGGCGCCTGTGCCTTCTATCATCGTGCCTCCTTGCAAGGTCGCTGGGTATGAGCTCGGTGGCTGGGGGCGCGGCCCACGGCGAGCACGCGGCAGTGGCCAGCCTTCAGCGCGTCCGCCGGCGTTGTACCGGTCTTGAGACCGGCGATCCGGGTTCTTGTGTTGCGCATACAGGTGACGATGCGGCACCGATGTCTTGGGCCTGTCCGCCGACTGTCACAAGCACGTCACAGGTGACCGGAGGTCCTGTTCCCGCGCCGAGCCGCCCTGTCGCCGGGGGTCAGTGCACGGGCAGCCGCGCAGTGAATACCGCGCCGCTGTCGGGACGGTTGCCCGCGTCGATGCACCCACCGTGCAGGCGTGCGTTCTCCCAGGCGATCGCCAGGCCCAGGCCGCTGCCCTCGGAGCGTGCCCGGGCGCTGTCGGCCTTGTAGAAGCGGTCGAACACGTGTGCCAGGGCGGCAGGAGGAAGGCCTGGGCCGTGGTCACTGACCTCCAGGGCCAGTTCCTTACCGCCGTGGGCGTCCGTTCGGATACTGGCCCGCACGGTAACCGGTGGATCGCCGTGGCGCTGCGCGTTGCCGACGAGGTTGGCGACAATGACATCGAAGCGGCGGCGGTCCAGCCGCACCGTCAGCCCGGCGGGCACGTCAGTGATCACATCGGTCCAGCCCCGTACCCGCAGGCAGCTGCCGACCGCGGCGGCGACATCAATGTCATCCGCCACGAGCTGGGCGGTGCCGGCGTCGAAGCGGGAGATCTCGATCAGGTCGTCCACGAGCCGGTTGAGATGGCGTATCTCCTGGCTCACCAGCCGCGCGGCAGTCTCGGCATCCCCGGCGGCGTCCGGGTACTCGCGGAGCACGTCGGCCACCGCGGTCATCGCAGTCAACGGGGTCCTCAGCTCATGGGAGACATCACCAGCGAACTGCCGGGCACGTGCCTCCATCCGCTGCAGCTCGCCGACCTTCTCCTGCAAAGCGGCGGCCATGGTGTTGAAGGTCGTGACCAGCTGGGCCAGCTCGTCCCGGCCACGGGGCTGGATCCGGACCGACAGGTCACCGCCAGACACCCGCTGCGCGGCCCCGGCCAGCCGTCGCACCGGCAGCAGTACCCGGCGGGACGCGGCAAAGGCGAGACCGACGATTGCCGCCAGCAGCAGCACGGCCGCGGCCAGGCAGAAGAGGATGACGGCCGCGGTACCCGGACCGTGCGTCGCCTTGTCGTAAAGAAGGTGACGGATGGGCGCCGGCATGACGACCAGCCAGGGGTAGTACGGGAGTATCAGGTTGGCCAGCCACGCCGCCGCGAGCGCCGCCAGCAGCGCCACCACGATGAATGCGATGATCAGGCGCGTACGCAACGGACGGCCTCCCCGCTCGCAATCACACCGGCCCGAACCGGTAGCCGAACCCGCGCACCGTCTGGATGTACCGCGGCGCGGCAGCGTCGGGCTCGATCTTCGCCCGCAGCCGCTGCACACAGGCGTCAACCAGCCGCGAATCACCCAGGTAGTCCTGCTCCCACACCGCCTCCAGAAGCTGCTCGCGGGAGAACACCTGCCGCGGCGAGCCGGACAGCACCAGCAGAAGCCTCAGCTCGGTGGGGGTCAGCGAGAGCTGGCGGCCGGCCCGCCGCACGATCAGGGACTCCCGATCGATGATCACGTCGCCATACGTCTCCGCCGGGGAGCTCGTGCGGGCCATCCGGCGCAGCACGGCACGGATCCGGGCATCGAGCACCCGCGGCTCCACTGGTTTGACCACGTAGTCGTCGGCTCCGGCTTCCAGGCCGCCCACTATGTCAAAGTCGTCGCCGCGGGCGGTCAGCATGATGACCGGGACGTTGCCGTCGCGGCGCAGCTGGCGGCATACCTCGAAGCCGTCGAGTCCCGGCAGCATCACATCGAGTACCACGACGTCCGCCGGGGCCTCGCGGATGTCACGGAGCGCTGCCTCACCGGTTCCAGCGGGGCGCACACCGTAACCGAGACGGCGCAGAGCCAGCTCAAGACCTTGGCGGGCTGCCGGATCGTCCTCGACTAGCAGCACGGTAGCCATCGCCCGCCATTATGGTCCATGACAGACGTCCGCCCCTGGGTACATCCGTTGACTCTCTGTCATGGCCGATATTGTGGCCGTGGCAGCGTGGGCTGGCGCATCGCCGCTACGCCCAGCCCCACCTCCCGGCCGCGGTGCTGCTGGGTGGAGGAGGCCAGGCCGGAGAGTTCGGTGTAGTGAGTGCCGGGCAAGCCCAGGTGACGGGCGGTGGCATTCATCCGCGCCACGAACGCCGTCCCGCTGCTGGCATCCCACCGGGCGAGGATCCACGCCATTTGTCGGCCGAGGCAGCCGGGTGCCTCCCGGCCCGGGCACAGACTGGGCACTCCTGTCGCGCATGCCCGTGACACTGCGGCACCGATGTCATGGCCGCGTCCGCCCACTGTCACAAGCGTGTCACAGACGGGCGGGCTCCTCTTCCGGCACCGCGCCGCCGCCGCGATGGTCGCCCGCGTCGATGCGGACCGCCCGCACGCCCGCAGCCGCTGACAGCCGGACAGAGTCGGCCATTTCCGCGTATCAGCGGGCGCAGGACTACCCAACAACACCCCGGCGCCCTAGATCGATCTCGTCGCTGTAGCTCATAGAGCAATGTGGGGGTATGGGGTCGATCCCCCCTCGGACACGACCCGTATCCCCACATTGCTCCGCATGCTCTACATAGTTCTCCGGGCCGATGGTGACTTCGGCCCGGATTTTTGCTTCTCCTGGCTTGAAGGTGACCTTGAGATCGAGCCGGTCGTAGATGGTTGCCTTCTCGGCGGGCCCGGCGTCGCGGATGACGTCGCGCAGGTTGCCGAGGGCGGTGATGAGGGCGCGGATGTCGTCTTCGGTGAGCCGGCGGCTGGGGTTGCGGAGGGTCTGGGTGGCGTCGCGGGCGAGGGCGGTGGCGCGCTCGGCTTTGACCTGGCGGGTCCATTCGGCGATGG
>Ga0137379_10004311_pt1 | contig 13365 bp, 14 predicted proteins | sample SagtaG_18_FD_104812 | JGI IMG/M metagenome (GOLD analysis project Ga0137379, IMG submission 104812) | Vadose zone soil microbial communities from Sagehorn Ranch, Mendocino, California, USA - Sage2_L_80_16 metaG | ecosystem: Environmental > Terrestrial > Soil > Vadose zone | place: USA...
ATAAATATAGAACGTACGTTCTATATTTAACAGGGCTACAGGAACAATTGCGACACTATTTGCATTGAAAGTATACCGAGCAATGAGAACATTTGTCAAGAGCATATGTTCAAGTGTTCAATCAAGGGCAGTTAAGAAACCCTGTTTCCCATCAATTCTATAAACTCTACCATAACAAATGAGCAAGTAAGTGACCCTCTTCGACTCTTTTTCAGATACCTTTGCACTTGCGTCGTGTGGAATAATCGGGCATTCTTCTTACGTGATTCCGGAGTTGTCATAACGATAGGAGAAGTAAATGCAAGGAGAGAGATGTTAGGAGTAGCTATGAAAAAACACGTGAAAAGGCTATCTGTCAGGCTAGGCAGCAGGAAAACAAGCATTAGAACGCGTACCACGATCACTCTTGTGTCACTGATAGGAAGCATCGCGTTGAGTATGACACTGCTCGGTACGTTTGCTGCATTTGCCGCCGGAGTGAAGGAGACACCCACGAAGGCAAATCCCTGGGGCCTCGCCTTTGATAACGCGGGGCATGTCTGGGTGGCAGAGCCTGGTTGCGATGCCGAACCCAATTGCCTGACCACCTTTCGGTCATACATTGGTGAATACAATCGCTCGAATGAGTCACTGGTGAAAAATTACTTTGAGCCGAGCGGATATTCCAGCCCGGTCTTTCTGGCCATCAAAAATGGTAATATCTGGTTCACGGAATCGACGACCAACGCCATTGGTCGGCTGATCCCTGGGAGCACGCCCCACTGGACGCAATGGAAAGTGCCTACCGCCAGCGCCAACCCATATGATCTGCTCTTTGACAAAAACGGCAATCTCTGGTTCACCGAGTATTCCGGGAACAAGATTGGATTTTTCAATCCCACGACAAATACATTCGCGGAAACCACCGTGCCAACCGCCAATAGCCATCCTTACGGCATTACTATGGACATTTCCGGCACCATCTGGTTTGTCGAGAACAACGCGATGAAGATAGCCAGCTTCACGCCGACCACGGGTGGAAAGGTGACGATCAAAGAACACGCCATCGCTCCTTTGAACAATCCGCACCTGATCACCTCTGACGCAGCAGGAAACATCTGGTACAGCGAAGGATTTTCAGGTGATATCGGTGAGTTCATCCCCAAAACCGGTGCGCATAAGAACATCAGTGTCACACCGCCCAGTACTTCAACGCACATCTCTGGTATAGCTGTTGACAGCAAGGGGCGCATCTGGTTCGACGATTCGCTGAGCGCGCGTGTAGGCTACTACAATCCGGCCACGGGCACCACTAAAACGCTGACGCCATCGAACACGAACGCGCATCCCTACAACGGACTGGGAGTGGACACAGCAAACAATACCTGGTTTACGGAAGAATTTGGCGGGCCGACCGGTTCGTTGGGCGAGGTTCCAGCGGGTACCATCTAAAGCGTGGTTTTCTTGCCGCCTGCCCTGCGGCAGTTTAAGGGAGAAGATGCCAGTGGCGTATCGCTGAGGACGACATGCCCAACGCATCTTCTCTGCATTTAAGGGAGTCCTTGTGGAGTTATCCCATCGCAGGGATGACGCCGAGCTGCTGCAACCAACCAAGGGTATCCGGGTTTTCCTACCCCTCAACGATCTTGCCAGCAACGATGCGGTAGATGTAGATACCCGTGAACGTCACCGCTTTGCCAGTCGGTGGGATGCCCCTCCACGGCCCTTGATGCGTGCCGTGAAAGGTGTAACGCAGCACCACTTTGTCTCATTCCGCAATCAAGTCCTCAATCGTGAAGCGACCTGGTAAGGCTAGCAGCAGGCGAGAGAGGAAGTGTTTGTAATCCTCCCGACTGCGAAAGCCACCGATAGGATCATGGCGGACGAAATCGGGGACAAATAACTCATCCCAGCTTGTTGAGGTTTCCAGCACGTTTCTCTCGTTGAGTTCCTCAACCCCACGACGGATGAGCGCCTTGGTTGCTTCGGTTGACATGACACAAGCTCCTTGTTAAATATCGATTTTCTTTTAGACAGTTCTGGCTCCTACTTCATAATGTCTGCTAATAGACGATATACTTCGAGCGTTTTTCGCAGAACTTCTACCTCTATGTCGGCGAGTTCTTTATCCTCCCTAGAAACGCACGCTACATCTGTCGCTGTTCACCAAATAAACCCTTCTTTGGGCGAGAAAACGGGCTTACCCATCCTTTGGGATGGGTATTTGACAAGAACGAGCGCTACAGATCACGAAGATACATGGATGACTGAAAAGAGGATTGGTTCCACCCACAAGAAGTATACACAATTTTTCAGGTAAAAGTAGTGCGATCACTGCCAAATCAGCAATGAAGGATAAGTGACTGTCTTCTCGCTATCTGTTCCCTTCGAGCAGTCCATACCACACGTCCATCACACTGACCTCCCGGTTGTCAGCTCTCGTATCTCACGCTCATCACGAGATGCTGGTGGCCACCCACTGTGCGCAGATGATCCGCGCGGAGCGGAGAGTGAGGCGAGGCGAGCAACCACAAGGGTTCGCCCGGACGCGAAAACCATCTGGCTTTCGGAAGTCGAACATTTGCTCCGGGAGAGAACCTTGCGACCTGACTCACACCCGGTTTCAGTGGTCTGGCCGCTTGATCATCCTGGAGGCATTTGGGCTCTGTACTTTTTGAGGATAATGCGAGCTTCGCGTATCAACCGCTCCACTTCGCCGCGTTTTGTAACCGCGTAGGATAGACAAGAGCATATGTTCAAAGACATGCTTGACGTTGTTCTTTGATATCAACCCCTTTAAGTTGAGAAGCGCGTTTGAGCGCACGAAACTGAACTACTTTGACGTTTGTTTCCGTCAAACCCATCCTCACAGCGGTCTCACGTGTCGAAAGATTCAGCAGAAACCGGCAGGTTAAGACTTCCCGGTCGCGCTCAGGCAGGGCCTGGAGAATGTCCTTTACTTGCTCGGCTGCTGTGCTACTCCCCAGCACAGCTTCTTCTTCAGTTGGCTCTTCCCAACCGGCTTCCAACAATTCTTCCAGCGAACTTGCTGAGCCTCTATAGTGAGAGCGCCAGTAGTCGGCAATCGTTGTACGCGCAACCTGGAACAGCCATGTTCGCGTACTGTGCTGGCCACGCTCTAGATCGAGGCTGCGCACAGCCTTGAGAAAGACATGCGAAGTCAGGTCTTCAGCCTCTTCCCGATTTCTCACTTTGCTATACACGAACCGGTAGATTGGACCAAGATTCTCTTGATATAAGCTCTGAAACTCCTGCACATCTGCCCCCAGCCTATAGCTCATATGCAAAGCTACGGATTTAAGCATGCATATGTGACAGACCAGTCAGTAGTGGATTTCCTGTCCTATGCCTGCTTCTGCTCATCTTAAGTGGTTGGTGTATGAGTACATGCACCCACTCATCCATGATGCAAGTGTAATCAACCAGGAGCGTTGCTGTCATCGGAAGAATATCGTAATCTGCGAGATTCTTTAGTATAGTCGGCAGTAGTCGTATACGAAGAAATACCTATTGCCACCCCAAAGGAGCAATACGAGCCACGTTAAAGCCTTAGCGGGCGCGAGAAGGGCTATAGCAATTATTCCATTCCGCGTGGTACAGTAGGAAAAGGAAATTATCCTATTCGCTAGCAAGGAGCAGCATCATGGTCGATAACGACAAGCGTGGCAACCAGAAACCAAAGAAGTCTCCTATTTTAGGACAAAGCCACGGCATCTCTGATATCGAAGGAGAGATGATTCAGCAAATGATCCGCGAGGAGTCGCACTCTTCTCGTGAACTATATATTCCGGCGGAAGACCTGGCGCAGGAGGCTACCACCCAGATGTCACCTGAGGCGGAGAAGGTGATAGAGGATAGTCGAGTGCGCACCATTCTCCATATGTTCAATCGTGATTTCCTTTACGGTCAGGGACGGTTCGATGAATACCGCGATGGGCTGCTCCTCAAATGGGGAGATGGGTATTCACGCAAGCATATCTGGTTGAGCGTTGAAAACGGGAATTTGCTGTTTGAGACCAACCATATGAAAAAGTGCGAGAAGCCGTACTGTAACGGCACACACCACGTGCTCTCACCTGAGCTTTACACCAACCTGGATGTGATTAACCAGGAATTGGGCGATCTGTTCCGCCGACCGGTGCACGAGCCGCCAGACGATTAGGTTGGAGATGCTGTGACTACACATATACTCGCGTTGGAGAAAGACCTCTTCTTTTCGGTGAAGATGCGCGATACCCTGCGGCATCACGATATGGAGGTCAAAACAGTTCGCACGCTCGCAGCTTTCGAGCAGGGCTTGACCGCCGCCGGGGAAGAGAAACCGGCGCTGGTCATTGTGAATACAGCTACGACGGGCGTTGACTGGGAAGCCGCCATTCGCCAGGCACGAGCCAGCGGCTATGCGGTTCTGGCCTTCGGCTCGCATATGGATTTAGAGGCGCGTGCCAGGGCTATCGAGGCGGGCGCGCAGCGGGTTGTGGCAAATTCTAAATTCACCAGCGATATGCCAGGGTTAGTGAATCGCATGCTGAGTGAGTATACCTCCCCTTCTGAACGTTAAAGCTTTATATCCATCATACCACTGCACGAAAGCAAGGCCCCAAAGCGTACAAGCATCAGGTTGACTTGTAGCTGCATCGCGCCCACCAGGGTGGGCTTCCTCATGACCTGGAAGAGTTATCAAGCAAGGGCATATTTTGTCTCACAGTGTATAGTGTGAAAGAGCGCCATAACAGGCGCTACTATCTATTCACGCTTTTGTATGGAGACACTTTATGATATCTCATAAACTGCGTGATAGCAGAAAAAGCTTGCGGGTGCTGCAATCCTGCGAGGTTGCAGGGTGTTTAGCAAAGGAAGGTAATATTGCAAATTGACCAACAAGCCTGGAAGAACTTTTGTCTGCCACTTCGAAGGTGGAGTGCGCAGAACTTCCAGCGATATATACTGATGAAAGTCACGCAGCGGCGCTGCATTGGTGTGATGCTGACCCTGCTTGTTCTTGGAGCAAGCTTAGCTTTTACAGGCGGAAAGTCAGAAGCGCAAACCTTCTGTCCGCGTGGCGCCATACCACATATGGTGGTATATGGAGACACGTTGAGCAAGATCGCATCGCGCTATAGAGTTAATTGGAGGAGCCTGGCCTCCGAAAATCACCTCGCCAACCCCAATCTTATCTATCGAGGGCAGATTATCTGCGTCGCGGGGGTGGGGATACATGGCTACATCCCGATCCCCCAGGCTCCCAGGCGGCCTGCGCCCCCTGCAGGATCGCGCAATGTCTTCCCTTACGGAACCTGCACCTGGTGGGCTGATCAGCGCTATTTCCAGCTCCATGGAGTCTTTGTCCCCTGGAGAACCCAGGCGAACGCCTGGCAGTGGGTCGCTCGCGCTTATCAATTCCACTGGCGTATCTCATCCAGGCCCTTTCCGGGTGCCATTGTTATACTCCAACCCTGGGTTCAAGGTGCCTATGGAATGGGCCATGTAGCAGTTGTGGAGCGCATACTCAGGAATGGTCATGTCATTGCTAGCAACATGAGCTGGGGGCGTTCTCCCTGGCGGGTTACCTATGTGCAATTTGCTCCAGGTCCAGGGGTGGCCTTCATCATGCTGTGATGACTGGGCTTGGGTAAAAATCGTGTTCTTCTGAAGAACACCAGATACATGTATGACACATCACTCGTAAGCGAAAGGGACGGTTCTTGCAAAAGAATCGTCCCCTTATTTTGTTGAATCACTTGCAAGATGCAGGTAGTTAGAGCGCAATTCCAGGCAATACGCCAGAAGAACATAGTTCAGTTTTATTAGCCACCCACAGCATTGCGCAAAAGCCGATAGCCCCAGGGTATCAGCATAAGACTTTGACCAGGAATGCGTTTCTGATAGGGAATAGTCTGCCGGCGATAGGTCCAGCGATTGCGAAGAAAGTCTTTGTGAGAGCGAAGCGGGGGATGCGGGAGATGCCGCATATAGTGGTAATGTGGACGATGGGCAATGCGTCTGCTCATTCATGCTCCTTTTTCATAGAACAACGGACAAGACAAAGAGGCCTTCCATGCAATAAATACGTCGGAAAGGCCTCTTTTTTCTCAGGCATGCATCAACTCGACACGATGTTTATGGAATTAGTGACCGCAGCCGCAGCTTCGCGCATCACCGCCGCCACTGGCAGTTTTGAAGGAATGGCCGCAACCACAGCTAGAAACTGCATTGGGATTATTCACGGTAAAACCAGCTCCCATCAGACTATCTACATAGTCCACTTCGCTGCCGCTGATATAGCCAATGCTCATCTCATCCACCAGTATTCTGAAGTCTCCCTGTGCGATGACGGTGTCACCGTCCTGTTCCTCGTCAAGGGTCATACCATACTGGAGACCCGAGCAACCGCCGCCAGCGACGAAGATACGCAGCGCAAGACTGGGATCGTTTTCCTGAGTTAGCAATTCACGCACTTTATCGGTTGCGGCAGGCGTCATGCTGAGGGTGCTTGTCTCAACTGTAGTTTGCGGAGTTTGCTCAATCATGTGTTTTGCCTCTTTCAAAAAGACTAAAGGATCAGCCCCAAAGTATTACAGAGATAGTATACTATCTCTATCGGACGTTTTTCACGTTTCCACTTGCCAGTATTATACGCTATACAAAGTGAAGCGTCAAGGCAACCATCAAAGGAGTTTAATAATCCAGGCCAAAGTAGTCATGATGCGCCTACCCTTTCATAATCTGAACCTCTGCTGCACGCGAATTACATTCGCCAGCAGGTCAGGAATATCCGGACTGGACCCGAACAATTTATCTGTGCGCCGTTCTCTGCCCGCAGCGATGCGGGTGATGGCCTGGGGAGCAGACCAGCTCTGGGCCACAAGGTGCGCGCCGAGAGCGCTGATGATCGCGGTAGAGAAGGATGTGCCGCGCCAATCGGCCCAACCGGATGTATTCTGCTCTCCATTGGGAAAGCTGGGGGAGATATACAGGCCGCGTACCGCATCGGGCAACCCATTGGCATCTGTCAATCCAAAAACGTCGCCGCCAAAGGTTGCTATGCCTGCATTTAAGGGGGGCATACAGGCAACGTTAGCAAATTGCGAGGCCGTGCGGCGGCTGTTGACCGATGTGACGCTCAAGGTCGTTTCGTAACGGGCTGGCGCACGGGGCGCGCGGAGCTTCTGGCCCTGTTCTCTCACAGCCAGGGAATCATTGCCTGCCGCCGCTACGATCAGTATGCCCTGGGCATGCAGGCTTTCAAAGAGCAGGCGCAGCCCTTCCTCGATATGCGCCAGGACACGTATCGCGCCCCATAGCTGCGTGCTGGGCCATTGCCGGGAATCGAACCAGACATAGGGCAGGCGGCGTATATCGGGCATGACAACCAGGCTCAGATTGATGACGAGACGACGAATAGAGCCTGAAACGACTTCCTGCTCCAGGTCCGTTAATGCTGCAAAGAGGTTATACAGATCACCTCCGCCAAAGTCGTTGAGAATGCGAATGAGCCGTATACGGGCGCGAGAAGCAATATCGCGGATAAGCCCTGCCACAAATACCCCATGATCGGGCATAAAATAATAACGCGGCTCACCATAGACATCCTGTCCGGTACATGCATCGCCGATGATGGGGTAGCGGTCATACTCGACCTCAAACAAACCGCTGCCACTGCGTAAATCGGCAACAAGCTGTTGCAATAACCAGTTGCGTTTCAGTTCAGGACGGGTGACGGCGGCGCGTATACGGTCTGGATGATGCGCGGTATCGAGTACGGCCACCACCACATCCTCCGCCCCATTGGGATCGAGCGGTAAACCTGGATCCGCAAATGCCACGCGCCACCCCTGCGGTGTGCCACTGAGCGCCGATGGGTCCGGCTCTGGCGCTGGCATAGGAGGGGCAGCAGGCCCACCGCTTCCATAAAGAAGAGGGGCAGCTGCAACCAACCAGTTTGGCATAGCCGAGACGATAAATAAGCCCGCCTGGGCCAATTGCTCAAGATGGCTCTGAATATAGGAAAGCGCCATCGGCATGGGATCTTGCGCTACCAGGCTCGCCTGGCGCACCTGGAAAAAGATGGCAATGAGCGGCTGCTGCCGGTGTAGACCAAAAATAAATGAGCGGCGCATCGCAGTCGCTCCCGGTATATCACCCCAGCGCCCAATCGTTGCATATGGTTCCAGAGCCATACCGTAACGCGCCAGCAACGCGTTCAATTGACCTCGTATCTGCTCGATCAATGCGTTCTGCGTCTCAACCGCCGGATGCCGCTGCAGGCGCACCACCACCACCATTTCGCCAGGTATCCAGTAAAATAAGCCGTCGGGTGTTCCCATCAACTCAATGGAATTACGAGCCATGCACGTATTTCCCCCTGTCCCAGTATGATTTTGAAGTCTGCGAGACATTGCCCGCTCGCTTGTAGAGTGCAGAAAGGGCTGAAGCGATTGTTTCTATTAACACGAATTATACAGGAATCACCAGCAAGTAGCAAACCAAAGATTCCCAGCGATGGTCGCCCTGGCAAATCCTGAACTGTTATAATATATGGAATAGAAAATGCGCAAATTAAGAGGAGCTGATACAATGTCGCTCGATCAACTGACACAGACACTTATCGAACTCGTTGGCATCCCCAGCACATCAGGGCATGAAGAACATATTCGTTCATGCCTGGAACAAAAACTTGCCAGCCTGGGACTTGCCACACAGATTGACGCGGTTGGTAATTTGATTGGGACACTTCCCGGCGAGGGAAAACCATTGATGCTGAATGCTCATATGGATCGCGTGCCACCGGGTCTTGGTCATCAACCGATCTTACGCGATGGCATATTGTATAGCGATGGCAGCACCAATCTTGGCGCGGACGACGCGGCGGGTATTGCGATCATTCTGGAAGTCCTGGCGCAGATTGCGCAACAGCGCCTGCCGCACCCGCCCATTGTTGCCGTTTTTACGGTACAGGAAGAGGTGGGATTAGGTGGAGCAAGCGCTTTCGATCCGACACCCTGGCACATCAGCGACGGCATCGTTTTCGACAATGCATACGAGGCCGGTGTGGTCGTTTCTAAAGGCGCAACCTATATCTCCTTTGACGTGGAGATTACGGGACGAACCGGGCATCCAGGCAAAGACCTGTCGCAGACGGTCAACGCTATCGAGATCATGCGCGAAGCGCCCTTCCCGCATGGTTCGTTCGCGGAAGACCAGACGCGCATCCTCGTCAGCCGCATCCACGCCGGAAGCGCACGCAATGCCGTTCCAGCCTCGGCGCATATCGAGGGCGAACTACGCAGTTTTGAGCCGCCGCAGGTGCGAGAACGCTACTTGCAGGCCCTACAAAGCGCGTTTGAGCAGGCTGCGCAAGAGCGCGGGGGTAGCGTGCACATCACCTTCGACCCGCATTGCACAAACTACTCCGTGGATGATGACGAACCGCTGCTCACCCTTTATCGCACTGTGCTGGCACAGCGCGGCGCGCAGATGCAGCTACGCCCGACCTTTATCGGCAGCGATACCAGCGCCTTTCGACCGCGTATCAAAACCTTCACGCTCTCTACCGGCGTGATGAACGAGCATTCGACGGAAGAATGCGTTCCGCTTGCACCAATGGAGCAGGTTGTGCAGGATACCTTACAGGTTGTCCAGATGTTGACAAATCCTCTCCTCTCCCATTAGAATTAGACATAACAAGCACTCAACCGTATTTTTACTGCACAATGCTGGGTGCGGAAGGTACATCAGTATCTATGGCCATAGAACCCAACAATACACCTGAAGCAACGCCGACCGTACCTGCGGTTTACGTGGATAAGCTCAGTTTCCGCTACCGTTCTCTTGACGATGAACCTCAAACGCAACCGGCAGAACTGCTCTCACAACAACACGCGATTGAAGATATTTCCTTTTCCCTGGAGGCTGGCAAATTGATGCTGATTGCCGGTCCCAGCGGCTGCGGCAAAAGCACGCTGCTGAAATGCCTGAATGGACTCATCCCGAACAGCTACAAAGGCACACTGAGCGGCGAGATTCAACTGCATGGGCGCTCGACAGAGGGGCTTTCGCTGCGTGATCTCGCGCTCACTGTGGGTACTATGCTGCAAGACCCGGATAAACAGATCATCGGCAGCACGGTCGAGCAAGAGATCGCGTTTGGCATGGAAAACCTGGCCGTACCGCGCAAAACCATGCTCCTGCGCATTGCAGAGGTGCTCAAGCAACTGCATCTTGAACACTACCAGGGACATGCTACCTTCGCGCTCTCAGGCGGGCAACGACAACAGGTGGCAGCCGCCGGATTGCTGGTGATGCAGCCCTCGATCTTCCTGTTCGATGAGCCGTTCGCGAACCTGGACTCACGAGCGGTAGACGAATTAGAGGAACTCATCACCGGCTTACTGGCAAAAGGCAGCACGGTGATTATCGTCGAGCACCGCGTCGAGGAGGCGCTGCGCCTCCAACCAGATAAAGTCTTGCTCATGCGTGATGGACGCCAGGTCTTCTTTGGCGACAGAGATGAATTTCTCACCATTGCTGATCCCACCCAGGTCAAGCTGCCCATCCAGTCTACCCTGCGCACGCTCAACGATCCTGCTCAGGCAAAAACGCTGCTGGTACGACCTATCATGACCGCACAAAAACAGCAAACAGCCACACATGAGCCAATTCTGACATTTGAGAACGTGCATTACCGTTACGGGTCATTCTCGGAAGAAATTTTGCACGGTATATCTTGCCAGTTATACCGGGGAGAGACCGTCGCGCTGCTTGGGCCGAACGGTTCCGGCAAGACCACGCTGGTCAAACAGGCGCTGGGTTTGCTGCGCCCCACCAAAGGCACAGTACGTCTTTTTGGAGAAGATACACGCAATTTGAGCGTGGCACAGCTGGCTTCGCGTATCGGGTACGTCTTTCAGAGTCCCGGCGCCATGTTATTCGCGCCCTCGGTACGCAAAGAGATCAGTTTTGGGCCAGAAAACCTGCGCTTCGCTCCTGAACGCATTCACGCAGCTGTAGAGCAGGCGGAAGAGGCGTTGAACATCGCGCCATTTGATAAACGTTCGCCTTTTTCGTTGAGCTTTGGACAGCAGAAACGCGTGGCTATCGCCTCGGTGCTGTCGATGCAAGGCAAGATTTTGCTGCTCGATGAGCCCACAGCGGGGCAGGATTACCGTTCCTACATTTCCTTTATGGAATACTTGCGCAGTCTACCGGAACTCGATGCCCTGCTGATCATCACGCATGATCTTGATCTTGCCCTGCGTTTCACGCAGCGAGTCTTACTCTTGAAAGAAGGCAACCTGGTAGGAGATGGACCGCCACTGCAGGTACTCGCCGATCCAACCTTGTTGGAGGAGTGCAACCTGCGCCCTACCTCTTTGCTGCACTACTTACTTGCCGAACGTAACGCTGTCGCATAGACAAGGTCGCGACGAAAGGAGGTGTATAGCACACAAATCTACCTTACTCGTTCTGTAATCCCTACATCTGTTCACTCACAGAAAGGAATTCGGCTCATGGCAGTAACAGAAGAACGTTCAGCTTCAAAAGTATGGCGTGTAGGTGTACGTCAGGTTGTGTACATGGCTCTTGGCGCTGCCCTTTATGCGGGCTTAACCCTCCCAACCAACCTCCTACCAGTTCCCAGTGCTGGTAATGTCTCTTTGCGTCCAGCTATCGTTATTCCTCTCTTCTTTGGAGTCGTCTTTGGCCCAGTAGTTGGATTTTTTGCGGGGGCCATCGGCAATACCATCAGCGACTTGATCTCTGGCTATGGTATTGTCTGGTTCTGGGAACTTGGCAATGGCATTCTTGGCCTCATCGCTGGTCTTGCCTTCTATTGGACCTGGGGATACTACAGGTCCACTCGTAACATTGTTATTGCAGAAATTTTCAGTGCCGTAGGCATTGTAGTCGGCCTCGGTATAGCAGCCTACAGCGACATCTGGGTCTACAAGTTGTCTGTAGCTGGTGCAACAAGTGAATTAGTTGCCGCAGGAGGGACAGATCTCGTTAATGGCTTGATCCTGCTTCCCATCCTTCTTGTAGTTTACAATGCTGCTATGAGGCGCGTGGGACGTGGATAGTCACCTTGGTTAAACAGTGAGGGTGGGAAGCAGGAGAGCATTACCTGCTTCTCACTCTTCATACTTCCAGGAAAATATCATGCTGATTAATTTCCCTTATATTAGTCGAGACACTCCCGTCCACCGTTTGAATCCACGGACTAAGGTCGTTCTGCTCTTAGTATTTAGCCTCTGCATAGTACAAACATCAAATTTCTGGGTTATGCTTGTGGGATTGCTCATTGCATTTTTCTATTATAGTCAGGCTCACCTCAAATGGTCAGAAACGCAGCGAACATGGAAATTCATCCTTACTTTTATAACAATAGTGACAGTGGTGAACTATTTTCTCTCAGATGGCGCTGTAGTCCAGGGAGTAGACCTCTCACATCAGCATGTTCTCTACAATCTCCCATTTTTAGGATTCAGGCGACAGTTTCCTTACATTGGCCCAGCGCCACTAATCTTTAGTATCGAGAGCATCACTTTTATGCTTACTCAAGCTATGCGCTTCCTCAGTATAGCGCTATTTGCCGTACCGGTTTCCTATACTACTCCCCCTGATCAGTTTGGGGTAACTTTCAGAAGCCTGGGCTTACCAGACAAGTTTTCGTATGCAATTGATCTTTCATTTCGCTTTTTACCGACAATTATGCGCGATTTTAGTACCACACTCGATGCGCAACGCGCTCGGGGCTTCGAAATTGATAAACTGCGAGGTGGAATATTCGCCAAGATTGCTCGCCTCGCTCCCATGATTGTGCCTGTTGTAATCGGCTCTATTGTTGGGGCGGAGGATATCATCAGTGCGATGGAACTACGCTGTTTCGGTGTGGGGAAACGCACATGGATTACCGAATTACACGCAAGACCCATTGATCGCGTCATTATTACCTTGAGTATTGCTGGTTTCTTTGCCATCACGCTCCTCAACATCCTCGGCAATTACTACGGCAGCGGGTTCCTTCACGTGTTACACGTTCAGGGTATTCCTGGATTCTTAGCTCCGTAATTCAAACTTCCTGTTGATCCTCTTCCCCGAAATGGGCCTTAGGGCGTTGGAGTCATGCATTTCTTTCGATGGCAAGGTGTTGGCGTCACCGATGGAGTTGAGGTAGTAGTCGGTGATGCTGTAGTAGTCGCGGTTGGCGAAGCCACAACTGCCGTGAAGTAAGCCGCCGAGGGAATGGTACAGGTTTGAGACCCACTGCTAAAGGTGATCTGGATTTGAACCAGGTGATTGATAGCGCTGGGCCTGAGCGGGATGGCGAACACCGCTATGCCATCGGAACCCGTGGTGGCGTTC
>Ga0137379_10004324_pt1 | contig 13350 bp, 8 predicted proteins | sample SagtaG_18_FD_104812 | JGI IMG/M metagenome (GOLD analysis project Ga0137379, IMG submission 104812) | Vadose zone soil microbial communities from Sagehorn Ranch, Mendocino, California, USA - Sage2_L_80_16 metaG | ecosystem: Environmental > Terrestrial > Soil > Vadose zone | place: USA...
GGGGGCGGTGTTAGTTTCTGGGTGCCCCGTGCAGCCTTCAATACCGGAGCCGATCTGCACAGCGGCGCGTCAAACAACCTATTCGTGATCGACGGAGAAAAAGCATGGTCCCGAAACGTTGTTGTGGCTACAACCGAAGGTGACCAAGTGGAGGTTGTAGCCGGCCTGGTGAAGGATGACTGCGTGGTCCTGGCGCCGCCGGCCGGCCTGAAGGACGGAGATCTAATTGAAGTCAGGCACGGTTAGAATCCCATCCTTGAGTAAAAGTGTTTCGGCTCGATTCGAGCTTCCAATAGCTATCGATGTCAAACCGTAGCGGCGTCGCGTCGGAACAAAGAACGGATGCTAGCGACCATCTCACTCGGCGTTCGATCTCATTCGCCCCTCGCTTCCTTCAGCGAGGTGGTAGGCGCTATGTAGCGACGCCGTTTCAACTTTTTCTATTCTGAAGCCGTTAATACGGCTGCGATCGCTTCTCGGTATTAATTCGGGCCTTCTCGGTATTAAACTGTGGCCCCACTCATACGAAAAGCAACCCTGATTCTGGCTCTTTTCTTTGCGCTCTCTGTCTTTGGACAGTCAGGCCTATCACGGCTAGAAGTTGAGGTTGAGTGCTTCGTGGATCGTTTTACGCTCGGTAAGCCAATCTCGTAAATTGTGTGATTTATCTGTCAGGTGCAGCTATAATGTGTTGCCCAGAGATACCCGTGGATGCAGCGCTTGAGGTTCTATGTCCAGGCCAGTTCAATCCGCCCTCGTCTCGAGGAGACCGCTTCGCCGCTCACGCCTGAGTTGTATCCCATATTTGGGTTTAGTTCTCTTACTTATTCCAACCACCTCAACCCTGGGCCGTCATACCCGGTCTCGACCTGACACTCAGTTGCAGGACTCGGTAGTTAGCTCGCTTGAGCCGGGCAAACCGATTGAGCGAGAGATTGCCGGCGGTGAGACACATTCCTACCAGTTAACTCTCGCCGCGGGCCAATACGCGCGGGTTGCGGTTGATCAGCGACGCATCAATGTCGCGGTGGCGGCTTTTGATCCTGACGGCAAAAAGATTACCGATGAAGATCGGTTCGCTATTGGAGATTCGGAATTGGTTTCGCTCATCGCCGACAGTGCGAAGACCTACCGGCTGGAGGTCCGGGCGCCCGACAAATCAGCGACGAAGGGAAGCTACGAGATTAAGATTAAGGAGTTGCGGGCTGCCACCGAGCGAGACAAAAACATCGTCGCGGGCGAAAGGTTGCTGGCCGAGGGAGTTCAACTGGTCGGCCAACCGACCCCGGAGTCCTGGCGAAAAGGGATCGAGAAATATCAGCAGTCGATCCCATTCTGGCAGGCGGCTAAAGAACCGGCCTGGGAGGCCACCGCACTTTATCTGATCGGCTATACGTATCTCGCATTACGCGATAAGGAAAAGGCGTTTGAGTTCTTGAACAAGTCATTGCCTGTTGCCCAGGCCTCAGCCAGACAGGACGACGAGGAACGAAGGCGGCTGGGGATTAAAGTCGAGGTGATGGCCTTTAATTATGCGGGTACGGTGCACGTCGAATTCGGCGACCGGAAGAAGGCGCTGGAGCTATTTCAGCAAGCGCTCTCCTTCACGCGAGAGATAAATGATCACGCGAGAGAATTAGACACGCTCAACCTGCTAGCCTCGACTCATCAGATGATGGGCGATTTACGCCAGGCCCTCGACTACTCAAATCAGGGGCGGCTGATCGCCAGTCAAGTCGGTGATCGCTACAAAGAATCCACGTTACTCAGTAACATGTGCGTGATCAAGGACGACCTGGGTGAATTCAGGCAGGGGATAGAGTTTTGCAATCAGGCGCTGGCGATTAGACGCGAGTTGAAAAATCGCGACGGCGAGGCCACCGTACTCAATAACATTGGCGCCGCCTATTCGGGTCTGGGGGAATATCAACAAGCGCTTGATTTCTACCACAGCGCATATGCGATCCATAAGGAGCTCGGCAGCCGCCGTGACCAGGGAATCGCCCTAAATAATATTGCCTATATGTACGCCACGTTGGGCGAGTATCAGAAGGCGATCGATACCTACACTGACGCGTTGCCGCTCTTTCGCGCCGATAACGATCAATTTCGCGAAGGAACTGTTCTCGGTAATATCGCCGCTGCTTATGCGCTGCAGAAAGATTTTCATAAGGCCCTCGAGCTGAATCAGCAGGTGCTCCAGCTGCGGCGCGCCGCAAAAAGTAGCGACGGCGAAGCGGTGACCCTTAAGAACATTGGCGATTGCTACTCGAATCTGGGAGATAAGCAGAAAGCGCTGGATTATTTCCAGCAAGCCGTGGATCTGCAACGCAAGGTTGGGAATCAGCGGCAGCTGGCGGTCGCTCTCGGCAATGTCGGTTCAGTCTATCGAGACATTGGTCAGTATCAGAAGGCGCTGGACTATCTCAAGGAAGCACTAAGCATCTCCCGGACCATCGGAGACCCACGCAATGAGTCGACTGTTCTGGTGCTGCTGGCCGGCACTGAACGTGACCAGGGCAATCTGAATGCCGCTAAGAGCCGAATCGATGAAGCGCTCGCGGCAGTCGAATCATTGCGCATCAATTTGAAGAGCCAGCAATTGCGCGCTTCTTACTTCGCTACCGTTCGAAAGTATCATGAATTCAATATTGATTTGTTGATGCGTCTCGACAAAGCTCACCCGGCGGAAGGATTCGATGCCGCCGCCTTACAAGCGAGCGAAAAAAGTCGTGCGCGCTCTTTGCTGGAAATACTCAACGAAGCTTCAGCGGAAATCCGGCAAGGCCTCGATCCGGCGCTGGTTGAGCGTGAGCGAATATTGCGGCAAACGATCTCGGACAAAGCGGATCGCCAGACCCGCATGCTCAGTTCGTCTCATACAGAAGCCCAGGCTACGGAGGCAGCGAAAGAGCTGGACGCGCTGACGAATGATTTCGAACAGTTGGAGGCCAGGATTCGGCAAACCAGCCCGCGATACGCTGCGCTGACCCAACCCTTACCGCTCAGTGCAAAAGAGATTCAATCACAGTTGCTTGATGACGACACGGTGCTGCTGGAATATGCGTTGGGTGAAAAAAAGAGCTTTGTCTGGGCCGTAACGCCGGCTGCGGTGAAGACTTTCGAACTGCCTAAGCAAGCCGAGATAGAAACGGCTGCGCGCCAGGTTTATGACCTCATCACCGCCGCGGACCATACGGTTCCCAACGAGAGCCCGGAACAGCGACGAAAACGACTGGATCAGGCGGATGCCGAATACCCGATCGCAGCCGCCGCTTTGAGCCGAATCGTGTTGGCGCCCGTCGCGGCTGAGTTGAAGAATAAGCGACTCCTGATTGTGGGCGAGGGAGCGCTGCAATATGTTCCCTTTGCCGCTTTGCCCGAACCTGGAGCACCTCTCGCTGCGAATAATACCGGCCAGGCAGAACAGAATCATGGGCACCAAATAACCGGTGCAACACAGCAAGCTATCGAACGCCCTATACCGTTGGTGGTCCGGCACGAGATCGTAACGCTTCCTTCTGCTTCAGTGCTGGCAGTCTTGCGAAAAGAAGCAGCGGATCGTCAGCGACCGCCGAAGACCGTCGCCATCTTTGCGGATCCGGTTTTCGATGCCAGAGATCCCCGGGTGGCAAGCGGCGGCAAACCTCAAGCTGATGCCAGGAACGAAACCTCGCCGGCCGGCGAGCTAAGAAGATCCGCAGCTGAATCTGGACTGAACGATTTTTCGAGACTGCGTTTCAGTCGTCAGGAAGCTGAACAGATTGTGCGGATGGCTTCGGCATCCAAGAGCCTTGAGGCGCTTGATTTCGCCGCTAATCGCGCTGCGGCGACCGATGACAACCTGCAACAATATCGCATAGTGCACTTCGCCACTCATGGCCTGATCAATAACCAGCACGCTCAACTATCAGGCATTGTCTTGTCTTTAGTTGATGCGCGGGGCCAACCCCAGAATGGTTTTCTCCGGCTTTATGAGATTTATAACCTCCACCTAAAATCCGATCTGGTTGTACTCTCAGCCTGCCAGACAGCTCTGGGTAAAGACATCAAGGGTGAAGGTTTGATAGGCCTTACTCGCGCCTTCATGTATGCCGGTGCGACCCGAGTGGTGGCGAGCCTGTGGCAGACCGAGGATCGTTCAACTGCCACACTAATGGGCCGTTTCTATGAAGGCATGCTGGCTCAGGGGCTGAGCCCGGCGGCGGCTTTGCGTAGCGCTCAGGTCTCAATGTGGAGAGATAAACGTTGGCACCAGCCTCGTTACTGGGCCGCATTTACGATCCAGGGCGAATGGAAGTAACCAACGCGGTCGAAAGTCCCATGTCAAAGGTCTCGAGTTGAGCATCGAAACCAATCCCGACGATACCATGGCTGCGGCGCACCCTCATCGCAAATGGTCTCTCACCCAGGAAGCATTCGACCTGTTGTTGCGGTGTCTCGCGGACGACCGGGAGATCGCTGGCGAAAAGTACCTCGAGATCCGGCGTAATCTGATCCGCTTTTTTGAATGGCGCGGCTGTCCTTTTCCTGAGGATCACGCGGACGAGACCGTAAATCGTGTCGCCCGACGAGTCTCGGAAGGAGAAGACCTCCGCAACCCCGGCGCCTATTTTATCGGGGTTGCCCGTTTGCTCGTGCTCGAAATTGTCAAAGCGCGGGCCAAAGAAAGCCAGGCTCTGGGGGAAATAGCCAACTCAAGTGTCGAATCGGTTGAGGCAACCGGCGACGAGCCTCGGATCGAATGTTTACAGCAATGCCTGGAAACCCTCTCATCCGATAATCGCGAACTGATCCTTCAGTATTATCAGGGTGAAAAAGGCGAGAAAATTAAGAACCGCAGGCAACTGACTGTGCGCCTGGGCGTGCCGCTCAACACCCTGAGAATGCGGGCGTTGCGGGTCAGAGAGAGGTTGCAGGGATGCGTCGAGCAGTGTGTTAGTGAAACTGGAATGTGACGAATAAGCAATTTTCGCCACTCATATTCGGGGAGAGTTCTGTGGATGTAAGAGACGCTCATCTAAACGAAGAATTAATCATTCGCTATCTGCTGGGCCAGTTGCCCGAGGCGCAGCAGGTAGAGATAGAGGACTCTGCTTTCCAGAGTCAGCAATACATGCAAGACATCCTGGCAGTTGAAAGCGATTTGATCGATGAATACGTTCGTGGCGAGATTACCCTCAACAACCGCGAACAATTCGAAAGATACTTTCTGACTGCACCCGAAAGACGCCGCAAAGTCGAATTCGCCAGGGCGTTGGCGACGGTCACTTCTGCAGTTGAACCCGAGACGGTGCAGAATGTGAGGACGTTCGAGCTGCCGAAGAGCAAGAACAACTTGTGGACCTTTCTCTGGGGTCTCCGCCCCGTGTCTGCCCTTTCATTGGCAGCCGCGGCATTGGTAGTGGTCGTCGGTGCCGCCTGGCTGATAACGTCGGGTTTGCGGGTGCGCTCACAATTGAATCAACTACGCGCTGTTCAACAGTCGCAAGATGCCCAGCAGCGACAACTGGACCAACAGCTCGCTGGGGAGCGCGCGCGCACCGAAGATCTCACTGCGCAGCTCGAGCGGGAACGAAGGGCCGAGGCGGAACGAGCTCAGCGTGTAGCAGAGAGGTCGACCAAGCCTGGTAATCCTGACATGATTGCATCCCTAATCCTGATCCCCGGGCTGGCGCGCGGCAGCAACGCGGAGGCGAGAGTGACGATATCGCCGTCGGTGCGGAGCGTGCAGCTGAGGGTCGGCGTTGAGCCACACGATGACTATTCGAGTTTTCGCGTGGAGTTACTCACCCAGAAGGGGCAGAAGATCTGGTCCCAGGACAACCTGTCAATACACACGACCCGCGCTGGACGCGCGATCCTCTTGAATCTGCCGGCTAAAATTCTGGATGCGGGACGTTATGAACTTTCCTTGAAGGGAACTAACGGCTCGGGAGGCTCGGAAGATGTCGGTTACTATTACTTCGACGTGGTCAGAAAATAGTCGGGAGTGCCCAAGAGTCAATCAAACTGATAACGCAATGTTCAGCCCGGCACGCGGACGACCCGGTTCGTCGCCGCAGGCCGGGCCAGAGAAGTTCAAGACGTCGAGATGGCGCATTTTTGGAAAGGAATAACTGTCGTGTTTACCATTCTGCTACTGGTTTTTCTGGCAACCGGTGTCGAGCCCCAGTCTTGTAACCCCGCCGTTGTCAGTTACGTTGTGCGCGATGAAAAGGGAACTGTCCTGAATGAGACGGAATTGCAAACCCTTTACGCACAACTACCAAAGAAGATCGGAGACGCCGGGCTTGAGGCCGGCCAGGTCTCTGTGGCAGAGAATGGTCAAAACTTTTATTGGCCGGAATCTGTGGATTGGTCAAAGGGCAGGAAGGAGCCAGCCCTGGAGTTCGCAAACGCCGCCACCTGTACGATGCAGCTCTCGGAAGTAACCCTGATCTACCATGACCGAAGGATGCATTTGATCTTCAACATCGAGATCGACCGAACCCAGCCGAATCGCCGGCCAGTCGTTGATTCCTTGCCGTTCCAGGAAGGTAAATTCGTGCTGGACTTGAAAAACTGGTCAGGCGAGCCGGAGAAAATAATCCCGGCGAGCCACTGGAAGAAAGTCGCAGGAACGCCTTAAAGACCAACCGTCCATGCTCGCGCTAACAAACTAATCATGCTGCGCCAATTAGTTGCGCTCCGCCGATAACGGCAGACCTGGCTCTAAGCCCTGGCGATCCAGCCAGGTCTGATAGCAAATCGCTTCCTCGTCAGCTCATGCCTCGGTCAGATTCCGAATAGCGCGCGCGGCTGCGTTCGTGTGCTTCCGGCTCACGCATCAATTTGCCGTGAGGGTCTCGGTTCGATCTCAAAACGAGTTTTGAGGTGATGGTTTCCGCTTCCTCGCCACTCTGTAATGGAAACAGATTCCAGGAAGAGGAACCGACAATGGAAATCAAACTGACAGAGGTGGATCCAATGGCCTTTCGTCAATCACGCCTTTTAGATCTTTTCGGAAGATTTCGGACCATTTTTAAAGACATTTCGGGATGCCTTCGTTGAAGATGCGCACCGTTTCGAGCAAGACCGTTTGAGCCAGAACGCGGGATGTCAGCTCGCGGATGATAACAGAAGAAACGCACCGAAGAGAACGCTGCCGACGACCAGAACACAAAGCACGAACTTGACTGAATCACAAAGGAGAGACGATGCACTTAGTTTACGCCACTGGCCAACCCGGACAATTCGACTTTGACATAGCCCAAACACGCGAGCGAGTGCCGAGGGGCGCGCGCGTTTTCGCCACCTGCTCTGGAAAGTCAGTGGCTGAAACCCTGGACGAGCACACCTTTCAGGCAATGACCGACGGCGAGTTCTACGCGTTGCAGGCCTTGATTCGCCAGGCGTGCGAGCGGGAGGCCCGGCGCGAGCGAGTGAGGAAAAGCGCGCTCGACAGAATTCTGCGCCGGCTGTTTGCGCGGTAAACCTCAAATCCAACTTGACAACTTAAGAGGCGAAAATCCGAAGGAGGAATTGTAAAGAAGAGAATCGAGAATCCTAAGTCAACCGGAAGGGCCATCGACAATGACGTGTTATCGCGAGTTGGGAAAATTATGGGATTGGTTGTCCAAGGCGTGCCGTCCCCACGCTCGCGAGCGATCGGCGCTTGTCGCGATACAGATGCTTGGCGTCGAGATCTTCCGCGCTCGACGCATAACCTCACCCTGCAGCCGACCGGCTGGGTGGGAAGGAGCAGCAACCATGTTCCCTCAGTTGCGGTTCACTCTCACGTTTTCCCTCCTGCTGACCTCGATATGTGCCTCGCTTTCCCCAGCTCAAACGCCCGCCAAAGGCCCACTTGAGACCATTGCCATCCGGGTGAGCGAGGGTACGGATCTCGGCTTCGACCTTTCTTCGGACGGGCGGTTCATCGTGTTCGATCTGTTGGGGCAGCTTTGGCTGGTTCCGGCGCAAGGTGGTAAATCCCGCCCGATCACGGACGCGGTGCGCGATACGGCGGAAGACCTGGATCCCTCCTTCGCGCCGGATGGCCGCCGCGTGATGTTTCGCGGTGAGCGGAATGGGCGCACGGGCTTATGGTTGCTGAGTCTCGATTCCGGTGGCCCCCGTCAGCTGACCCAGCTTTCCGATCCCGAGGGGTACGACGGGAATGCCGCATGGTCGCCGGATGGTCGTGTCATCGCTTTCGAACACGCCGTGCCGCCGGATTCAGCCAGTCGCAAGTGGCGCACTACGATCATGTTGCTCGACGTTGCCTCCCGAACAATGCGCGAGATTTCGATCACGGGTATCCAGGATGGATATTTGCGCGATCCGGTTTGGGTCCAAGGTGGTGGAGCGATCGCATTCATTGCGAGCAAAGCGCCAAACGCACGTGACGGTCGAATCTGGATCGTCCCTGCCGCTGGTGGCCAGGCGAGTCCCGTCACGAAAGAGTCCGTGCAGGCGCTGGCTCCCACTTTTACCGCGGACGGCCGGCGCATGGCGTATTTTGCCCCCGACTCGACCGGCCGGATGCAGGTTTGGGTGCAGGAGATCGCCGCCGCCGCCGCCGGCTCCCCAATCCGAGTGACGAACCATGTCGACGTTACGACCACGCGGATCCGATGGGTCCCTGACGGCAGTGCGTTGTTGTATTCAGCCGACGGTCGCTTGTGGAAGGTCGCCGCGTCCGGCGGCCAACCCAGGGAAATTCCTTTCACCGCTGAGCTCTCACTCAGCCGTCCGCGGCGCGCGCTTCCGCCTGCACGGTTTCCTGAACCCGGTCACCAGGAGCCTGCGAGGGGTTTCATGGGACTGGCCCTCTCGCCAGACGGACACCAAATTGGAGTGCTCGCGCTTGGTAAGCTGTGGCTCATACCGGTGGGCGGGACTCCACGCGCGGTTGCGGACGTTCCGTTTGAAGCGACTTCACTCGCGTGGTCTCCGGATGGCGCCGAAGTCGCCTGGTCCGCTGGGGTGGCGGACCATCAGGACCTGTTCGCGACCGATCTGATGACAGGCACTACTCGACGGGTCACGGCGTTGCCCGGTCGCGAGGCATATCCTGCTTATTCTCCTGATGGCCGCTATCTCGCGTTCGTGCATCTGCAGGAGGACGGAGTCTTGCGCGTGGTGGACGCTCGTGCCAACAACGTGGCGGAAATAGGACAAACCCGGGACTTGGGATCGATCGGTTTGAACTGGACCAGCACGCCGCAATGGAGTCCCGAATCAGACGGACTGCTGGTGTGCGGCGGGCAAGATCCGCAGTCCGCTCCGGCGAGCTTTGTGCCGCTAACTGGCCAGCGGCAAGCGGTGACCCGCTTCCCCAATGCGCCAATCTTTCTGCACTGGACACCGCAGCACACGATCGTGTTCGTCCGCCACGACCGCCTCTGGCAGGCGCCTTTCGATCATACCGGGATGCTGTCCGAACCGCAGCCGATCGGAAATGACGCAGCGCTTTATGCCTCGTCGTCGCGCGACGGTACTCTGCTCTTCGTCTCCGACGGAGGACTGCGGTTGCGCTCGCCCGATGGCCGGGAACAGAGACTCGGATGGCCGATCTCCTACACGCCGCCTATGGCGGAACCGACACTGATCCGGAACGTTCGGATCGTCGATGGAACCGGCGGACCGATGACGGCTCCCCGCGACATTTTGATTGAGCGAGGACGGATCGCCCGGATCGCTCCCGCAGGCAGCATTTCCCCCGGTAGTGCTCATGTGCTTGACGCTGCCGGGCGCGTCGTCATACCCGGCCTCATGGATCTCCACGCACATACGTATCGGCCGGACCTGCTTCCCGGTTTCCTCTATTTCGGCGTCACCACGATACGCGATCAAGGATCCTCGATGGCTCCCCTGGTCGCGTATGCGAATGCCATAGCAGCCGGCGTGCTTCCAGGCCCACGGATCGGCTACGGCGGCTTTCAGTTCTACAGTGATTGGCCCTTCGATGAGGAGCAGGGGCGCGGGATCGAGCCTGAGGCGGATCCAGAGCACATCGGGCGCGCCGTGGACCTGGCCGAGGCCTTCGGTGCGCAGCACATCAAGACCCGGACGTTCCGGCGCTGGGACATCAACGCGCGGATGATCACCGAAGCCCATCGCCGGGGCATGCGAGCGACCGGACACTGCGCGCACCTTTTGCCCCTGGTTGCAGCCGGCATGGACGCGAAGGAGCATATCGGTCTCTGCGAACCGCGCGGCAACACCTATATGTACGACGATCTGATCCAGCTCTTCCGAGTTGCCGAAATCGGCGTAGTACCCACGATCTCCTATTTTGATTTGGCAGTTCGACTCAACGAACGGCCGGCGCTCCTCGATGAGGATGGGGAACTCGCTCCGTTCCTACCGGCGCGGGAAAACTTCGACTGGATGTTCAAGCTGACCGCCGCGCAACGGCAGCATTGGATCCAGGGCGCTCAGCAATCACGTGAAGCGGCGGCCAAGCTATGGCGCGCCGGGGTGACCATCGGCACCGGAACCGACATCTGGCAAATTCCAATCGGTGTGCACATGGAGCTGGAGCAGTTGGTCGCGGCGGGATTAACGCCGGCGCAGGCGATCCATGCCGGCACGGGCGGCGCCGCGCGCATACTCGGCGCGGATAAGGATCTCGGCACTATCGAAGTGGGTAAGTGGGCCGATCTCGTCCTCCTTGACGCCGATCCGCTCGCGGATATTCGTAACACGCGCCGGATCTGGCAGGTGGTGCACTACGGCCACCTGGTTGATCGACCGGCGATACTCAAGGCGGTCAGACCACGATAGCCAGCCAAGAACCAATAGACATAAGCAAGGCCGAACGCGAGATGGAGCGCTATGAACATTTCTACATAGTGCACTCGATCGGCGACGCGATAGAGGAGCGGATGACTCTCGATGTCTCTTAGCATTATCAACGTGCCGATCTTTTGACCGCAGAGTTAAAGCAGGCGCGGGAGAGCTTAAACTCCCGAGGCTTAACCAGACCTCCGCATTGCAGACAAAACATTTAAGTTGTTACAAATGACTTGGGTTGCGGAGCGTCGTGTTTCACTCGTTTACCCTTCGTTCCCGTTTTCTACGGTTTACTAACATCCCATGCAGTTTTTTCCGGCCACATATTGGCCCACTCAAAGTGGGTCTGTAGGAGTTGCGATTGTAAATGTTTGAAGGATTGATTCTATTGGTGGAGCAGAGGGGGATCGAACCCCTGGCCTCCGCATTGCGAACGCCCAGCGTGGGCCACTGCATTGCTTATCATGCAATGTCAGGGAATTGAAGAAACGGAAGCTCGCAGAAGAATCAAAAGACGGGGTTTCAATTCCCATGCATAGGAATGTTCGCTACATCATACTCATTCTTCTGTCACAGATTCTTCGAAGCAACGGAAGGAGGGCTGGGTTCGAACTCCTTCCTGCCACAGATGTTCCGCAACTCGTAGGCGCACTGTCAGAGCTGCTTGCTAAGCCAACAATGCCGTCCGCTGAACATGTTATTTCGTTAGACATGCACACAGTGGGAGTGGACGTTAGCTCTGTACCGATTGACGAGATTTTGTCGTTTCGAGCGGAGAATCAGGAAACATACCGCTGCTTGAATGTAAGGCATTCCCGCATTTTACGGAAACTTAATGTCTAGAGGACGGAAATATCTTGAGGAAGAAAAAGGCTTTCCGGTAGCCCTTCCATTCAACATTTTCATGAGATTCTGGCCGCAGAGAGGTCATCGTTCTTCACGAACATCTCCGCGAAGGGCAGCTACGACGCACTCTACGAGAGCATTTTGGTTACTATAATGAAGTGCGACCGCATCAATCGCTTGAAAGGAATGCGCCGCTGCCGCGTGAGGTCGAAGCGCCGGAGAATTTGGTGTCAACGCATACGTGCCCTACCAGAAACTCCGTCCACAGTGTAATCAGTCCGGAAAGATCCCAATGTGAGAGCGGTTGCCTCGCCGACGGGGACTTGCAGGATGCGCCCCGATTGACAGTAACAGCGTTCGGAAGTATAAGTACCTACCGTACGGTCGGTAAGCTAGCATTTTGATAGACAGGAGTCCAAGGCTTTGTCTTTAACCCCTCCTTAGTAGTAGACCATGAAAGCACAAAAGAAATCGGCGCTCAAAGATGAGCGATTGGCTGAAGTTTACCGCACGGCGGCTCAGATCATTCTACGCAAGGGTTATGACGCTACTTCGATTAACGACATCGCTAACGCGCTCGGCATGACGAAAGCGGGACTCTATCACTACATCAACGGCAAGAAAGAGCTGCTTTTCGATATTATGAATTTCGGTTTGGACGAGCTTGATGAGGAGGTGGTGACACCCGCGAAGTCCATCGCCGACACGGGCGCGCGGCTTCGCTTTATTATAGCCAGCCACGCGCGGTTAGTGACTAGAGGGCAGGGGGCCATTACGATCCTCGTTGACGAGATTTCGGCACTTACTCCCGCTCAGAATAGAAAAATCACGCGTCGTAAGCGCGCCCACTTTGATCGCCTCCGTGACCTGCTGGATGAACTCAAGGCGGAAGGGAGGTTGCACGAGGTCGATACGACGGTGGCAACTTTCAGCCTCCTGGGAATGATTAACTGGCTTTCCCGCTGGTTCAGGCAGGATTGTGCTCTTACAGAGGAGCAGGTTGCAGAGCAGATCGTCAAGATCGCTCTTCACGGGTTGTTGCGTCCCGAATCACGCACCACACACAAGGGTTTGCAACTGGTTAGAGACTGAAGTCTTACCATTTTCGATTTTTGATTTGCGATTTTTGATTGGATAAGGATGAAATCAGACGTTTCAAATTTCAGATTACAAATTTAGAGTTCTTCATCCTCTTCCAATCGCAAATCAAAAATCTAAAATCGCAAATCCTTAAATTCGTTCATGAACATCCTTGTTTGTCTCAAACAGATCCTCGACCCGGAGATACCGGCGCGCGACTTCCGCGTTGACCCGGCCAGGCGCGAAGCAGAACGCGGCGCGGCCAATCTCGTCACCAACATCTTCTGCGAGAATGCGCTCGAAACAGCCCTGCAGTTTAAAGAAAACATTGGCAACGGCAGCATCTCCGTGCTCTCCTTCGGGGCTCCGACGGCTGAAGACTGTTTACGCAAGGCATTGGCGATGAAGGCCGACGCTGCTGTGCTGGTCGTCAAGGACGGCAACGCGAATCCCGACCCGCTCACCGTAGCACGCGTGCTTGCCGCCGCGATCCGCAAGCTTGGCTCGTTTGATCTGATTATGGTCGGGCGTGAAGCTGGTGATTGGGGAGCAGGGCAAACCGGCGGACTGCTGGCGGAGGAATTGCGACTGGCCTGCATTTCTTTCGTTGATCGAATCGAGCGCGCTGACGGCAAGCTCCAA
>Ga0137379_10004328_pt1 | contig 13348 bp, 11 predicted proteins | sample SagtaG_18_FD_104812 | JGI IMG/M metagenome (GOLD analysis project Ga0137379, IMG submission 104812) | Vadose zone soil microbial communities from Sagehorn Ranch, Mendocino, California, USA - Sage2_L_80_16 metaG | ecosystem: Environmental > Terrestrial > Soil > Vadose zone | place: USA...
CCATGCAAGAGATTGCGAGGAGTGCGAGACTAAGGAAGGCATGCTCGACAGAATCGACGTCGAAGTGGAACTGACTGGCTCATTGACTGCAGAACAGCACGCCAAGCTGATGGAAATTGCGGCGAAGTGCCCAGTTCATCGCACCCTCACATCCGAGATCAACATCAGGCTACGAGCTGCTGAGAAATCGCCCACATCGTGAACAAAGAGTAGCACGACCATTTAGGTTGCGAAGCTCGCGAAAGCTCGCCACAGGCGAGTGCGTCCGATGAGCGGACCAGAGGCTCCCCCTCCTCAAGCAATATTTTTCAGAGACGTTCTTCTTCCAGGTCGTACACGTCAAACCAGTGGTGCACCACTCGGTTACGCGGAACGAACTGTTGGATGTAATCCTCCATATACTCCTGGAGTTCCAGAGGCAAATCGCTCAGATGCAGGTCGCGTTCTTTGTTGTTCCAGGCAATAATCTCGGCACGGGGACGGTTTTTAGCGTGTTCACCGATCCACGCAGCAATCTCGTCGTCGGTCGCTCCGGTGGCGACAAAGGCCCGGAAATCGTCATAATCAATCTCTGTAAATTTCAGCCAGCGTTGATCGAGCGGGCAATTGGAGTGGTATTCGCCTTCCCAACCCACAAGCACCGCGCGGCATTTATCTACAGCACGCGCCGCCAGCACATAGCCAGCCAGCGTTTGGCGCGGGCTTCGCGGGAATTGTTTCCCGTCGCGGAGATCGCGGGCCAGCAACTTCACTTTTTTGAGGTTCTTTTTCACAACATTTTCTCCTTCTGGGTTGTTAGGTTTTGTTCTGCCACCTGCGGGACGATCTTGCCCCGCATGTGGCCGGCTTAATGTTCGGTATTTTCTTCGTTTGTTCCTCGCTCTCACCCTTTCGGCTTTTCCGCCGGTTTAACCTGAACTTGAACGCCCTCGCGCAAGTCATCGGTCGGGTTGATCACGACCTTTGCGTTCTCGGTCAAGCCGTCGAGCACTTCCAATTGCGTGCCGAAATCGCGTCCGACGTGAATGGTTTGCCAGTGAATGCGGTTGCCCTTCACGACTGTCGCAACTTGTGGGCCTTCTGTGCGGAATAGAAACGTATTTGCTGGCACGACGATGGGCGCGTTTTCATCTGCCAAAAGAAATTTCACCTCTCCGTACATTCCGGCATAGAGTTTTCCCTCGTGATTCGGCACTTGCACTTCCACTTGCATGGTGCGTGATGCCGGATCGAGCGCGCCTGCGGTGCGCGTCACCGTGCCCTCAAATTCCTGGCCGGGAAATTCCTGCACGAGAGTTTTCGCGGCCAAGTCTTGACGAATTGAGGGCGCATTTGCTTGCGGCGCATAAACATACACCCGCAATGGATCGCTCTGGACGAGCCGAAAAAGCGGTGTACCGGAGTTGCCGGTGCCGGCTGTAACCAGTGTGCCGACATCAATATTGCGTGCGCTGATTTTTCCGCTAAACGGCGCGAGGATTTGCTTGAAGCCTTGCAATTGTTCCAACTGCTCGAAATTGGCCTGGGCCGTGCGTTTCGCGCTTTCCTTCTCGTCGTAATCTTGTTTTGAAACCACTTTTTTCGCGGCGAGATCACGCCAGCGATCGGCGGTTACGTTCGCCAGATCGTAGGCTGCCTTGGCTTGCGCCAGCTGTTGATCCACTTCCGGAGTTTCGATCTCGGCGAGCAACTGGCTTTTCACCACGTTGTCGCCGATGTCCACCTTCCAGGCTTTCACATAACCATTTGAGCGCGGATAGATCGTCGTCTCCTGGAAGGCTTGGAACGTGCCGGGCAGAATCAATTCCTTCGGTTTCCGATCGCGCTGCGCGTTGACCACGTTGACCGTGAGCTGAGTTGTTTGCTTGGTGAAATTTTCCTGCTCGCTGCGTTGCTGCAGATGACGCCATACGCCGATGATAACGAAAAAACAGAAGACCGAAACGGCGGCAATCGGCCCCCAGACTGCGACGCTGCGCACCGGTGGATGGGTAGGGACGCCGCGCTGCGGCGTTCGCGCAGTACTATGCCGATCCTGTACGACATCATCACCGTGCCCGTTGTGTCTTTGCTTATTCATCCGGCCGCGTCTCTCTCTTCTCCGCGCTCCTGACGCTCAAATTCTTCGTCTTCGTCACAAGTGAATTCTGCTCTACGCAGCATGCTGTAAACCACCGGCACGAAGAACAGCGTCGCAAACGTAGCGACGATCAATCCACCGATAACAGCGCGCCCGAGCGGTGCGTTTTGTTCGCCGCCTTCGCCGAGCCCGAAGGAAAACGGCAACATGCCGATGATCATGGCCAGCGCAGTCATGACAACAGGACGCAGCCGCGTGAAACCCGCAGAAAGCGCGGCATCATGCGCATTTTTTGGATGCGGGCCGCAGCGCTCGTCATTGGCGAAGGTCACAACCAAAATGCTGTTTGCCGTCGCAACGCCGATAGCCATGATCGCGCCCATGAGGGAAGGAACGTTGAGCGTCGTGCCGGTGATAAACAGCATCCAGATGATGCCGCACAATGCGCCGAGAAGGGCCATGATAATGATGAACGGATCGGTCCAGGACTGAAAATTGACCGCCATTAAAAAGTAAACGAGCACCACGGCGAACAGGATGCCGGCGCCAATGCCGGCGAACGATTTGTTCATGCTATCGACCTGGCCACGAACGCTTAGAAACGTGCCACGCGGCAGTTTCGATTTAAACTCGTTGACCACCTTCGTCACTTGATCGGCGACGCCGCCGAGGTCGCGCCTTTGCACGTTCGCGAGCACGTCAAAGACCGGCTGCACATCGTAATGATTCACAATGACCGGCGATTCGCGGCGCTCAATGATGGCAAGATTGCCTAACAACTCCGGCCGCGGCAGGTTCTGTGCGACCACGGGCGTGTTTTGCAAATCTTGCAGAGTGTCCATCTTATACTGCGGCGTTTGCACGGCGACTTGATAGTTCACGCCCGTCTGGTAATTGAGCCAAAAATTCGGGGCGGCCTGTCCGCTTGAACTGAGCGAAACCAGCATCGTGCGCGCGACATCGTTTTGGGTGAGTCCGATTTGCTCCGCCCGTGTACGATCCACGTTCACCCGCAGGTCCGGCCCGTGCACAAGCTGATGCACGTGAACGTCCACGGCGCCCGGAATCTGGGCGATGCGCGTTTTGATTTCATTTGCAATCTCGTATCCTTTTGGATCGCGCCCAGTGACTTGGATGTCGATCGGCGCCGGAATTCCAAAGTTCAAAATCTGACTAACAATATCCGGAGCCGAAAAATAAAATTCCATGTCCGGAAAATCGCGATGCAATTTCTCGCGCAGGGTGCGCACGTACTGCGCGGTCGGTTTGTGTTTCGGATTCAGCGCGACCAGAATCTCGCCATCCGCAGAGCTAACCGTCGCGCTGTCGCTGAAAGCGAGATTAATTCCGCTCACGGGCAGCCCGATGTTGTCCAAGACGTTTTGGATCTCGTTTGGCGGAATCACTTCACGTATCGCACGGCCCACTTCGTAAAAACGTTCCTCGGTTGCTTCGAGTCGCGTCCCCGCGGGCGCACGCACGTGCAGGCGAAATTGACCGGAGTCAACAGCTGGAAAAAAATCGCGTCCGAGAAATGGAACCAGGCTGAGCGAAACCAGCACCGCGCCGCCCATCGCTGCGAACACCGCGCCGCGATGATCGAGACACCACCGTAGCGCTTCGACATAACGATCGCGTGTTTTTTCAAAACCGCGATTGAAGCGCTCGTGAATGCTGAAGAGAAACGCGCGAATTTTTCCAGCTACACTTGCTGAAAGCTGCGGCGATCTCGGCGCGACTGCCGGGCGCTCCCTCCCTTCTCCTTTGGAGCGTTCCTCGTCGGTCTCATTTCTGTTTTTTAGATTCTCGTCGAGTTTGCGCGCGAGGCTTGTATCAATTTCATCGGTGTGCCCGCGCATCAGAAATTTCACCATGGTAGGCACAACGGTGCGCGAAAGAAGATAGGAGGCGAGCATGGCGAAAATCACTGCCGTCGCGAGCGGCTGAAAGAGATATCTGGCGGTGCCGCTCAGGAAAAAGATCGGCACAAACACAATGCAGATGCTGAGCGTAGAGACAAACGCGGGCACGGCGATTTGCATGGCGCCGTCAAGAATCGCGCGGATCATCGGTTTCCCCATGGCGAGATTGCGGTGGATATTTTCAAGCTCAACGGTGGCGTCATCGACCAGGATGCCGACGGCGAGTGCGAGACCGCCAAGCGTCATGATGTTCATCGTCTGGCCAAGCGCGCCAAGAACGATAATCGACGACAAGATCGACAACGGAATGGAGGTCGCCACCACGAGGGTGCTGCGCCAGTTGCCCAGAAAAAGCAGAATCATCAACGCCGTGAGACAGGCGGCGATCACTCCTTCACGCAAAACGCCGTTGATCGAGGCACGAACAAAAATCGATTGGTCGAAAAGCTGACTGATTTCCAGTTCCTTCGGAAGCGTGGATTGAATGCGCGGCAGCGCTTCTTTGACGCGTTTGATAATGTCGAGGGTGGATGCGCTAGCGCTTTTGAGGACAGTAAGCAGCGCCGATCGGATACGGTTTTGGGCGACGATGTTGGTTTGTACCGCAAATCCGTCGCGCACTTGGGCGACATCTCGGATGTAAACCATCGCGCCGTTCACCTGCTTGATAGGCAAATCGTTTAACACCTGCAGGACTTCCGGACTGCTGTTGAGGCGCACATTGTATTCGCGGTCGCCGATTTTTTGCGTACCCGCAGGCAAAATAACATTCTGCGCATTGATCGCATTGCTCACGTCGGAGGGCGAAAGCCCCTTCCCAAAAAGCTTTTGCGGGTCGATATCGACCATCACCTGCCGCGATTTCCCGCCATAAGGCAACGGCACTTGTGCGCCCTGAATGGTCGCAAGCTGTGTGCGGATGAAGTTCAGACCGAGATCGTAAAGTTGTTGCTCGGAAAGTGTCTTGCTGCTCAAACCGAGCTGCAGAATCGGGACGTTTGAAGCGCTATATTGAATGATCAGAGGCGGCGTAGTGCCCGGCGGCATGATGCGCAAAAGTGTTTGTGCGATGGAAGTGATCTGTGCAACGCCCGCTTCGACTTTTGCGCCTTCATGGAAGAAAACTTTAATGACTGCGACACCATTGTAAGACTGCGATTCGATATGTTCGATATCGTTGACGGTTGTCGTCATGGCGCGCTCGCAAACCGTGACGAAACGCTTCTCCATTTCCTCGGGAGCAACCCCTGAGTAGCTCCAGATCACGCTTACCACCGGGATGTTGATGTTCGGAAAAATATCCGTGGACATGCGGGTGATCGTGATCACGCCGACCAGCACGATCAGAATGGCCATGACGGTGAAGCTGTATGGACGCCTCAGAGCTAAACGAACAATCCACATACTATGAATACGAATGCGACCCGGCGCGCGGCCTAGGCCGCTACGAGTGCTTTCTCAGTCGGAAAATTTCTCATCCTCGTTCTCAACCAACCGTTTGAAATTGCGCAGATACTCTTCCACTCTTCGCGACAGACTTGGGGAATCGAAAATCGAACGGATCTTCAGCGTTACTTCCGTTTCCTGTTGAGAACGCGGCTCGAAGGAAACCACGCCTGACATGAAACCGTTAGACATGGTGCGCCACGCGATTCGACGACCGGGAATTTGAAGTACGATGTGGAAGATCCCATTCTGGTCCTCGCCATTCGGATGCCACGTGTAAGAAAAATGCGTGTCATCAATTCTTCGTACCGCCCGCAACGGCGTGATGAATTTCGGCAGGTCTTCAAGACGCGACCATTGCTCATAGACCCGGTCAACGGGCGCTTTCACAACAGCGAAATGTCTGGCGGCGTTCATTGCCGCCGAAGCGGGTTCCATCGATTCCATCAAGTTTTCAGACGGTGAAGCGTCCATACTGCTCCCTCGAGAAAGCGCGGCTCCATCCGTCGGTGAAGTTAAAGAGAGCCATGTTCAGCACGAGCATCGGATCGTGACGCCGTCGGGACCGCCGCCGAAAAATCCTCGGCAGCATGGCCCTTGAATTGGTTTGGGTTTGTTTGAGTTTCATTTTCGTTAATTTTTCTTTGCAAACGCTAGACAACCTCGCGTCGCGTCACCACGAAGCAGTCGGAGGATTTTTCGATGCTTCGCAGGGGAGAGTGGATAACACCTCTTTCGAGGGAGGAAACAAAAGTGGCGCGACAGCGCAGGATTGTTAGACTTCTGGCATGCGCACGCGCGCAAAATCCCGCTCGACGGGCCCGGCAGATTGGTTTGCGCCAGCGACCAAAACTGTTATGAAACCCGCAGCCGCGGCAACAGATCCGACCTTATTCGAAACGAAGAGTACAGCGGGCAAACTCAGTCCGCGAGCCGAACGTTGTCTCACGGCCGATCATGGCGAAAGCGCCGCAAAATACCTGTTTAAGTTATCCCATGATGTGATCCTTTCCCTCGATCGCATTGGGAACATCCTCTGCATCAATCAGCGTGGGGTTCAGCTCAGCGGTTACTCGGAATCAGAATTGCACGGAGCGAACATTTTTGAACGCCTACTCGTTCCCGAGGACCGGCAGGTTGCCCGTGAAATGCTCGCGGATGTGCTGGAGGGCAAAGCGCGGCAATATGAAGTCCGTTGGAGAACTAAAGATGGCGCCATTGTCCATTTTGATGGCGCATCTGTTCCACGTTTCTCAGACACTGGAGAATTTTTGTCCACTCTTTGCACACTACGGGATGTGACCGAGCGCAAATGCGCAGAAGAAAAATTGCGCAAGAGCGAAGAGAAATATCGGGATCTGATTGAAATTTCGCCCGACGCAATCTTCGTCGTTGACGCCAATGGCATCTGTGTTTTGGGAAACCGCGCCGGCGCTGAGCTGGCTGGAGTCCCTCAGGACGAGTTGGTTGGCACGCCGGTCACGGACACCTATCTCCCGGAAGAACGCCACCTGTTTCGAGAGCGCCTCGAGAAATTAAAAACGGAACGCACCGTACGGTTCGAGAGAAAATTTGTGCGCAAAAACGGGGAGATCGTTCCCGTGGAAGTCTCGGTGTCCGGGATACGCGGTGGATATTTTCAGGCGATCCTGCGCGACATCAGCGAGCGCAAGCAAAGCGAAGCGTTGCTGGCCGGAGAGAAACGGCTTCTCGAGATGATCGCGACCGGCGTGGCGCTGAAAGAGATCCTGAATGCATTGTGTCTGATCATCGAGGAGCAGCGGACCGGAACGCTCGCTTCGGTCTTGTTGCTGAATCCCGATGGTGTTCATCTGGATTGTGTCGCAGGACCGAGTCTTCCAAAAGAATGGATGCAGCAGATGGAAAATCTGCCGATCGGACCTTGTGCCGGCTCGTGCGGGACCGCGGCATATCGCGGATCGCCCGTCATAGTCTCCGATATCGCGACTGACCCGCTGTGGGACGTACCGGAGCATCGCAGTTCTGCGCTGAAGCACGGGTTGCGAGCCTCCTGGTCGAATCCAGTACTCTCTTCGAAAGGAAAAGTCCTGGGAACCTTCTGCATGTACTATCGGGAAGCGCGAAGTCCGACCTCGCAAGACTTCGAGCTGATCGAGTTAGCGACGCACCTTGTACGGATTGCGATTGAACGCGATCGTGCAGAGGCGGCTCTGCGCGCTTCGGAGCAAGTCGCCCGCGGCCAGGTGGAGGCACTGACCTACACCCTCGATGTTCTCGCGACTGCCCCTGCGCCGGACAAGTTTCTCGGCCAAATGCTGAGCACAATCGGTCGACTTTTAAGTGCGCAGAGTGTGATCCTTTGGTTGCTGGATGAATCGAATGATTTGCTCGTTTTACGTGCATGGGCGGAGGGCACAAATTTTGCCAAGGCCGATCCGGAGCATCCATTCATCAAAAATCCTTCATCGTGGAAGGAGGATCCAGGACTTCGCGAGCTGTTTTTTTCCGGAGCGCCCGTCGCTTGCGAAGATGTGGAACATGATGCGTACACCTCCAATGATCTTCGCGAGTATTTGAAATCTGGCGGAACAAAGAAGTTTCTGAGAATTCCAATGCTGGTAGGCGGTCGTGTGAAAGGATTCATCGGGATTCGCCATGGCGACCGGCCGCCGTATCGGCCGGAAGAAATCGAACTGGCACAAGCGCTTGCACATCAGGCGATGCTGGCCATTCAGCTCAATGAGTTTGCCGAGCAAAGCCGGCAGGCAGCCATTCTGGAAGAACGAAATCGGATGGCGCGCGACATCCACGATACACTCGCGCAAGGCTTCACCGGCGTGATTGTGCAATTGGAAGCGGTGGAGGACGCAATCGCGTGTTGCCGTCGTAAGGAAGCCAACGAGCATTTGCAGCGCGCCGGCGAATTGGCGCGACGGAGTTTGAACGAGGCACGCCGATCGGTCCACGCGCTGCGGCCGCAAGCTTTGCAAGGAGGCAATTTTTGGGAGGCGCTAAAAGGAATCATCAAGAACACAACTGCGGGAACTGCGCTTCACACGACTTTCAATCTTCGTGGCAAAATGCGCCATCTGCCGTTGGTTTGGCAGGAAAATCTCCTCCATATCGGACAGGAAGCGTTGACCAACGCTCTCAAATACGCGCACCCACGCAATTTTGAAACCAGGTTGACCTTCAATACAAAAGAACTTCGCCTGGAACTTCGCGACGACGGCGACGGATTCAAAGTCAAAGATCGACATGATGGCTTTGGTTTGGCCGGAATGCGCGAGCGCGTCGAACAAATGGGCGGAAAACTGAAGATCAGTAGCGCGCGCGGCAAAGGCACGGACGTGCTCGTCACGTTGCCTTTCCATGATCAATCGGTCTCGTGAAATCCAAAAAGAAATCTGCGTCAGGTAGGGACGCTGCACCGCGGCGTCGGGTCGGCGCAGCACGCCGACCCTACCAAACTGTGCAGAAAAAATCGCGTATCGGAGTTCTGATTGCCGACGATCACAGCGTCGTGCGCGAAGGTTTGGTCTCGCTGATCCGGCGCAAACCGGACATGACCGTTGTCGGCGAAGCCAGCAACGGTCGCGAGGCAGTGGATCTTTGGAAACAGCATCGTCCCGATGTAACGCTCCTCGATTTGCGAATGCCCGAGCTCGACGGCGTCAGCGCGATCAAAGAAATCCGCGCCGGCGATGAGAACGCGCGCATCATCGTGCTGACAACATTTGACGGCGATGAAGATATCTATCGCGCCATTCAAGCCGGAGCGAAAGGTTACCTGCTCAAAGACGTGCCGCGCGAGGCATTGATGGACAGCATTCGGAGGGTGCACGCCGGCGAAACCTGTGTTCCCGTACATCTGGCCGCCAAGCTCGCGGAACGCGTCAGCGGCGAAACATTGAGTGCCCGCGAGATCGACGTGTTGAAGTTGATGGCTCAAGGAAAAAGCAACAAGGAAATCGGCTCCGCGCTTTTCATCAGCGAAGGCACCGTGAAATCGCACGTGAAAGCGATCTTTGCCAAAATGAATGTCGTCAGCCGCACCGAAGCTGTGGCGAACGCCACTCGACGCGGCTTGATTCAACTGTAGAGACGGCTGCGTCAGCCGCGGTGCTTTAACCAGTCAATTTCGCTGTAGTGGCAGCCGTGTTGGCTGCGATTGCTCGCGTTCTATCTCGAACGAGGGATAACAGACGGCCTCGCCAGTAGTACTGGGAAATCTCACGAACGCGAAATAGCGATGCTCTATCGAGCGGAGCTATCTTGAGCCATGAAAATGATAGACTCTGCCTCTGGAATAGGATTCCCGCTCCGTACGCTGATGGTTTGCTTCACAATCTGGCTCATCGCCACTGAGGTCCTCGTTTTCGATCAAGTCAAATTCAACGCCAAGACCGAACTGCTCGAGCAAGCCGCGCGAGCGCTTCGCGCACCAGAGGTTGTCGCGCCGAGCGGACGGACATCGGATCTCCCAGGCGCAAAAATCGAGAATTTGTGAAGGAAAAAACTGCGGTCGTGGGCGGAACTGTCGAAGCCATTATGCACCACCTGGCGCCAGCGCCGAAGCGGTCACTCGCTTGCTTTAACGGTGTGAAGATTTTTGCAAGTTGGCAGAGCGGACTGGAAACGCTATCCGGCCATGGACAGTCGAAGTTGCATTTGCAGCTCGCGCCGAGCGGTCACGGGCAATCACAGGGCTCTAATTAAGGTGGTACTGGAAAATCCCGCGAACGCGCAATTGCCGAGGTGCTAATGATCGACGAAATCGTAGGCCAACAAAAATAAACCAAATGAGATGCGCATAAGCGATTACCAAATAGACGTGCGCGAACCAAAGGCGCAATGAGGCATCGGAATCCGCCGCAGGAAAAACGCATTCGTTCGCACCGACAGATATCAACCGCTACAAACCGAACTATGAACAAACCTAATGAGGGAGACGAAACCCAGGCCGCTCTCGCCCGTTATCAGGAAGACCGCGACTTGAGCGTTACGGGGACAGTTACGGCGGCCACGCTTCAAGCGCTTGGATTGAAGCCAACGGGCAAGCTAACCAGAAGAGCATTTCGCCATCATGAAGTTTGTTAAACACAACAATTGAAGGCAAACATAATGAAAAATGGAAAACTAAATGGAAAAGTTGCGGTGGTAACGGGAGCGTCGAAAGGAATCGGTGCCGGTATCGCAAAAGAATTCGCGTCGGAAGGCGCGTCAGTGGTCGTTAACTACGCATCCGCAAAACACGATGCAGATCGCGTGGTGGACGAAATCACGAAGCGCGGCGGAAAAGCAATCGGTATACAAGCGAACGTTGCGAAGAAGACGGAAGTCCAGCGGCTCTTCGCTGAAGCAACAAAGGCCTTTGGCAAAATCGACTTCCTGGTCAATAACGCCGGCGTTTATGAATTCATGCCCTTGGAAGAAGTCTCCGAGCAGCAATTTCACAGAATGTTCGACACAAACGTTCTCGGGGACGCTTCTCGTCACACAAGAAGCGCTCAAGCATTTCAATTCCTCTGGAGGCAGCATCATTAATATAGGTTCGCTCGCAGGCTCGCTGACTCCGCCGACCGGGGTGGTTTACAATGCGACAAAGGCCGCAGTGGATGCGATCACGCGGACGCTGGCGAAGGAGCTTGGGCCGCGCAAGATCCGCGTGAACGCTATCAATCCCGGCATGGTTATAACCGATGGAGTTATTTCCGCGGGATTCCACGAAAGCGACATGCGGAAAATGTTTGAATCCCAGACGCCGCTGGGCCGCGTCGGCGAGACTGACGACATCGCACCCGCTGCGGTGTTCTTCGCTTCAGACGACTCGGCATGGATCACCGGTGAAACGCTGGTGATCGCGGGAGGTTTGCGTTAATATGTGGAGGAAATAATTTGGCAACACGAAAGGAAACTCGGGCCATGAAAACGAAATTCTTATGGTTCGCACTTACAGTAAGCGCGGCCACGATTGCTCAAGCAAATCCCGGAGCCTACCGCGCAGCGGGAGGAGGTTTTCACAGAGGCGGAGTTGCACACGCCGCTCCGGCCGCTCACGCTCCGGCGCGCGCCGGCGGCTTTTCATCAATGCATTCCATGCCGACGCGCAGCTTCGGCGGCAGGATGATTTATCCCGGCCAACGCTATTCGTCCATTGCAATGCGTCCGTCCCGGCCGGCTGTGTTTCGCCGCCCAAATATGTATCCAAGTCATGTAACGTATACCCGGTCCGGTCCATTCACGGCTGCAACTATCAACCAAGCTAACCGGTTACCACGTTTCGCGAATCACAGAAACCCGGCCGCCACAACCGTGTGGAACCAGCGAAATAGCGGAAGCCAATTTCGAAATGGAAACAATCGTCTCCGAACCGACTGGCACAAACACGTGTTCGCGCAGCGTCCGAGGGATTGGCATCGGGATTGGGACCGCCACGGGGACCATTGGTGGAATGGCCACCGGTGCTGCTTCATTAACGGATCATGGGTGATCTTCAATATCGGCTTTGATCCGTGGTGGCCGTACTGGTACGACCCGGGCTACTACGCCTATGGCTCCCCGTACTATGGTGGTTATGATTACCCAAATTCGTACGGGTACGATTCTCCTTATTCGTACGATTATCAGCCGGGCGACTATGGTTCCGGTGACTACCAAGGCCAACAGTATTACGACCAGAACAGCTATCCCGATGAATCGCAGGGGTACTACGATTCCAACGTTTACCAAACCGAAGCGTATTACGATCCGAGCAACTACAGCGACCAATCGCAATCAAACTACTCGATCGTAGTGGCAGCGCAGGAGCGACTTGCCCGAGAAGGCTACTATCGCGGCGAAACAGACGGCATGCTCAGCCCTGAGATGCAGAAAGCGGTTAGGCGTTATCAAATCACCAACGGCTTGCGCGCTACTGGCTACCTCGACACACAGACCCTGGCGGTAATGGGGTTACGAAAATCGGCGAGCTACTAACACAAATAGCAAGGCCTGAGTTCAAACATCAAAATCAACAATCCCCCCGGGAGTAGCGATACCATGAACAAACCTGATTCGAAAAAAAGATTAGAACTCGAACAAGAACGCGACGCACCACTCGCGACACGAACGGATCTGTCGCATGCGGCCGTCAAAGATATCAGCGGCGCGATGAATGCCATTCTCGCAGATGTGTTTGCGCTTTACGTGAAAACCAAGAATTTTCACTGGCACATGAGCGGTCCGCATTTCCGCGATTATCACCTGCTCCTCGATGAGCACGCCGATCAACTTTTTGCGATGACCGATCCAATCGCAGAGCGAGTTCGAAAGCTTGGCGGAATTACACTGAGATCGATCGGACACATCGCTCGCACTCAGCGAGTGCTCGATAACGATACAGAGTACGTCGAGCCTTTGGACATGCTAGCGGAACTCGCTGACGACAACAGGACCCTGGCCGCGCATTTGCGCGAGGCGCACAACGTTTGTGACGAGCATCGCGACTTTGCCACGGCGAGCCTGATCGAAGTTTGGATCGACGAAACCGAGCGGCGCGCCTGGTTTCTCTTCGAGGCTACGCGTCAAAGGAATTGAGATTCCGTTTAATTGCGCACCGCCCCGTTGAAAGTTCGTTTTTGCCTTGCTGGCTGCGCGTTTGCATTTCTTTTCAGCGCCTTGGGGAATGGCGCAAATGAAAACGCCATCGGTTCGCACACTGGCAGAGGGACGACGGAATTGAATTGTAATATTTGACGGCCGACCACGAAGAAATCGTGGAGATCGAAGCGAGAAACACCCACAAGCTGGAGTTAGTCACAGCTGCTTGAGAAAGGAATAAAATGAAAATTGGATTTATTGGTCTCGGCATCATGGGGAGTCGTATGGCGGCGAATCTGCAGAAGCAGGGCTATTCATTGGTCGTGTTCAATCGCAC
>Ga0137379_10004330_pt1 | contig 13347 bp, 7 predicted proteins | sample SagtaG_18_FD_104812 | JGI IMG/M metagenome (GOLD analysis project Ga0137379, IMG submission 104812) | Vadose zone soil microbial communities from Sagehorn Ranch, Mendocino, California, USA - Sage2_L_80_16 metaG | ecosystem: Environmental > Terrestrial > Soil > Vadose zone | place: USA...
AGCCAATAGCACATGCCGAGGGCGAAGAAGTTCTTGCAGCGATCCATCGCCTTGGCGTCGATGCCCAGGTGCTGGAGCGCGGCGCGGGTCAGGCGCTGCAGTTCGACGGCGAAGACGCGGTACTTATCCAAGGAGTGGTCTTCCAGGGGGCTAACGGTCATCTGCGCCTTGCGCAGATCGGATTCCTTGAAGCTATCGCTGTTGACGATCAGGATGCCATTGGCTTTCAGGTCCCCGACGTTCACCTTAAGCGCGGCGGGGTTCATGGCGATAAGGGCATCAATGGCATCACCGGGCGTAAAGACTTCATTCGAAGAGAAATGCAGTTGAAAGCCGCTGACGCCAGGGATGGTTCCGGCAGGAGCGCGAATCTCGGCGGGGTAGTCGGGGAAGGTGGCGATGTCGTTTCCATAGAGCGCGACGGTATTGGTGAACTGGCTGCCGGTAATTTGCATGCCGTCGCCCGAATCTCCGGCAAAGCGAATGACGGCGCGCTCAATGACTTCCTTCTTGGTCTTTGATACTGGTGGAACTTCCGCAAGCGTAGACATTTCTTGGGCTAAACCTCCACTTTCCATGGGCTCCCCAGCATCCCCCGGGGAGTGTGGCTCGAATCCAGGATGAGGCGGTGTGGAAAGGATGGCTTCGCAGGCAAACCGCCGAGAGCCGACGAATAAAAGGATACCACAGTGGCTCGCTAAGGGAGGAGGCAGCGTCGCCCCACGTTCATAATGTGTCTGAGATGAAAAGACCCGGGCTAAGCAGTTGAAAGCACAAACGATCAGTAATCGCTTAGCTGATGCGGATTTCCTCGCCAAAAAGATTTTTAGTTTCTTCCAGGGCGCTCTACAGGTCCGCAGTGGTTTGATTCTGCTGAATCTCGCGCCAATTCCGACAATCGTATCCCCGATAACTGCTGCGCCACTGTAAATGATGACCTCAATAGCCTGATCTTCGCCCAGGAGATCTTCTCCGTGCTCTGCGGCAGAGAAGACACGAACACGTAAATTCAAGGCCCTTTCATTGCGGCAAGACAGGCATGACCCGGATCAGGCTAGCGTCGGAGTAGGCCGTCAGCCAGGAGTTTTATGCTTGACGTTCGCTTTCTTTTCGCCTAAAGTGCCTGTGGAAAAGACTTCGAGAGTGGAGGCAGGCCATGCCCTTAACCAAGCGGCAAAAGGAAGTTCTGGATTTTCTCGTGGCGTTCGAAACGAAGCATGGCTACGCGCCGAGCTTTGAGGAAATCGGCAAGGGCATGAAGCTCACTTCGCTGGCCACGGTGCACAAGCACATCACCACGCTGGAGAAGAAAGGTTTTATTCGGCGCGGGTACAACCAGAGCCGCTCGATCGAAATTGTGCAGTTGCCGAAGCCAGTGAAGGAGCAGGTGATCGAGCGGAAGGTCCAGGAGCTTCCGCTCGTCGGGCGCATTGCGGCAGGCCGGCCATTGGAAGCGATCGAGGAGCGAGAGACCCTTTCACTAGGGGATTTCGCGCGGGGCGGTAATTCTTATGTCTTGCAGGTGAAGGGGAATTCCATGATCGAGGATCACATCATGGATGGGGATTTCGTGGTTTGCGAACAAACGCAATTAGCCAATGCAGGGGACATCGTCGTGGCGCTGGTGGGCGGCGAAGAAGCAACGCTGAAACGTTTCTATCGCGACATTCCTGGAAAGGTGCGGCTACAACCTGCAAACTCCGAAATGGCTCCCATCGTAGTAGCGGCGAATGACGTTAAGATTCAGGGCCGGGTTATTGGCGTTTTGAGGAAATACTGAAACCTCCTTGGCTGCGCTCGGCCTGCTAGCCGGGATTTCGACTTTCCCTTGAGCCCGGTGGATTCGAAATTACGTCGCTCGTCTTCTCTCCGTTGCATCGTCCCTTCATGCCTACTTTATTCTGGAAAGCAGATTTGAGACGATGGCTGCTGCCCGGCTCAAAGAAATGAAACCCTGCTTCCGCGTACGACAAGTTCTATGGGTTTGCCTGCTCGTGCTTGCGCTACTGCGGCCCGAAGCCGCGCAAGCCTATGCCGTGCTTTCCCATGAAGCGATCATTGACGCGGCCTGGGACAGCCACATCAAGGCGTTGCTTTTGAAAAAGTATCCGCAAGCTACGGAGGAGGACTTGAGCCGGGCGCAAGCCTATGCGTACGGTGGTGCCATTATTCAGGATATGGGCTACTACCCTTATGGCAGCCCATTCTTCAGCGATCTGACCCATTACGTACGCAGCGGCGATTTCATCCGGGCGCTGCTGCACGATGCGCAAGACCTGACCGAGTATGCTTTTGCGCTTGGTGCGCTCGCCCATTACGCGGCGGACAACGACGGTCACCGCATCGGAACGAACCGGGCGGTACCCGTTCTTTATCCTGGGCTGGGCAAGAAATACGGCGACAGCGTAGCTTATGAGGACGGCAAACTCGCCCACGTAAAGACGGAATTCGGCTTTGACGTGCTGGAGATTGCGAAGGAGCGCTACGCGCCGGACGGCTACCATGATTTCATCGGCTTTGAAGTGGCGCGCCGCGTTCTTGACCAAGCATTTCTCGAGACCTATGGACTGGAATTGAAGAGCGTGTTGGTGAACGAAGAAAAAGCCCTGAATTCTTATCGGCGCGACGTGAGCAAACTGATTCCTAAAGCCACGCGCATTGCCTGGCACCTGAAGAAGGATGAGATTAAGGACGACATTCCCGACGCTACGAAAAAGAGATTTCTTTATAACTTGTCGCGTTCCAACTACGAGCGCGAATGGGGCAAAAACTACAAAAGGCCGAGTCCCGGTGAAATTTTTCTGGCGTTTCTCTACAAGCTGATTCCGAAGTGGGGACCGCTGAAGATTCTGCAATTCCGCACGCCCACACCGGAGACCGAACACATGTTCGAGGCCAGCTTTAATGCCACGCTCAGCCGTTACCGCAAACTTCTTGCCGAGGCTGGAGAAGGCACTCTGCAGCTTGAGAATGACAATTTTGACCTGGGGGAGAACACTGGGCCGGGAAAATACCGCATGAACGATGAGGCGCACGCGAAACTGCTGGACGAGTTGGCGGAAACGAATTTCGCAAATGTGACTTCGGAAACCAAAGCCGAGCTCTTGCACTTCTATGCCGACCCGGATGCGCCTTATGCAACGAGGCGCAAGGCCAAGGCGTGGGCCAAAGTGCGGGCGGAACTCCTGCAGTTGCAGGCGGCGCCAGTCGCCCCGCTCACGGGAGTATCCGGGGTAAACTCGAGACCGGCAAGCGCGCCGATTCCTTAACTCCACCTTCAAACGGGCTTCCTTACCTTGGGTTTGTTTCAGAAAGACTTTGTATTCGGTGCATCGAAAAAACTGTTCCAGCGTCGCCGGGTTCCTGCGGGACAATATAGAGTTTTGCTAGAGGCCGCGCGCCTGAAAGAATGAAGAACACAAAGCCAATCCAGAAGCTCCTAGCCGCGAACCGCAGTGAAATCGCCATTCGCATCTTTCGAGCGGCCAATGAACTCGGCTTGCGTACCGTGGCCATCTATTCGCAAGAAGACCGGTTGGCCTTGCATCGCTTCAAGGCTGATGAAGCCTATCAAGTCGGCGCCAAAAAGGGTCCGGTGGAAGCCTATTTGGACGTTGCGGGCATCATTGCGTTGGCCAAAGAAAAGGAAGTGGACGCGATTCATCCGGGTTATGGATTTCTTTCCGAGAATCCTGCGCTCGCGCGTGCTTGCGAGAAAGCCGGCATTGCCTTTATCGGGCCCCCGCCAAATCTTTTGGAATTGCTGGGCGACAAGACCGCCGCACGAAGACTCGCTTCATCGGCGGGAGTGCCGGTGTTGCCGGGGACGGAAAAACCGGTGAAGTCCGCCGCGGAAGCGCAAAAAATTGCAAAAGAAATCGGCTACCCGGTCATTGTGAAAGCGGCCATGGGAGGCGGAGGCCGCGGGATGCGCGTAGTGCACGACGCGACGCAACTCGATGCGCTGCTCGAAGAAGCTCAGGGCGAGGCGAAGTCGGCCTTTGGTGATGCTTCGGTGTTCCTGGAAAAATACTTGCCTCGGGCACGGCACCTGGAAGTGCAGATTCTTGGCGATCATCACGGCAACTTGCTGCATCTTTACGAGCGCGATTGCTCGGTGCAACGGCGCCACCAGAAAGTGGTGGAAGTCGCGCCTGCGGCGAGTCTCGACCGGGGCATTCGCGCCGAACTGTGCGACGCGGCCGTACAGCTTGCGCGCAAGGCGAAATATCGCAATGCAGGCACGGTGGAGTTCCTTTACGACGTGGATTCAAAAAAGTGGTACTTCATCGAAGTGAATCCGCGCATTCAGGTGGAGCATACGGTCACGGAAATGGTGACTGGCATCGACCTGGTGCGCGCGCAGATTCTGATCGCCCAAGGCCACAAGCTGCATGAGGCTCCCCTGGCCCTGCCAAAGCAAGAATGCATTCCGCTGAATGGCGCCGCGCTGCAGTGCCGCGTAACTACCGAGGATCCCGCCAACAATTTCGCGCCGGACTACGGAAAAATCTCGACCTATCGGTCACCAGCGGGATTCGGAATCCGTCTCGATGGCGGAACGGCGTATGCGGGCGCGGTACTGACGCCTTACTACGATTCGCTGCTGGTCAAGGTAACGGCGTGGGGCGCGAATCTTCCCGAAGCTTGCCAGCGGATGGATAGGGCTCTGCGCGAGTTTCGCATTCGCGGCGTGAAAACCAATATCCCCTTCGTGGAAAACGTGGTGAATCACCCCAAGTTTCAGGCAGGGGAAGTCACGACCTCGTTCCTCGACGATTCACCGGAACTTTTCCGTTTGCCCCGCACCGCCGACCGCGCGACGAAACTGCTTTCCTACCTTGGCGACGTGATCCTGAATGGCAACTCGGAAGTGAAAGGAAAGCAGATTCCCAAAGAACTGGAGACTGCAGTGCCTCCCGCGGCGCCGGGCATCGTGCCGCCGCATGGGACACGCCAACTCTTGAAAAAGCTGGGAGCGAAGAAATTCGCGGAATGGGCGCGAAAAGAGAAGCTTTTGCTCATCACCGATACGACTTTTCGTGACGCGCACCAATCGTTGATGGCGACGCGTGTCCGCACGCATGATTTGCTCGCGACGGCCGATGCAGTAGCTCAGCGGCTTCCCAACCTTTTCAGCCTTGAGATGTGGGGAGGAGCGACGTTCGACACGACGATGCGGTTTCTCCATGAAGATCTATGGCACCGCTTGCGCGTGCTCCGCGAACGCATCCCCAACATCTGTTTCCAGATGCTGCTGCGCGGAGCGAACGCAGTCGGCTACACATCGTATCCGGACAACGTCATTATTGAATTCGTGCGCGAAGCGCACGCGCAGGGGATCGACATCTTCCGCATCTTCGATTCGCTCAATTCCATTGACAACATGCGCGTGGCCGTTGACGCGGCGCTGGAAACAGGCGCGGTGTGCGAAGCGGCAATTTGCTATACAGGAGACATTCTCGACAAAGGGCGCCCGAAGTATTCGCTCAAGTATTACGTTGCGCTGGCGAAGCAACTCGAGAGACTTGGTACGCACTTTTTGGCCATTAAGGATATGGCTGGTCTTTGCAAGCCATATGCCGCATTCGAATTGGTGAAGACCCTGCGTGAAGAGGTTGGCGTTCCCGTACACTTCCATACGCACGATACGAGCGGCATCAACTCGGGCTCGGTTCTGAAAGCCGCGGACGCCGGAGTGGATGTCGCGGACGCGGCGGTTGCGGCGGTCAGCGGCGGCACAAGCCAGCCGAATCTAAATTCCATCGTCGAAGCACTGCGCCACATGCCGCGCGATACGCAGCTCGACATCGAAGCGCTCAACGAGTGTTCAGACTATTGGGAGACGGTTCGTACTTACTATTTGCCATTCGACTCCGGACCGAAAGCTGGCTCGGCGCGGCTATACCAGCACGAGATTCCCGGCGGGCAGTACACCAACCTGCGCGAACAGGCTACGGCTTTGGGGCTGGGACATCGCTGGCGGGAGGTGGAGCGAATGTACGCCGAGGTGAATCAGCTTTTTGGCGACATTGTAAAAGTCACGCCCTCGAGCAAAGTGGTTGGAGACATGACATTATTCCTGATGGCCAAGGAGATGCAGCCGAAGGATGTTTTCGCCCTCAACGGAAAACACGACATCCCATTTCCCAATTCGGTGGTGGAGATGTTTTCTGGAGCTTTAGGAGTTCCTCCGGGTGGGTGGCCGAGGAAGCTTCAAAAAGTCATTCTGAATGGACGCACACCGCTGAAGGGCCGCCCAAGTGCTAGTTTGCCGCCGGCAAATTTTGAGCAGGAACAAAGAGACCTGGAACAACGAGCCGGGCATGCCATTCGGCGCGACGACCTTCTGAGCTTTCTGCTCTACCCGGAAGTGTTTGAGAAGTTCGATCGGTTTCGCCGGACGTATTCCGACGTCAGCGTGTTGCCTACGCCAGCATTTTTCTATGGACTCAAATCCGGCGAAGAAATCACGGTGGAGATCGAGTCTGGAAAAACGCTCATCATTAAATTCCTCACGTTCAGCGAGCCGCATCCGGATGGCACGCGCACGCTTTTCTTTGAACTCAACGGGCAGCCGCGCGAAATTACGGTGCGAGACAAATCTCTACGAGTCACGGAACGCGCGCATCCCAAAGCGGATCCTGCCGATCCCGGCCAGGTGGCCGCGCCAACCGCCGGAGTCATCATCAGCGTGGCCGTGCAGGCCAATCACGCAGTGGAACGCGGCTCGAAACTTCTCACGCTCGAAGCGATGAAAATGCAGTCCAATATCTATGCGCCGCTTTCGGGGCGAATTGTGAAACTATGGGTGTCACCCGGGCAGCAGGTGGAAGCTAAGGATCTCCTGGTGACAATCGCACAGTGAGTTCCGGACAGCTTCGCAAGCACGAACGATTTCGGTCGCGCTTCCTGCGCAATCAGCGCGATCTTATCGTTTACACGCCGCCCGGCTATCCCGATCAGCCGGCGCGGCGCTTTCCCGTTCTTTATCTCCATGACGGGCAGAATCTCTTTGACGGCGCGACGTCTTTCATCCCGGGGCAAGACTGGCACGTCGGGCAAACGGCCGACGAGTGCATCAACGCTGGCACCGTCGAGCCTCTCATCATCGTCGGCATGTACAACACGAAAGCGCGAATCCGCGAATATACGCCCACGCATGTGCCAAAGCTTGGCGGCGGGCGCGCGGACCGTTACGCAAAATTTCTCATCGAGGAAGTGAAGCCTTTTGTGGAACGCGAATATCGCACCCTCGCTGGTCCGCAGCACACCGCCATCGGCGGCTCGTCGCTGGGCGGACTTGTGTCGCTTTACCTGGGACTCAAGTATTGCGGGGTTTTTGGAAAGATTGCCGCACTCTCGCCTTCGGTTTGGTGGAATCAATTAGTGATCCATCGCTTTGTGAAGTCCATGCACGTCGAGCCGCGCCCGCGCATCTGGCTGGACATCGGCACACGGGAAGGGCCGCGCATTGTGCAGGACGTTGAGCGATTTCGCGATGTGCTGCTCGAAAAGGGCTGGCGGTTGGGGCACGATTTGCATTACGAGCGTGTCGAAGGAGCCGAGCACAACGAACTGGCCTGGGCAAAGCGCGTGCGGCCATCTTTGCAATTTTTATATCCAGGCGGCCCTGGCGCTGTATAATCCGCGCTCTAATTGCTGTCGCGCCGAGGTGCGCATGCCAGACGGCCGACCCCTCACCATTCTCTGCATTAGTTCCTACGAAAAGGGACAGGAGTTTATCCGAGCCTGCAAGGGCATGGGTTGCCGCGTCCTGTTGCTGACGGTCGAGAAGCTGCGGAACGCCGACTGGCCGTTCGAATGCATCGAAGAAGTGTTCACCATGCCGGAAGAGCTGCCTCTGCAGAGCCTGATCTATGCAGTGAGCTATACCGCCCGGTCGCAGCCGATTGACCGGATTGTAGCGCTGGACGAATTTGACATGGAGAACGTCTCCGCGCTTCGCGAACATCTGCGGATTCCAGGCATGGGCTTGACGACGGTGCGGTATTTTCGAGACAAGCTGGCGATGCGCGCTCGCGCGAAAGAAACAGGGATTTTAGCGCCGGAATTTGAGCACGTTTTGAACTACGACAGCCTGCGCGAATTCATGTCCCGCGTGCACGATCCGTGGCTGCTCAAGCCGCGTTCGCAGGCGTCGGGCATCGGGATGAAGAAAATTCACAAGCAAGAAGAACTTTGGCCGTGGCTCGACCAGTTGGGCGACCAGCAATCGTTCTATCTGCTGGAGCAGTTTGTGCCCGGCTCGATCTATCACGTTGACAGCGTAATTTCCGAGGACGAGGTTGTTTTTGCAGAAGCGCACGGTTACGGTACGCCGCCGCTAGAAACCTCGCATCAGGGAGGTGTTTTCACGACGCGTACGCTTCCGCGCGACGCCGATGAAACGCGGGCATTGCAAGAAATCAATCGCAATCTCATCGAGAGCCTTGGCTTGGTGCGCGGCGTGACCCACGCTGAATTTCTGAAGGCGCATGCGGATGGGAAATTCTATTTTCTCGAGATTGCCGCGCGTGTCGGAGGTGCCTACATTGCGGATGTCATCGAAGCGGCCACCGGCATCAATCTTTGGCGCGAATGGGCGCGCCTCGAAGTCGGCGCCGGCAAGCAACCCTATCAGCTTCCCGCCGCGCGACGAGATTACGCAGGAGTGATTCTCTCCTTGGCGCGGCAGGAGCATCCCGATACTTCGGCTTACAACGATGACGAAATCGTCTATCGCGTAAGCAAGTTTCATCACGCGGGATTCATTCTCAAATCGGCGAGCCACGAGAGGATTCAGCAGCTTCTCGATTCCTATTCGCGCCGCTTTATCGAGGACTTCCTGGCCACGCAGCCGGTTCCCGAAAAGCCTTCCCATTAATTGTTAATGTATGAAGCCCTTCTTTACTTTCGGCGGGATTTCCAGCAGAATCGCCAAGCCCAAACCAGCCCTGCCCGAAAGTCTAGTAACTATCAGGAACAGAGCGTCCAGAGTTTGTTTGCTGAGGGCCCCTTCGAGGAATAGAGTTTGCATTACCCCCGGGCGAAAATCTACGTGGGGTGTGCTGTCCCTTAGGGAGGATCGATGTGGGGTAATAAGAAACCGGATGCACCGCAACCGGGGCAACCGGAACAAAGAAATCCAATTTCGAATCAGCCGTCGCGACCAGCTCCGGCGGCCTGGGAGGAAAAACCGGCAATGAGTACAGATGCAATGCGTCCATTAGGTGGGACCGCGGACCGCGGCACAGCGCGGCTCGGGGCAAGTCTGCATGTGAAAGGAGAGATCTCCGGCAACGAAGATCTGGTGATCGATGGCTCAGTCGAAGGGCTGGTCCAACTCGATGAGCGGAAACTCACCGTCGGAGCCACGGCGAAAGTCACGGCCGACATCATCGCCCGCGAGGTGATAGTGTATGGCACGGTGAAGGGCAACCTTCGCGCCAAGGACAGAATTGAAATCAAGAAGGATGGTTCGGTCAACGGCGACTTGACCACCGCGCGCATCATGATCGAAGACGGTGCCTATTTCAAAGGCTCCATCGAAATCGACAAGAGCGAGCAGAAGGAATCGAGCAGCCCGGCGTTCGCACGGAGCTCTTCGGCTCCCGCAGCAGCGACGGCTACCAAGACCATATAGCTTTTGTCCGCATTCAATCCCTTCAGGAGAGCGTCCTGGCAGGTCCGGGACGCTCTCTTGTTTTTTGCAGTCGATCTTACCGTTGTTGTTTATTAGCTTGACACGTCTCGTATTCGTTGCTATTGTCTAAACGGCTTTCCCTCAGTGTTGGCGCAGAGAACGCACAGATGCCCGTCGTCTTTGGTCTCCGCGTTTCTCGCAAAGGACTTGTGGAGCCGTGTCGTGGGACGACTAACCGGCCGCGTCTCGGTGCTGGAATTGCTGGTGTTCGCCTCCGTGTGTATTGGGTGCGGGGGAGGCTCTGCTGTCACACAACCGCCGCCGCCTATGCCCGATTTTTCCTTGAGCCTTTCTACGAATTCGATCTCCATTTCTCAGGGTGGCACGAGCTCCGCGGTGAGTGTCTCCATCAATCCCAGCAACGGATTCACCGGCAACGTAAAAGTCACGCTGAGCGGAATTCCCGCTGGCGTGACGTCGAATCCGGCCAGCCCGTTTGATGTTGCGGCCGGAGCAAGTACTTCGGTTGTGTTTGGCGCTGCGTCGAATGCCGCAACAGGAAACTTTACGGTTTCCGCGCAGGGAAGCAGTGGCGCGCTATCTCATTCGCAAACGCTTGCTCTCACGGTGCAAGCGGGTGTGTCCTCCATGCTTCCGCGCACAAGTTATGTACGGACCGATTCGGTCTTGACGGCAGATGCACCGTTCGGCGAACCGCATCATCGTCACATCGCTTACGACCCTGCCAACAAGCAGGTCTTCGTTGCGAACCGCGCCATGAATCGCGTCGAAGTGTTTTCCACCTCCAGCCAGACGCGAATTTCACAGATTTCCGTTCCGGGCGCCACTAGTACTGACCTCTCGGCCGATGGGGCTACCGTTTGGATTGGCGCCGCGCGGAACGAGATTGTCGCCGTCGACCCGGCGTCGCTTTCCGTCAAGAATCGTTACGCGCTAGCAGGGCTTACGCCCATTCCTAACGTGATTTTTGATCGCCCGATCGAGGTATTGTCCCTTTCGAACGGTAAGGCCATGGTTCGCCTACGTCAGCCCGTGTCCGCGGAAGCCTTGCTCGCTCTTTGGGACCCGTCTTCAAATTCCTTGAGCGACTTGACGAGTGCGGCCCCGGTCGTTTTCCAGCAAGGAGTCGGCGTCCTGGCACGTTCCGGGGACCATTCGAAAGTCCTGACTGCCGCGAACGACTCGACCGGAGAAGCGGCTTTGTTTGATTCGGGAGGCTACGTCGTCGCCGGTCCGGTCGCGCTGGGGACCGGCACAATAGGGTGGGCTGCCGCGAACAATGATGGAAGCCGATTCGCGGTTGTCTTTGTGGGAGGGGGCAATGCCCAAGTGCTCATGCTAAGTGCGTCGCTCCAGCAAGTTTCTGCTTACATGTCCGCGAACGTCACGGGTGCGACTTTCTCTCATGATGGGAAAGAGCTGTATGTCGCGGAGACTTCCAGCGGCGCCTCGTTCATCACCGTGCTCGATGGCCAGTCGGGACAACTCATCGGCAGGGTGCAGGACATCCCGATCCAAGGCGTTGCTTCGATGCTTGAAGATGCAGATGAAACGCAGCTTCTTTTTGCGCTTTCCAACCGCGGATTTGGCTTCATCGATGCGTCCACGCCGGCAACGATTCCTTTGGTCGCCCCCATTGTTGCTCCTGCGCCCAGCGTGCAACCTTCCGAAGGGCAAATCGCAGGGGGCACTTCGACAATTCTAAGCGGCCAAAACTTCGTGGGCCCGGTGCAACTCAGATTCGGCTCGCAATTAGCGCCGAATCCCACGGCCAGCAGTTCGCAAATCCAAGCGGCTTCACCATCCAGTGTCGTGAATGGTACGGTCAATCTCACTGCCTACTTCCAAAACTCGTGGCTCGCACTTGCTCCGGATGCTTTTAGCTATGGCCCGCAGATCTTGCAGGTTCTGCCCAATGCCGGAACAAGTTCCGGCGCTGACGTGGTGCAGATTTATGGATACGGCTTTGGTACGGATCCAGCAAAGATTAGCGTGAAAATCGCCGGGGCTACCGCCACGGTGCAGAAAGTCGAGAACGTTACCACGATCGCTGCATCGCTGGCTCTCGATACCACTTATCCATTTCCTCTCGAGCGCATTACGTTGCAGACGCCAGCGGGTTCGCCCAAAAAGGCAGACATTCTCATTTCTGCGCCTGCAGGCTCCACAACTTCCTCCAAAGCTTTTCAATATTTGCAAAGCGTTCATTCGTACGTGAAGCCGGCATTATTCAAATTTCTGATCTACGATCAGCCGCGCCAGCGCCTCTATCTCTCGAACATTGACCACGTGGATGTTTTCGACCTGCAGCAAAATCTATTTCTGTCGCCGATCCAGCCTCCCGGAGGACCGCCTCCCAATGCAGGCTTGCGGGGTCTCGCTCTGACGCCCGACGGCTCCCAATTGGTCGTTGCCGATTTTGGAGCGCAAAATGTTTACCTCCTCGATCCTATCCAAGGCACGGGCAGAACGGTTTTTGTGGGTGGCGTTTCGGGCTTTACCAATTCCGGCCCGGCTCGCGTTGCCGCCACCAGCGTGCAGACAGTTTTTGTCGGACTCAGCGGCGAGGGCGGATCTACGGGAGCGTGTTCCACTTGCCTTGCCCAGATGAACCTCGTTGTGTCTCCACCAACAATTCAACCCGCTCCGCAGCCGGAGGTCACCAGCCTTACCGGTGCTCCACTTCTTCAGTCCAGCGCAGCGGGCGATCAAGTCTTTCTCGCGTTTGCGTCAGCTCCCGGCGGTCCACTCGCTTCGTGGAATGCCAACTCGCCCAATCATTTCGCCACGTCCGCCGCAAATTCCTCGGCCATTGATTTCACTACTTCTGCAGATGGCTCTGCCTTTGCGCTTGCGGCCAATGGAGCCACGGAAGTCCACGCCCCCAATTTCACCATTTTATCGGTTCCCGCATTTTCTGAACTGGCTCAAATCCCGGGCCGCGTTTCGGTACCTGGAATCGTTCTGCATCCTTCCGGTGCGTTGCTCTATCAACCTTTTCTGACTGGTGCGCCGGGAAGCCCCGGCGTGAAAGGCGGCGTAGATATTTTAGACGCCCATTCAGGTGTACTTCGCCTGCGGATGTTTCTCCCGCAGCAATTCATGACCGACGTGGACGACCTTCACGGCGGGTTCCTCACGACCGATGAGAACGGCCAAAGGCTTTTTGCCATCACTTCTTCGGATGGCACCGCCCAAAACGCTGCGCTCACTATTGTTCAGCTTTCTGCCGTACCGCTCGGCATCGGTACGATCCAGCCATCCACAATTTCGGCCGCTGGAGGAGCAACCCTTACGATTCGCGGCAGCGGTTTCGTCAACGGCGTTGGCCTCGCCATCAACGGAAAAACGGCAACAGTCACGTTCAAGGACGCCAACACGCTTTCGGTCACAATTCCCCCGCTCACCCCCGGTCCGCAGCGAATCACCATTAGCAATCCCGACGGCGAAAGCGTTTCGCTGGACGCCGCAATCACAGCAAACTAGGTTTCCTTCAGTCGTTCTGAGTGCCTCTTTTAACTTTTTCCCTTTTTGTTCATCTCATTTTATGAGAGACAAAGAGAGGAATCCGCGGCGCGGGAGCGCAGGCCGCCCGCGTGCGAGGGCGAGGGTTGAGATGGAAACACGAAAGCTTGGCAACTCCGATTTGAAAATTACCCCGGTTGGTTTTGGTGCCTGGG
>Ga0137379_10004331_pt1 | contig 13346 bp, 11 predicted proteins | sample SagtaG_18_FD_104812 | JGI IMG/M metagenome (GOLD analysis project Ga0137379, IMG submission 104812) | Vadose zone soil microbial communities from Sagehorn Ranch, Mendocino, California, USA - Sage2_L_80_16 metaG | ecosystem: Environmental > Terrestrial > Soil > Vadose zone | place: USA...
GTCTCCTGCCTCCTGCCTCCTGCCTCCCTCTTATATGGCACGATCCGGTCCCACTCGTCGGCGCTGGATCGCGCCACGACCGCGACGACGGGATCGGTGTCGCTGAGATTGAAGACCTCGTGCGGGACGCCGGGCGCGATGAAGATGAAGTCACCTGCGGCGTGGTCCACGCGCTCCTTCAAGCCGTCGCCGTACTCGTGGCGCACGCGGCCTTCGAGGATGTAGAGCATCACCTCGAAGCCAACGTGGATGTGGGCGGCCGCGACGCCGCCGGGCGGGATCATCGCCACGTTCATCGACAACTGCGCCGCGCCGACGTTCTTCCCCGACATGCCGAGCTTGTAGCGGATCCCGTTCCAGTCGCGGCAGATGCCGCTGCCGCGAATCCACATCAAGCCGTCGTGTCCTTCGACCTTCGGCTGATCGTCCATGGCGGTCAGGCACCCGGGAGCCGCGAAATCAGGTAGGCAACCAGGATCAGCACGCCTGCGGCGATGTAGATGATGCCTCTCGCTTTCATCAATGCATGTTTATCCGAGGGCATTAAGCACCTCTAGAGGTTTAACTATACCGATTGATCCGCTTCCCTGCGCCGGGTCCACATCACCGCCGCGGCGCCTCGGCCTACGCGCGGAAAATCGCACCTCCGGCGCCGGCCTTACGATGCCCGGGTCGGCTCGGGCCTCTCGATAGCCGGTGAGCCATCAACTTGCGGCGTCGTGGTCTTTCGTACGGCAATGACGAATCAGCGCCGACGCGGATCGGAACGCCTCCGGCGCGATTTTCGAACTAACGCAGCGCGCTGGCCGCATCGCACCGCGGCGGCGATGTGAATCCGGCGATAACGGCGCTCCGTTGTTGAAAACGCAGTTGGTCATATGAAAGCTTGTCTGCGGTAAGCTTGGCATTCAACCGCGGCCGTCCAACTTCTCCACGGCGTGCGTCGGTTCCGGCGCATTGGCCGACCGGTCACTGCCGGCATATGACCAGGTCCGATTCGCAAACAACCGCCCCTTGCCGGAAAGTTGGTACATGCCAGGGCTTACGCGATGAAACACGTCCGAGTACTCTGGACCCACTTGGGGCGCACTCCCTGGGTGATCGTCTCGCATTCCTTGAAAGATCGCGGTGTAGCCCGATTGCCATTCGCGGTTCGTTAGGCCGAGATGCTCCCGCACGGCCTTCCGGCTGAACGTCCCTTTCTGTTTGGACCCTGCCAAGAGTACGGCTGCGCGAAAAATCTGCTCCGCATGGGTCGCACCGTCTAGGGGAGACCGACCGATGGAGTCGATTCGTTCGTCGCGCGCCCCATGGATTCCCGGGGCCAATTCGCCGGCTTGAAGATCGTACAACTCAAGTCTCTTTTCCGAGATTTGAACGTCAATGCGATCCCGGTCACGCTCTATCGACGACATCGCCAGCACCGCGACATCAGGTTCAGACATTCCTTCATCGCAGGGCATGTTCTTATCGTACTGGCGTTTCTTGTACTCGAGATCAGACTCGAGCGCGGCTCTCTTCTTCTGAAGCAGATCAATTTCCAATTCGAGCCGAACTGTGGAGTGCATCGTCTGACCCTCCTTCGTAATTACGAGTCGTCGCGGAGGCGCTGCTTCGACGAGTACGCGATCGCCGGGTGCGAGCGCGATTGGACTGAGAACGGATTGGGGAAGGGTAATTACGACGGAACCGGCCACTTCGCGGACCTTAACGATCTCTCGCATACACGTAATATAACATATGTATTAGCGGGAGTAAACACAAAAATGGTTCGAATTTGCGAGAGATGGATGTCGGCAGTTCCCAGCATGTTGAACTCCTTCAGGCCGGACCAACCCGAAAACTCAGTGCCATAGCAAAGCCGCTGAAGACGAGTGCGCCCGATCGGTGGGCCATGTCAGCGCCGCGGCGCGATGCGGCCAGCGCGCTGCGTCAGTTCTGAAAACCGCGCAGCAGGCGTCCAGATCCGCGTCGGCGCTGATTCGTCATTGCTGTCCGGGCCAACTCATTTCCGCACGTTGATGGTTCAGCGGCCATCGAGACACCATAGCCGACGCGGCATCGTCAGGTCTGGACCGAAGGCGCGGTTTTTCGCGCGCGTCATTCAGCACTGACCCGCGGCCGGTGATATCGCGTCGTCAGCGCCGCCGTTCCGAGCAGCACGATCGCGGCCGATCCGTAGGCCGCTCCCTCGCCGAACCACTGCAGGACGCCGTTGCCCCAAACCGGGCCCAGCGCGCGGCCGAGACTTTCGAGCGCACCGGCGGCGCCCTGCACACGACCCTGCTCGTGCCGCCCCGCCGCGCCGCTGACGAGCGACACGAGCGACGGATTGCAGAAGCCGATTCCGAGCGCGCCGGGCACGAGCATCGTGATGAACACCGGCAGCGAGTGCGTCATCGCGCTTCCGCCCCACCCGATCGCCGCGAACACCAGGCCAATCTCGAGCGTCCGCTTCTCGCCGAGGACGCGGACGACCGGACCGACCAGGGCCGCCTGCACGACGACGCCGAGAAAGCCGAAGATCGCGAGCAGGTACCCGGTGTGCGTCGCGTCGAAGTTGAACCGGCGCGCGCCGAAGAGCGCGAACGTCGTCTGATACACCGCGAACGAGCCCCAGTAGAGAAAGTCGATTGCGAACAACACGCGCAACCCCGGCCGGCCTCCGACCTCCCGCAGCGCGCGCCAGGGCGAGACCGAGACGGCATCCACGCGATGCACGGTCTCGGGCAGCCAGAACCAGGCGAGCAGCGTCGCAACCACCGTGATCGCGGCGGCAGCCCAGATGGGCGCCGTATAGCTGATGTGCGCGAAGAGACCGCCCAGCGCGGGACCGATGATGAATCCCAGGCCGAACGCCGCGCCGAGCATCCCGAACGAGCGCGCGCGGTTCTCCTCCGTCGCGATGTCGCCGATATACGCCCGGGCCGTGGTGATGTTGCCACCCGACAGGCCGTCGACGATTCGAGCGAAGAACAGCATGGCCAGGCTTTGCGCGAGCGCGAGCATCACGAAACTGACCACCGTCCCGACGAGGCTGAAGATCAGTATCGGACGGCGGCCCCACCTGTCCGACCAGTGGCCGAGCAGCGGCGACGCAATCAACTGCGAGAACGAGAAGGACGCGAACAGCAGCCCGATCGTCAGCGGCGAGGCGCCGAACGTCTGTGCGTAGAACGGCAGCAGTGGGATGATGATCCCGAAGCCGATCAGATTGACGAGGATCGTCAGGAAAATGATGAGAAGCGGACGGCTCACTTCGCTGCGCTCATTCGCTATTTCTTTTCGGTCACGCTCTTGATGATCACCGGCGCGAGCGGCACGTCGTCCATGCCGTCCTTCGAGCCGGCCTTCGTGGCGGCGATGCGATCGACCACGTTCATGCCCGCGATGACGCGGCCGAAGACCGCGTAGCCGAAGTCGTCCGGCGAGAATCCCCGGTGATCGAGACCGATGTTGCTCGCGAGATTGATGTAGAACTGCGTCGTCGCGCTGCGCAGGGCGCGGGTGCGCGCCATCGCGACGGTGCCGCGGACGTTGCTCAAGCCGTTCGTCGCCTCATTCTGGATGGGGGCACGCGTCGACTTCTCGACCAGGTCCGGCGTGTAGCCGCCACCCTGAATTACATACCCCGGAACCACGCGGTGCCAGATGGTCCCGTCGTAGAACCCCTCCCGGGCATATTGCAGGAAGTTCGCCACGGAAACGGGGGCCTGATCTTTGAATAGCTCGATGGTGATCGGCCCGGAAGAGGTCTCGACGACCACGATCGGGTTGCCCGGAGCGGGCTGCAGCGGTGCGGCTGGCGCTGCCGCCTGGAGAAGTAAACCGAGCAGTGCGAAGAAGATGGACATCAAGGTTGACCGGCGCCGGACTCCGGCCGGGAGTGAACATCGACTGTCCGGCCGTGACGCGGCGCCCAAAACATCGTGCGCGACGATTCAAGCGAATGGATCCTCGATGTTAGGTGTGACAGGGGCCGCGCGTCAATCTCGGGTAGGCTACAATTGGTGCTCTTCGCCGGAGGGCAACAATGGTAACGCAACTCCAGAGCGAACAACGCGAGCTCGCGGATTACATTCGCGCGGGCTCGACTCGTGGTCCGCAATGCTTCGGCAGTTATTTCGACGAGAAAGGCGGGTCGTGCGCGCTCGGCGCGGTGTACGACGCCTTCTATCACCTGCCGCGGCACGGCAAGCTGATTCCCGATCATCTCGAACGGCTCTTTCGCTGTCTCGACGAGGTCTCGAAACGCTGCCCGCATGAAGGGTGTGTGAAGCGACTGCCGCTCGCTCCGATGCTCGTCCACTTGAACGACGATCACGTCTGGACGCGCGAGCAGATCGCCGATTGGCTGACGGCTGAATCAGGAACGTAACTATCGTTTGCAATCTGGTAATTGCGTAATCGGGTAATCGGGTAATCGCACTGCGAAATTACCAGATTGCCCGATTTCCAAATTACCCGATTGAGTAAGGCTCCCATGTCTTTCCTCGATCGTTTCAAGATCCAACCCAAGTACAAATCTCCGGATCCTGAGGTGCGCGCCGCGGCCCTGCAGGAGCTCAGCGACACCGACGACGATCGCGCGCTGCTGGCCGCGCTGGCGAGCGAGGACGCCGATCCGCGCGTCCGCCGGGCGGCGGCCGCCCGCATCCAGGACGTAACGGTGATCGCGGCGATGGCCGCGCACGATCCCGACGAGGAGCTGCGGGGAGAACTCATCGACCGGCTTGCGTCGATCGCGGCGTCAGCCGACGCACCGGACGCGGCGTCTCACGCGCTGGCGGCGCTGACCGATCCCCGGCAGATCGCCACGGCTGCCAAAACGTCTCCGCTCGAAAGGGTCCGCGTCGAGGCCGTCAATCGGCTCTCCGACGTCCGGTCGCTGAGCTCTGTTGCGCGACACGCGGCCGACCCGCGCGTCGCCGTCCTTGCAGTCGAACGGATCCAGGACCCCTCGGAACTGCTCAACGTCGCTTCGAAGACCGAGCACAAGGACGCCGGTATCGCAGCCCTTGAAAAGGCTGTCGCGGCGGGGAACGTCGAACGCTCCACGCTGGACGGGCTCTCGGACCGCGCGAACAACAAGTCGGTGAGCAAGCGCGCCCGCATGATGGTCCAGGCCATCGACGATGCGGAGAAAGCCAGAGGCGCGGCGATCCAGCAGCATCAACAGCGCGTTGCCGGCGCTATGGCTCGGGTGGAAGCGCTGGCGGCGTCGACGACGATGGCGGGCGCCGAACATCGTCTCGACGAGGCCGAGACGGAGTGGCGCGAACTGGTTTCAGACTCCACACACGAAATCGGCGAGGCGGATCGCGAGCGGTTCGCCGCGGCGGTAGCCGCCGCGCGGTCCGTGATCGAGCGTGAAGCGCGCGAGCGCGCGGATCGCGAGGCGTGCGAGGCGCAAATCGCCGCCGCGCGCTCGTCGAAATCAGCTTTGTGCGAGCACATCGAAGCCCTGGAGGGCGACGCTGCACTCGACAGACTCGAACAGGCGCGCTCCGAATGGGAAGGACTGCCCGCGGATCCCGAAGCCGCCGCGCATGAAGCGTTCGTGCGCCGGTTCGAAGAGGCCTGCCGTCGAGCGACTGCGCGCCACGAAAACCGGCAGGAAGCCTCGCGCACGAACGTCCGCCTGGAGGAACTGTCGCGCGAAGCCGAGCAGCTCGCAGCGCAGGAAGACAGCCCGGCGTATGCGTGGGACTCGATCTCGCGCGAGTGGCGGGCGCTGAAGGAGAAGAGCGACGGCCTCGATCCGTCCGTCGACGAGCGCTACACGGCGGCGGAGACGGCGATTCGCGAGCGCGCCGACGCGAAACGCGCGGCTGCGGAAAAGGCGCTGCGCCAGCAGGTCCAACGCATCGATCAGCTCATCGAGCGCGCGCACAAGCGCGCCGAGGCCGAGGACCTGACGCTCAAGGAAGCGGAAAAGGCCGCGCGCGATCTGCGGAGCGCGATCGAGACGCCGCTGACGCTGCCGCATCACGAACGCGAATACCTGGTCGAGCGCCTCAAGGCGGCGCTCGCCGCGCTGGCGCCCCGCCTCCACGAACTCCGCGAAATGGACGAGTGGAAGCGATTCGCGAACGCCGCGGTGCAGGAAGAGCTGATCGCGCAGGCGGAAGCGCTCGGAACGAAGTACGACCTCGAGAAGCCCGACGACATGGAGAAGGCGGCGCACGAGCTGCACGAGATCCAGGAGCGATGGAAGCTCGCCGCCGAAGCGCCGCGGGCGCAGGCGCAGACGCTCTGGCATCGCTATCGGCAGGCCGCCGATCCGATCCAGGCGAAAGCGCGCGAGTTCTTTGCCGCGCGCGCTGCGGAGCGCGACGCCAACCTGAAACAGAAGCTGGCGCTCTGTGAACGCGCCGAGGCGCTTGCCGATTCGACGGACTGGATCAAGACGGCCGAGGAGATGAAGAAACTCCAGGCCGAGTGGCAGACCCTCGGACCCGTGCGCCGTCCTGACACGCGCATCGTCTGGAAGCGTTTCAGGGACGCCTGCGATCGCTTCTTCACGCGCAGAAACGAAGACCTCGCACAGCGCAAGGAAGTGTGGTCCGTGAACCAGGTGCGCAAGGAAGCCCTGTGTGCACGGGCGGAGGAGCTCGCCGAGTCGCGCGACTGGGACAAGGCGGCCGCGGAACTGCGGCGCCTCCAGGCGGAATGGAAGACGATCGGGCCGGTGCGGCGTACAAAGTCGGAAGCGCTCTGGCAGCGCTTCCGGAGCGCGGCGGACCGCTTCTTCGAGCGCTACAAGCGCCGCGACGAGATCGAGCTCGAGATGCGCCAGGCCGATCGCGAGGCGCTCGCGCAGGAGCTCGAATCGTACTTGCCGGCCGGGGGCGGCGAAAACGCCGTCGCGCCGCCGGAGCTTCTCGAGAAGGTGCGCTCGCTGCGCACGCGCTGGAACCAGTCCACGCCAGCCGTGCGCCAGGGCGCCGATCCCCTCAGCCCGCGATTCGTGACGGCGATGGAACGCCTGCTGACGACCTTTCCGGAACCGTTCAGAGGAACGGAGCTGGATATCGAAGCCAGCCGCCAGCGGATGGAAAAACTGGTCGGGCGCGTCGAGGGATTCGCCTCCGACGCCGACACGCGGCCCGACTCGCCGCAGGATCTCGCCGCGCGCCTGCGTGAGGCGCTCGCGTCCAACACGATCGGCGGCCGCGCCGGCGAGGAATCCAAATGGCGCGCGATGAGCGAGGAGGTGCGGCAGGCGCAGGCCTCATTCGCGCGCCTGGTGCCCGTGCCGGGCGAGACCGGCCGTCACCTAGCCGATCGCTTCCACAAGGCGTGCAACCGCTTCTTCGATCAATATCGACGGAAAGTGCCCCCGCCGCAGCCGTCGCAGCCACAGCGCGGCCGGCCGGTGGGCATGCGATAGAACCGTTGACGGTTTACGGATGACCGATGACCGATGACCGATGACCGATGACTGCTTACGGCTTACTGTTTGTACAGAACTTTCCCCCCCACGATCGTATAAACGACCTTCGCGATGGGAATCTCGTCCTCGGGAATCTCGAGGATGTCCCTTGACAGCACCGTGATGTCGGCGTACTTGCCGGGCTCCAGCGAGCCGCGGTTGTTCTCTTCGAACGCCGCGTAGGCGCCGTTGATCGTGTAGGACTTCAGCGCCTCCATCCTCGACATCCGCTGATCGGGATAGAACACCCGGCCGTCCTTCAGTTTCCGGCTGACGCTTGCGTAATAGTTGGGAATCGGATCGACGTCCTCCACCGGCGCGTCGGTGCCGTTGGCGACGACCGCGCCGCTCTTCATGAGCTTCTGCCACACGTAGGCGCCTTCGCGCGCGCGCCGCTCGCCGAGGCGCTCCAGTACGAAAGACGACGCATCCGACGTGCAGTGGATCGCCTGCATCGACGCAATGACGCCAAGCGTGCCGAACCGCGGAATGTCCTGGAGGCTGAGATGCTGCGCATGTTCGACGCGCCAGCGGAGATCCTTCTTCGAGGGATTCGACTTGAACGCGCGCTCGAAGATGTCGAGTGTTTCGCGATTGGCGCGATCCCCGATCGCGTGGACGCAGAGCTGGAAGCCGTTCTGCATCGCCAGGCGGGCTGCTTCCTCGATATCGGGGATCGGAGTCACATTCAGGCCTGTGCTCGCCGGCTTGTCCGCGTAGGGCGCCAGGAGCCACGCGCCGCGCGAGCCGAGCGCACCGTCCATATAGGTCTTGATCGCCCGCACCGTCAGGTGCCCGTCGCCGTAGTCGATCATCCTGTACCGGGCGAGGTTCGGCGCCATGCTTCGGTTCGACTGATGGACCATCACCCAGAGGCGGACGCCCAGCCTCCCTTCGTCGACCATCGTCTTCATCAGGTCGATCGTCGCAAGCGGCGATCCGGCGTCCACGAACGTCGTGATGCCCTTCGACAGCGATTCCTTCGCGGCGAGCTCCAGCACCCGGCGGTCGTGCGCGGCGATCTCCGCGGGCGTCGGTGCCGGTTCGCCGGCGCCGCGCGTGATCAGCGTCTGAGCGTTTTCGCGCAGGAGACCCGTGGCGTCGCCAGACGCGTCGCGAAGGATATCGCCGCCGCGCGGGCTCTCCGTCGTCCGCCGAATCCCCGACAGCTCCATCGCCTTCGCGTTCGCAAAGGCGGCGTGCCCGCTCGCGTGGACGAGGAAGACCGGATTATTCGGGGAGACTTTGTCGAGCGAGGCGTGCGTCGGGAATCCCTCGACGTTCGGCACAGGGCGCGACGTCCATTTTTCCTGATGCCAGCCGCGGCCGTAGATCCACTGCCCCGGCCTGGCGTGCGTGACTGCTTCGGCGACCATCGCGACGATCTTGTCCCAGGATTCGACGTTCATCAGGTTCAGCTCGAGCTGCGCGCCGCCGACACCGGCGAAATGCGCATGGCTGTCGATGAATCCTGGAATCGCGAGCTGCCTCTTCAGATCGATCACCTGTGTGTTCGGACCGACCAGCCGCCTGATCTCGTCCGCTGTGCCGAGCGCCTCGATCCGGCCGCCTCTCACCGCAATGGCTTCTGCCTCCGGGCGCCTGTCATCCACCGTGACGATGCGGCCGTTCGTCAGGACGAGATCGGCCGGCGGCGCCTGCGCGGTGCCGCCGCGCTGCGCGTGGGCACGGACAGTGAGTGCGACGAGAGCCGCCGCGGACACGGTCAGCCAGATGAAGGAGTGTCGCATCTGGTCATTATAGCGACCAAGGACGCGGAGCTTGTTTGCCACGAACGACGGACAGCACGGACTTCGATGATCTGGCGCAGACCCCGCGGATTACGCGGATCTGATTGACAACTGGTGGCGCATATTCGGCAGATGTAAAGGCGGCTTGCGTGTGACTGCTGGGCCGGATCCTGGCGCAGTCGCACCTGTCACTGGAAGGCCTCCGCACGGAAATCGAAGCGCGATCCGTCTTCGTCGCGAAAACCAGCACGTCGGTTGAAATCCCTTTCAGCGCCGAGACCAAGCGGGTACTGGAAGCCGCTGCCAAGGAAGCAGATGGCCTGAAGCACAACTACATCGGAACAGAACACCTGTTACTTGGGCTGCTGCTGGAGGAAGGATCGGTTGCGGGGACAATCCTGACGACCCATGGTCTTCGTTTAAACGAGGTCAGGAATACGCTCGTGAAGTTGCTCGCCGAACCACCGGCTCCACTGGTCTCTCCGACGCGCGCGGCGGTGTCCGAACAGATTGATCACATCAAGCAACTGGTCGAGCGGCTTGCCACAATGCCGCCTGACACCGCCGAGGCACAGACACTCGCCGATCAGATCGGTGTCAGCCTGGACGGGTTGAAGCGGTATCTGGCCGACTGATGTCGCTCAGGCCGGGAACAATCGATCGAAGTTGCCCGCGAAGATACTCGCCTGGTCCGCGGCGCTGACGCGAAGCGCGTTGAGAATGCGCTGCTGATCGTCATAGACAGGCTTCTGCCATCCCCGTGGAAAGAACGACGAGTCCGTTCCGAAGATCAAACGCGACGCACCGACGGTGGCGAGCGCCGTCCTGAACACCTGCTCCAGCGTGAGCCCCGGATGGAACTTGACCCACCCATTGGAGCTCGATGTGTCGAGATGAATCGACGGGCACTGATCGGCGGCTATCAGCGCTTCGCGAAAGAACCCGGCGCCGAAATGAGGAATGACCACCGGGACCTGCGGAAATCCGAGCGCGGTCTGCGCGATGGCCAGCGGATCGCCGAGACGGAGGTCGAAGGGACTCGGCAGGCCGAGTTTCTTCCGGACGCCGACCGTCAGCACGCCGCAGTGCACGAAGACGCCTCCGCCATGCTCGGCCGCGCGCCGGAACACGCGCTCGACGCTGGGATCATCGAGGCGATAGCCGTGCATCGCCGGAAACAGGCAGACCGTGCGCATATTCAGATCCTTGAATGCGCGCGCGAGCGCCGCGTCCGAGTCGAGGCCGGTCGGGTTGTGCATGAAGAAACCGACGAACCGGTGCGGGTGGTGGGCGACGGCTTCCGCGACCGACACGGCGTCGCCCGGGATGCTGGCGATCAGGGCCGCGCGCGCCACGCCCTGCCGATCCAGCTCGGCGATCCAGCGATCGCCGAGCTCGGTGGCCGTGCCGGGCGCATCCCACTGAAGGCGGGAGGCGATCTCGTCCGACCCGCCGCCGTCGGGCAGGAGCAGCTCCAGAAACCGCGATGAAAAGAAATGGCAATGAACGTCGTGGATCATGCTCACAACCATACGATTGTCGCGTCGGCGCGGCCCTGTTTCACAGTCAATCTCGCAACGCTTGGCTTCAGATGGAAACGCCTCGGGCCTGCCGCGCCAGGGTTCACCACGAGGTGCGAGCCAATCCGCTCGACCAGCGGCTTGTGGGTGTGGCCGAAGACAATTACATCCGCTTTGTATCGCGCGATCAACTTTTCCGGAGTGGGGCTGCCCAGCTCGTGGCCGTGGCTTACGTGAATGGAAAGGCCGTCGAGCTCCAGGTTCAGAGCGGCCTCGAGGCCGGGCTCGCCAGGCGGATCGGTATTGCCATAGACGGCGCGGACGGGCGCAATGACCGACAGCTGGGCAAGGATCGACCGTCCGCCGACGTCGCCCGCGTGCAGAATCAACGCGACGCCGTCGAGCGCAGCGAAGATTTCAGGGCGGACGAGGCCGTGGGTGTCAGAAACGAGACCGACGAGCACGCCTCATCATCCCGCGAACTTATATCCCATCCCGTGAATGGTCAGGATGTACTGCGGGTGCTTCGAGTTCGGCTCGATCTTCTGCCGGAGCCACGCGACATGGACGTCGACGGTCCGCGTTGACGGCATCGAGTTGTAGCCCCACACTTCGTTGAGCAGCTCCTCGCGTGTCAGCGTCGCGCCGCGGTGCTCGATGAAATACCGCAGCAGCTGGAACTCCCGGGCGGACAATTCGAGCGGCTGGCCCCCGCGCGTCGCCTCTGCCTTCCGAAAATCCACCCGCAGGTCGCCGAACGCGTACCCTCCGACCGGGTGAGGCACGGCAGGCGTCCGGCGGAGCTGCGCCTCGACGCGCGCCAGAAGCTCGGCCATGTCGAACGGCTTCGTCACGTAGTCGTCGGCGCCGAGCTTCAGGCCGACGACCTTGTCCACGATCTGACCGCGCGCGGTCAGCATGATCGTCGGCGTCTCGATGCCGCGCCTGCGAAGCTCGCGGCAGACGTCCAGGCCGCTCATCCTCGGCAGCATGAGGTCGAGCAGCAGCAGATCGAAGGCGTCGCTCGACGCGCGTTCGAGACCGCTCTGGCCGTCGGCCTCGCTCTCCACGCTGTAGCCTTCGCGGACCAGCCGATCCCTCAGCGTCAACACCAGACCGCGCTCGTCTTCGATCAGGAGAATGCGCTTTTGCACGTGCGCTTCACGAGTGCTGCGGCGCGGCTTCGCTAACCGCTTCAACGCCGTCGCCGTGCACGACCGGCAGGATCACAATGAAGGAACTCCCTTCGCCCGGAGCGCTCCTGATGTGGATCCGGCCGCCGTGCGCTTCGACGATTCGCTTGACGAGACTCAGCCCCAGGCCGGCGCCCTGAATCTGTGCCGCCACGACATCCGGCGCGCGATAGAAGGGATTGAAGATCCGATCCTGATCGGAGGCGGCAATGCCGATGCCGCGGTCCGACACGGTGATTTCCACACCGCTGCCCGCTGCGGGCCTGGCCGTCACGCCGACCCAGCGCGCGCTCGCGCCGTACTTGATTGCGTTGCCGACGAGATTCTGAAACACGCGGCGAAGCGCGGGTTCGTCGCCGGCGACCGCCGGCAACTTGTCTGTGAGCGCGAGTTCGATGCGCACGCCGGCACCTTGCGCGGTGCCCTCGGCGGTCGCAGTCACCCCGCGAAGCAACCCGCCAACGTCCACGGGACCCGCCGCGAGGGATCGCTGGCCCGACTGCAGGCCCGCGAATTCCAGAATCTGCTCGACAAGGTCCGTGAGACGTATCCCTTCGTGCCGCACGAGTTGCCCGTACTGCCGGACGCGCGTTTCATCGTTGACGACGCCGTCGGCGAGATTGTCGGCCGCAGATCGAATAACGGCCAGCGGCGTTCGCAGCTCGTGAGACACGGTCGCGACAAATTCCAGCTGCTGGCGCGCGAGCTGCTGTGCGCGGCGTGTCGAGAGCACGAGGAAACCGACGCTTACCCCGAGGAGGCCGAGGATGCTCGTGCTGATGATGAGATTCCGGCGGCGCGCGACGTTCACGGCCAGTTCGAGGGACCCCGACGGGTGCTTCACCAGCAAACGCCAATGCGGCTGGCTGGACGTGTCGACGCGAGGGCCGACTGAGGCGGCGGCGCCCGTCAGCAGCTTGTCGAGCTTTTCGGGCATCGAGCCGCCGGCGGATCCCTGGATGAGGATCGAAAACGGTGCGCCGGGGGTGTCCACGCCGCGTGACTGCGGCGGCGCGATCGTCTCTCTGATGAACGTTTGGTTATGCGTACCGCCCGGCCGCGCACCTCTCGCGGTGAACATCGCGAAGCGGCTCACCTCGGCGGCGACCGCGCCGAAATCCTGCACGCGCACCTGGAACAGGTCCACGCGCGCGTCGGCCGCCGCGTCCGGTCGCGGCGCGAACTCGGACGTCGAACGATAGATCGGGTCCCCGCCCACGCTCGGGACAACGGCGAGCTGATAGTCGAAGCCGTCGCCCGTGCCCCGGAAATGCTGTTGGGCGAGGGCCGGCAGCATCTCGCGCCTGATGTACTCGCCGTCGAGCAGCAAGACGGTGAGGCGCAGCTGCGGCGTCATCCGCATGTCGGCGCGGCCGTCGGAGCGGCCGAGCACGAGGACGGGCGAGGGTACGACCAGCGCGGGAATGTCGGCCCACACCGATGGCGA
>Ga0137379_10004336_pt1 | contig 13342 bp, 12 predicted proteins | sample SagtaG_18_FD_104812 | JGI IMG/M metagenome (GOLD analysis project Ga0137379, IMG submission 104812) | Vadose zone soil microbial communities from Sagehorn Ranch, Mendocino, California, USA - Sage2_L_80_16 metaG | ecosystem: Environmental > Terrestrial > Soil > Vadose zone | place: USA...
AAGTTCCGCGCGCAAAAGTCACGGAAACCTGCCGGGAACTTCTTGAGGCGTGTGATGTTAGCGACATCAACGTCCAAGAGGTGCCCGTGGAAGAGGTGATCCGGCAGTTGTTCGGCGAACGACGCGAGGATTATGAGGCGGCCAGTCTCGCAGCGGCGGAAGTGGCGCAGGCGGGTTAGAGTAGCGCGAGCCTCTGGCTTGCGAGAGACCAAGCGGGACGGATCCGCTAGTTCAATGCAAAACTCGGCAGGATGCTCTTTTCCATCGCTTCGGCAAAAGTTGGATACCGCGGCGCCCACCCCAAGCGACGCAGCTTTTCGTTGCTGACACGTTTGTTGCTGTCGCCGCGCCTGCGTTGTTCTTGCTCTAATTTCCCGATTGGCGGCAGCGGGCGATTCAGTCTCTGCGCCAGCCAGGTGTAACATTCGCTTTGGAGAATCGGCTGATCATCAACAACGTTGTAAATCTGACTGGTCTCGGTTTTTCCATTCAGCAAAAAGAAGAGCGCGGACGCGATGTCATCTCGATGGACCTGATTTACAAAGCGATCATTCTCCGGATCGATGATCGCCCTGCCCTCCAAGAATTTCGTCAGTAAAGCAGACCGTCCCGGTCCGTAGATCCCAGCGAGCCGTGCGACGACACCGCCGTGATCAAGAACCAATGCTTCAGCTTCAAGCAGGATGCGGCTCGTGTCCCGCGTTGGTTTTGTCTCGCTTTCTTCCGTCACCCAGGCTCCATCCCGTTGCGCGTAAACACTGCTACTGCTCGTGAAGAGCGTTTTCGATTTTGGAAATATGTCCAGAAGATTGCGGGCACCATTCAGATAAAGCTGCCGATAGATACCGGCGTCGCCGCCGCGCGAACTCGCACAATGGATCACTGCATCGACTCCGGCCGCTGCCAGAGCCGATTGAACGACCTCAGCGCATTTTGATATATCAACTCCGCGAACGGGATACGGCTTCGCTGCTAAGCTCGCTGCGGATTCAGTAGAGCGGGTCCAGGCTTCTACCGCCCAGCCGGCAGCATGAAATAAATCGGCCGCCGCTTCCCCAACATAACCACATCCGGCGATTAAAATTCGCGGCATGGCTAGCAAAAGTCCGCTTCAAGCGGGAACATAGACTTTCAGTCTGTGGGGCCAGCGGGTTTGAAACCCGCTGAACCGACAACGGGCATCATGCCCGTTGGGCGCACAGACAAAATGTCTATGTTCCTATGCACCTGCGATTTCGATTTCGTCAAAAATATTTCTCTGAAAGGCGCGAACTTGTTTCAGACGAATCAGCTCCAGAAGCGCCAGAAACGTTACGACTAATTCCACGCGCGACACAGCGGCGCCAAATAGATCAGAAAACCGGAGCCGAGAGCCAGTCGCCACGCGTTGCAAAATTACGTCGATCTTCTCCGAAACGCTAAAACGCTCGCCAGGGATTTCCTGTACGTCCTGTCGCGCTTCGATCCTTTTGATCACCGTTTGGAACGCATTAATGAGTTGAAAAATTCCGACTTCGCCCAACCGCAGCGGTTCCTGTAATGCCAGAGAGGAGGCGCCTTCTCGGGCAAAAATCTTCTCTTGTTCCAACTCGCGCAGATGCAGTTCGGCTGCCGCTTCCTTAAACTTCTTATATTCGATCAGTTGCCGGATTAACTCCCAGCGCGGATCGTCTTCGCCTGCGTCGTCTTCTGGCGGCTGTTGGTCAATTGGCAAGAGGCTGCGGCTTTTCAGGTAAATGAGGTTGGCCGCCATCACGATAAATTCGCCGGCCAACTCGATGTTCAGCTCTTTGAACGCTTGGAGATACTCCAAGTACTGACTGGTGATGCGTTCGAGCGAGATATCGTAAATGTCGATCTCATCCTGTTTGATGAGATAAAGAAGGAGATCGAGCGGACCTTCGAAAACCTCGAGCTTGACCTTGTAATCGGCTTCCATGTGTCGCGCTCGATTTTAGACGACTGCACCTTAAAGTAAATTGTGCGGACGAGACGTGCAGCCATTGTGCGGCACGCCGCCCGGTATCGTGCGAGAACGGCTAGTTAAGCGGGAACTTTGCGGTGAATCCAAACGCTGTTCACCAGCCCGAGACCAAACATGATCATCAGCACAAAAGAGCCGCTGTAACTGATCAATGGAAGCGGCACGCCGGTGATTGGCAGCATGGCGATGGTCATCCCCATGTTTTGAAAAATATGCGTGAAGATGAGGGCCGTGATCCCCACCACCAGAAGCAGTCCCAGTTGATCACCGGCAAAAAACGCAACAAAAAGACATATCATCAGAAGCAACGCGAACCCGCCGAGGAGAAGTACTCCCCCAACAAATCCCCATTGCTCTCCAATGGCGGAGAAAATGTAGTCGTTGTGCACAGCCGTCGCGGGAAGAAACCCAAGCTCGATCTGTGTATTTGGCGCCTTAAATCCCTTGCCGGACCAGCCACCTGAACCAATGGCGATGAGAGATTGATTAATTGCCCATGCAGAACCCTGCTTGTCGATATCGGGATGCGTGAAGGCCGTGATCCGTTGTTGCTGATATGGCTTGAGCCCGAAATTAATCGCGATCGGGATAAAAGCGATTCCGATGAGAATGATGCAAATCAAATAACGTAACGGCAGTCCTCCGACAAACCAGAGCGCCAGGAGCACCGGAATCCAAATGATAACCTCGCCCAAATCGGGTTGCAGCAGGATGAGCAGGCACGGCGCCCCGGCAATCGCACCAGACAGTAACAACCGCAGCATGGGGTGCATCTCGCGAAACTGAGTAAGGAACAGCGCCAACACCATGATCCCGGCGACAACAGCAAGTTGCGCCGGTTGAAAGTTGATTGGACCTACATGCAGCCAACTCCGCGCACCGTAGACCTTCGTGCCGATAAACTTTGTCAAAATCAGAAAGACGATGCCGGCTAAATACATCGGCAACGCGCCCCAACGGATCCAGCGGTAGTGAATCAAACTGGTCAGCATGAACGCAAATACGCCGACAGCGACCCAATTCGCCTGTTTTCGCCAGAAGTCTGCTGCATATGGATCGGAGCGCGAGGATGTCGCGCTGTAGATTGCTATGACGCCAAAAATCGCGAGCGCGAGCATCGTTACCAGCAAAAGCCAGTTTTGGCCGAGCAACTTTCGCAGAAACGGCGTCATGCTACGTGATCCGCTAAACTCCCGATGCCTTCAACAGGAAATTTGGGAATGATTACACGCAGGTTGCGACAGTGCCAAAACTTTCAGGCAAAAACCCCGAACCCGGCAGAACTGGCGAGCACGGTCAGTTCGCAAATTCAAGGGAGCGTCTGATTTGTGACTTATGGGTTTGCCTTCTGGTTTCACGTTGCAATCCGGCATTTCTCGCATTTCCAAATAGCTGAACGTAAGCGTTTTACAATAATTTTCGCACAAGATTGCCGGTTCGCTTGTCTCCAGATTTAGAGTCCACTAAAGTACTCTCCCCGTTGCACGTTTTGGAGGTTCCCGGTGGCCAAGAAAAAGAAAAACACGAAACGAAAGCTCGCTCATCCAAAGTTGCCGATGCAGCGCCAACTGAATTTGCGGCATGAGGGAACGCATTTCGATCTGCGCGCCATCTTTGATCACTTAAACCACCGATACTTTCGAGGGCGTCTTCGCGGGTACGAGGTCATGTGGGGCCGGCGAAGGAGACATCGCCCAAGAGAGAATTTCGTTTTTGGCACGATCCAGGAGGAAGACCGCGTCATTCGAATCAATCCCGCGCTGGACCAGCCGTTCGTGCCGACCTGGTTTTTGCGTTATGTGCTTTATCACGAAATGCTGCACTCGGTAGTGCCCGATCAAACCCTATCGCGCAACCGCCGGCGAGTTCACACTGATGAATTCAACCGCCGGGAGCGCGAATTTCCACAGTACCGACGCGCACGGCGCTGGGAAGAAGAAAATCTCTCGCGGTTTTTGCGTTAAACAGCGTTAGCGGCTTTGCATAACTGGCGCCGGAGAGGGCCTCTCAGACAGCGAGGGCGTCGTCGCTACGTTCTTTTTGATGAGATACCAAAGCGTCGTCGCGAGCAGGAGAGAGATCAACTTCGCGCGCCAGTTGTTCAGAATCAGTCTCTTCATATTTGCTGTGCAACAAAATTTCCGCGATCCGTTGCCGGAAGGTCTCCGGTGTGAAATTGCGCTCGATTCGGCGCCGGTGGCAAATGGAAATACTGCCGGTCTCTTCGGAAACCACCACCGCCACCGCGTCCGATTCCTCGGTAATCCCGAGCCCGGCGCGATGACGTAAGCCCAGGCTGCGATCCAACGTTTCTCGCTGGCTTACAGGAAAAATGCACGCTGCAGCTGCAATTCGTCCGTTGCGAAGGATCACTCCGCCGTCGTGCAATGCAGCCTTTGGATGAAAGACAGTGAGGATCAGCTCGACCGAAAACTCTCCATCGATTATCACGCCCGTTTCCTCGTAAACACGAATCGATGTGTCGCGCTCGATCGCGATGAGCGCGCCGAACTGTTTATTGGCCAACTGCGTCACTGCCTCGGCCAGATCATGGACGGTCTCTCGCTTCTCGCTCGTCAGCGAGAAAATTGGATGTCCGCCAAGCGCAGCCAGGCCACGCCGCAGCTCCGGCTGGAAAATGACGAGTAAGGCAACTGCAAGGAAAACCGAGAAGCTTCGGACGAGCCAGCCAATCACAACCAAATTCAGCAGCGTCGAAATTAGCGTCAGCGTCAGAAAAACGATCGCCAAGCCTGTGAGTACTTTTGCCCCGCGAGTTCCCCGAAAGTAGAGGTAGCCGTAATAGATCGCTACGCTCAGCAGAATGACTTCGAACAGGCTGCGCCAGCCCCTGAACCAGAGATCGATGAGTTGATGAATCATCCTGTCCTCCCAAGGATTGCCTCCGTTACACGCAACGCACTCACATTTTCTTTAACATCATGAACCCGGAACACGTCTGCGCCGCGCGTGCGCAGGAGCGCAGTCAACGCGACTGCAGGCGCTCCGCGGTCGTCCATGTCCTGCGACTCGATTAGTTTCCCCAGAAACGCTTTGCGGGAAACGCCAATCACGAGTGGTCGGTCATGCGCGCGAAGCCGCTCCAGCTGCGCGAGCAATTCCAGATTGTGATCGAGCGTTTTCCCGAAACCAATGCCCGGATCAAACGCAATTGCCATGGGATCAATATTACAACCTATGGCGCACGCATATTGTTGTCGAAAAAAATCCGCCACTTCTGAAACAACATCGTTATATCGGGGCTGCTTCTGCATCGTCCGCGGAGTTCCTTGCATATGCATGATAATCAAAGCCGATTTCGTTTCTGCAATCAGCGACAGCATTCCCTCGTCTCCTCGTCCCCCCGTGACGTCATTCACAATCGAAGCGCCTGCCTGAGTCGCCGCCAGCGCGACTTCTGTTTTGGACGTGTCTATTGAAATCGGAACGTCTATCTTCGTTCGTAGCTTTTCGATCACTGGAATGACTCGACGTAATTCCTCGTCGGCGGCAATTGGTTCGGCGCCAGGTCGCGTCGATTCGCCACCGACATCAACGATGTCCGCGCCATCTGCGGCCATTGTCAGGCCGTGCTCGATGGCTTTCTCTGCTGCAAAAAATTTCACGCCGTCGGAAAACGAATCCGGAGTGACATTCAACACGCCCATGATCAGTCCCTGGCGCGAAAGATCGAAGATGCGGTCGCCGATTTTCCAAAGTCTCCCACGCATCATGCGATGAGACTAACACGGGACGCGGATTATTCGAAAAATGCCGGAATCAGAATGGGAGAATCAACAATGACGGATGCCGAACGTCGAAGGAATGCCGATATCTGAGTGACGGGGCAGCCACAACTGAGCGCTCTTTCGTCATTTAATCATTGAGCTTCCTTCGTGATTCGTCATTCGTGCTTCGTCATTTCTTCCTGGAATAGCGCCCCATCAATTCACCCTGAGCAATCACATGGTCTTTCATCGCAGCATCCAGCTGTCCTCGTCTCACACCGGCCGGCAAATCCAACTCTCGATCCAGGGCGAAAATCTTGAAGTAGTAGCGGTGCATGCCCGAAGGTGGACACGGTCCGCCGTAGCCCGATTTGCCGAAGTCGTTTGTCCCCTGCACTCCTTTCGGCGTGCTTCCTTCCGCAACAGTGCCCGTCTGCGGCGAGATGTTCCAAGCCGTCCAATGCGTGAACAGTCCGCTCGGCGCATCCGGATCATCAACGATTAACACAAGGCCTTTCGCTTCGGAAGGCACATCAGAAATCTGCAAAGGCGGACTGGTGTTTGCGCCGTCGCACGTAAATTTTGATGGAATGTTACCACCTTGCTGGAAGGCAGAACTTGTGATCTTCATTTTAGCTCCTCCTGCAGCAAACGTAGCGATCGCCGCCAGTAAAATCGCCGATGCGCCGGCAAGAATCGCCTTTTGCATAGATAGACCTTCTGTTGAAATCGCGCTAAATCGACAAACCTGACCATATTGTTTCGCCCAAATGCCTGTCAACGGACGTAAGATTCGAGAACAAGTTCTGGCGCTCCTGGCCCGGAAAGATTATCGGCCGCTCAACAAGGTCGACATGGCGCGCGAACTTCGGTTGGCGGCCAGTGAACGAGTTGTCTTGCGCAAAACGCTGCGCCAGCTAGAGCGCGCAGGCGAAATCGCGCGCATCCGCAAAAACCGGTATGTCTTACCGGCCGAGGCAGATCTCGTAACCGGCAAACTGTCGATCCATCAGGTCGGCTACGGCTTTCTTTCACCGGAAACACCGGGCGAGCCCGATGTTTTCATTGCAGCGGAAAATATCGGAACAGCGATGCACGGCGACCGCGTCGTTGCTCGTATATCGCCTGATACGCCTTATGGGCGAATCAAAGGACGGCGCGAAGGACGTGTGATTCGAATCCTTGAACGCGCACACGATACGATCGTCGGCACGCTCCAGCGGTCGCAGAATTTTTACTACGTCGTCCCCGATGATCCGCGCTTCGTGCATGACATCTACGTCCACCCGGACCGAGATCAGCGACAACAGCCATCAGCGAATGTGGGCGACAAAGTCGTGGTTCGTCTGGATGCGTGGGAGTCGCGCCACGTCAATCCCGAAGGCGAAATCATCGAAGTGCTCGGGGCAGCGTCCGCACCGGGCGTCGACGTGCTCTCGATTATCCGCAAATTTCATCTGCGCGCAGAATTTCCAAAAGATGTTTTGAATCAGGCGGAGCGGATTTCCGAACAAATCGTTGCGCGACAACTCGAGGGGCGCGAAGATTTGCGCAAAGAATTTGTCGTCACAATCGATCCCGATGACGCGCGGGATTTCGATGACGCGATTCAGGTCGAGAAGATCAAGAATGGTTGGCGCCTCGGCGTGCACATTGCCGATGTCGCCGCCTACGTGGAACCTGGCAGCCCCCTGGATCGCGAAGCGCGCCGGCGCGGGAATAGCGTGTATTTGCCCGATCGCGTGATTCCAATGTTGCCGGAACGGTTGAGCAATGTTGTTTGCAGTCTCAACCCCGGAGTCGACCGGCTTACACATTCAGTGTTTATCCATTTCGATAAAAATGGCGTGGTGAAGAGTGCGCGCTTTGCACACAGTGTGATTCGCAGCGTGCACCGGCTTACATACAAACAAGCCTACGCGATCTTAACGTCCCCACTCCGTGACCAATTAGGCGAACGTCTGCATCTTGCCTGGGAACTTGCTGTGTTACTGCGCAAGAAACGATTCCAGCACGGCGCGCTCGACCTCGATTTTCCAGAGGTAAAAGTCTTGGTAGATAAACAGGGCCATCCCGTAAGATTAGAGCGCGTTGAAAACGACGAATCGCATCAGCTTATCGAGGAGTTCATGCTCGCCGCAAACGAGGCTGTCGCGCGCGAGCTTAAGAAACGTGCGGTTTCCACCGTCTACCGCGTTCACGAAAATCCAGACCCGGAAAAGCTCGCAGAGTATCGCGAGTTTGTGCTTAGCTTTAACTACAAGGTGGGCGATCTGACCCATCGCGGTGAGTTGCAGCGATTACTCGAGTTGATCGGCGGAAAACCCGAAGAACAAGCTCTAAAGATCGCGCTGCTGAAGAGTTTGAAACGCGCGCGCTATTCTGCCCAACCGCTTGGCCATTATGGGCTCGCGAAAGCGAACTACTTACATTTCACTAGTCCAATCCGCCGTTACGCTGATCTGGTGGTGCATCGCGCGCTAGGTCGGGACACCGCAGCTAGGCGTCCCGACCAGCTCGGCATGGCTGAAATCGCTTCTATCGCTGAGCACATTTCAACCACTGAACGCAATGCGGCTGATGCGGAGATTGACGCTGCGCAAATGAAGAAACTCGAATTTTTTCAACGACAACTCGACGAACGCAATCCGCAGAGTTTTCGCGCCGCAATTGTCGATGTCCGCAACTACGGGTTGATGGTGGAATTGCCGGATGCTCTGATTACCGGGCTTGTTCATGTCTCCTCACTGACGGACGATTTTTATTTGTTTGAACCCGCTAGACGGCAGCTCATTGGCAGACGCTCGCGCAAACGATTCAGCGTCGGCGACCAGCTATCCGTCTTCGTCGCTCGCGTCGACATCTTTAAACGGCAGGTGGATTTTGCGATTGCGCTGACTTCGGAAGCGCCGAAGAAACAGAGCCGCGCGAGACGGCGATCGAGCATTGCTCGTGGAGGGAGTTGAAAACCGATCCCCTTTCTTCCGTTTGTTTAAGTCATGGCGGACAAACTAAACAAGACCCCGAGAATGCGCCCGGACCGTGGTATGTGGATACAAGCTGCGCATTGTGCCGGATGTGTCTCGAGGAAGCGCCGAATCTCATCACCTACAACCGCGACGAAACCGCGGTTCATTTTTTCAAGCAACCCGAAACGGCCGAGGAAACCGCCACCGCGCAGCGCGCCATGGAAGTTTGTCCCACGCTCGCAATCGGAAATGACGGGTGAACATTTGCGACGGTAACAGATCGCCGCTACAAGAGTTGCCATGACTGAAGCCACTGTTACCGCTACTGCTACCGCTGCCGCTGCTCCCCCACGCTACACACGGGCGAATCCCTTTCCCGCTCGCATGATCGTCAATCGCCGTCTCAGCAGTCCGGAATCAGCAAAGGACACGCGGCATTTTGAGATCGATCTGACCGGATGGGGCTTGCGCTTTGAAGTTGGTGATTCATTGGCCGTTTACGCAACGAACGATCCAGAATTGGTCGATGAAATCATCCGTACGCTCGGCGCGACCGGCGATGAACAAGTGCCTCGGCAGAAAGGTGAACCGACAACATTGCGTGAAGCGCTACTGCGCGATTACAGCATCAAGCAGCCAACCCCGAAATTTTTGAAGGCCATTGCCCAACGTGCCAGCGCAGCGCCAACGCTGAATTATCTTCTCGCTCCAAACCGCAAACAAGATCTTGAGACGTATCTCTGGGGGATGGAAGTAATCGACTTCCTCGTCGAACATCCTTCCGTCCGCTTTACGCCATCGGAGTTTGTCGGCTTACTGACCAAATTACAGCCGCGGCTTTATTCAGTGGCCTCAAGTTTAAGAGCGTATCCCGATCAGGTGCACTTCATCGTCGATGTCGTCATTTACGAAAGTAACGGTCGGCTGCGCAAAGGAGTTTGTTCATCCTTTCTCGCCGAACGCGCTGATGACGTTCCGGTGCCTGTCTTTCCCAGCGTGGCAAAACATTTTCATCTGCCCGAAGATCCAAACACGCCGATCATCATGGTCGGTCCCGGAACCGGTGTCGCGCCATTCCGCGCATACTTACAGGAACGACAAGTCGCCGGGGCCAAAGGAAAGAACTGGCTCTTCTTTGGCGCGCAGCATGAGAGCTGCGATTTTGCGTACGGAGACGAATTCACGGCGTATGTGAAACAGGGGCTTCTTGCACGGCTCGATTGCGCCTGGTCACGCGATCAAGCGCAGAAGGTCTACGTTCAGCACAAAATGACGGAAAATGCGGCCGAAATTTGGAAGTGGCTTGATGCCGAGGGCGCGCACTTTTTCGTGTGCGGCGATGCACGCCGTATGGCCAAGGACGTCGATGCGACACTGCGGAAAATTGTGCAGGAGCAAGGCGGCAAGACGGTCGAGCAAGCCAACGAATACGTTGAGAAACTCAAGAGCGACAAGCGCTACAAGCGCGATGTGTATTAGTCCAGTGATCCGTTGAATCGTGACCAAGGTACATCGGATTTGCGATTCGACGGTTTAACCGTTCAAGGCAGGCCAGGCACTGGTCTTTGTCGACATTTGTGGCATAATAAATTCAAACCCTCCGAGCGACGAGAGGAGTTTGTTGCGTTCAAATATCTAGAGATTCCTCGACTTCGCTCGGAATGACAGAACAGAAAGCCATGTACGAGAACACTGAGTTCACATTGAGCCGGGATTGCGAGGCGATCCAGATTCCGAGCGGTCAGAAGACTACGATCCCCGCCGGCACGCAGGGAGCGATCACGCAAAGCCTCGGCGGAAGTTATACGATAGCGACTTACCAGGGTTTGGCGCGTGTCGCGGAGAAGGACCTCGATGCGCTCGGTCTGGAAAAACCGCAGACGCAGGAAGCCCAAAAAGTTGCACGCACAAACGGTGAAGCTTCAGAAGAAGACGTCTGGAACCAGTTGCGCCAATGCTACGATCCGGAGATCCCGGTCAACATCGTTGATCTCGGTCTGGTTTACGATTGCCGTTTGATTAAGAAAGAGGATGGCGGAACGCGGGTTGAAGTGAAAATGACCTTGACCGCGCCCGGTTGCGGCATGGGCCCGGCCATCGCTCACGATGCGCAGAGCAAAATCCTCAGTGTCGACGGCGTGGATGAAGCGGACGTCCAATTGGTTTGGGACCCGCCGTGGAACCAGAACATGATCAGCGAAGCCGGGCGGATGAAGCTCGGGATGATCTGACGCAGCGCAGGCTTTGCAGGACAGTGTCAGTTCCCTTTCGGAGTGTTTTTGTTGGCGATTTTCTGCCGTTGCGAAATTTTTTTGTGATTTTTTCTATTCTCATATTGACAAGACCCATCCGAATTCTAAACTCGGCATCTCCGAAACGCTGCAAGTTGAAAAATTCTGAGCGCGTTTTAAAAAATTGATATGCCCCTGACGGAACTCATCCTGACTGAAAACGTGCCCGGACTCGGTGCTGAGGCCGACGTGGTGAAAGTGCGCCGTGGTTATGCGCGCAATTATCTTCTGCCACGCGGCAAAGCATACGAGGTCACGCCCGGCGCATTGCGCCAGCTCGATGCTTTGAAGCAGAAGCGCGCCGAGCGCGAAGCGCGCGAGCTGAACGAGGCGGAAGAATTAGCGCGCCGAATCGGCAAGGCACGGTTCGTCTTCACCCTGGAGACAGGTGAAACCGGAAAGGCGTTCGGGTCGGTTACTGCGCAAGACATCGTTAATCGGCTCAAGAACGAGCTTGGAGTAGAAATCGATCGACATAAAATCGTTTTGGAGCGGCCGATCAAAGATACCGGCGAGCACGAGGTCGCGATCAAATTGCATCATGATGCAACCGCACAACTTGTTTTTCAGGTGAAATCCGCAGAGGAACCGAAGCCGGAGGCAACGAGCGCTCCGGCAGAAGAACCGAAAAAGAAACACCGATTTTTCCACAGAAAAAAGGAAGAGAAAAAAGAAACGGAATAAATGGCGACTCAACCGTCCTCGCGGACCGCTGAGAAGCCTCGCAGAGAATCCGGGAACGGACCCGGCCGAGGCTGGCCGGAGAGAAGCGGCGAAAAAGTTGTTCCCATTTCGCCAACAGGTTCTGCGCAGGATATTCACCGTACCCCGCCCCACAGCGTGGAAGCGGAGCAAGGCGTGCTGGGATCGATGCTCATTTCACCGCGAGAAACGATTGCCGAATGCGTCGAGAAGATTAACGAAGAATACTTTTACGTTCCCGCGCACCGGACGATCTACAACGTTCTGGTCGATCTTTGGAACACGGGGCAGGCGATCGACCTGATCACGTTTACCCAGGTGCTGCGTGATCGGCATCTTCTGGACAGCGTGGGTGGGGCTGCCTTCGTGACGAGCCTGTTCACTTTCGTTCCGACTGCGGCGAACGTTGGGTATTACCTCGAGATCGTTCGCGACAAATACATTCTGCGCGAAATCATTTCCGCCGCCACTGAGAGCGTGCGCCGCGCGTACGAGGAGCAGGACGAGGTGAACAATCTGCTCGATGAAGTCGAACAGAGAATCTTCGCGGTCGGCGAAGACCGTTTCAAAGGTGAGATGCTCTCGATGAAGGAACAAGTGATGAGCACTCTGGAATCAATTGAGAAGCTCTTTGAAAACAAAGGCGCGATTACCGGAGTTTCGACCGGCTTTCGCGATCTCGACAAGCTGACAAGCGGCTTGCATTCCTCAGAAATGATTGTGATCGCAGCGCGGCCCAGCATGGGAAAGACAGCGCTCGCAATGAACATTGCTGAGCATGCTGCCATCGAGGTGAAGCTGCCCGTTGCAATTTTCAGCTTGGAGATGAGCGCGCAGCAGCTTGTTCAGCGCATGCTTTGTTCACGAGCCCGCGTCAACCTAGCTAAAACGCGAGACGGATTTCTTGGGGAAGCCGACTTTCCAAAACTAACGCACGCAGCTTCGAAACTGGCGGAAGCGAAAATCTTCATCGACGACAGCGCCGGTCTCACGATTCTCGAATTGCGAGCAAAAGCCCGGCGGCTGAAGGCGCAGCAGAATGTCCAGCTTATCATCGTCGACTATTTGCAACTGCTTAGATCGACATCTCGCCGCGCGCAGGACAATCGGCAGCTGGAAATCTCCGAGATTTCCGCGGGGCTCAAAGGCTTGGCTAAGGAACTAAAGATACCGATCATTGTTGCGGCGCAGTTGAATCGCAATCCGGAGATCCGAACAGGCAGCGGCAAAGGAGTTCCCCGGCTGGCGGATCTGCGAGAATCAGGCTCAATCGAGCAGGATGCCGATCTTGTCGGTTTGCTTGTTCGGGAGGAATATTACGCCGATTCAGACGAGGAACGAACAGAGCTGGAAGGCAAGGCTGAGCTTATTATTGCCAAACAGAGAAATGGTCCGATCGGCCAAGTTAAACTTACTTTCCTGAAGGACTTCACGCGCTTTGAAGACCGCGCGGAAGAGGCGGCTGAGCCGGAGGAAGCGTTTTAGAGCGATTTTGCCGCATCGATAACGTGCTGCGCATCGATCCCGCGTTCTTTCATCACTTCTGCGCCGGGTGCGCTTAAGCCGAACTGGTGCAGCCCGATGACTTTCCCGTCGAGACCAACGTATTGATACCAAATCTCAGTCACTCCGGCCTCAATTGCGACGCGTTTCCTGCATTCATCAGGC